>Ga0247841_10001526_pt1 | contig 51490 bp, 52 predicted proteins | sample LaCruzMarch2015__2_FD_192410 | JGI IMG/M metagenome (GOLD analysis project Ga0247841, IMG submission 192410) | Freshwater microbial communities from meromictic Lake La Cruz, Castile-La Mancha, Spain - LaCruzMarch2015_18m | ecosystem: Environmental > Aquatic > Freshwater > Lake | place: Spain... | reverse complement strand
CGTCCAGGGAGGCGATCTGGGCCACCACTTCCCGGGCCTGGTTCTTGAACAGGGGACCGATCTTGGCGTGGATGGGCTTGACCTGTACGGGGCACTCCTGCAGCTGAGCCTTCTCCAGGACCTCCAGGTTCTCCGCGCGCACGGTCATGGCGATGTCCTGCTCGTAGCCTTTCAGGAGCAAGGCGCCCTTGCCCACGATCTCCACGGTCAGCAGCTCCTTGTTGAGGGGGAACTTCTTCTCCGCCTTCCAGGTGCGCACCGCGGCGATGATATCCTTGGTCATCTCGCCCTTGAGCTCGGCATCCTCGTCGACACGCTCCGGCTCCGGCCACTCGCTGATATGAATGCTCTTGGAACCGTCCATGGCGGCGAAGGGCTGGTAGGCGTCCTCGGTCATGTGCGGCAGCATGGGGGCCATCATCTTCAGTATGCCCAGGTAGATTGTGTAAAGGGTGTAGCGAACGGACTTGTCCGGCCCGCGCGTACGGTACTTGGTCATTTCCACATAGTGGTCGGCGAACTCCTTCCAGGCGAAGTTCTCGACCTCCCTCATGGCCTTGTCGAAATTATAATGGTCCAGGTGATCGGTGACCGTAGCCAACACCTTGGTGTAGCGGCTCAAGATCCAGCGGTCGATGGGCTTTAGCTGCACCTTCTCCGGCCTCTCCGTCACGGTCATCTCGATGAGCTTGCCCAGGTTCCATATCTTGGTGCACAGCTTCTTGCCGTGCACGACGTCCCTCTCGCGGAAGGCATGGTCCTCGCCCAGGGTGCAGGTGCAGGCGTAATAGCGCAGCGCGTCCGTACCGTAGGTCTCTATCAGAGGCATGGGATCGATGACGTTCCCCAGCGAGGTATGCATGGGCGTGCCGTCGGGCGCCATGATGAACCCGTGGATCATGATGTGCTTCCAGGGGATCACATCGGTCAGCAGATACTCCCTCAGGATGGTGTAGAAGGCCCAGGTGCGTATGATGTCGTGCGACTGAGGCCTCAATGACATGGGATAGAGCTTCTGGAACTTCTCATCGTCCCGCTTCCAGAAGGTGTTGTAGAGCGGCGATACCGAAGAGTCCATCCAGGTATCGAAGACGTCCGGACAGCCCTTGAGCTCCCCGCCGCACATGGGGCATTTCTCCAGGTAGGGCTTCTTCACCGTGGGATCGATGTAGCAGTCCTCTTCCTTGGCCGGCAGCACGTACTCGCAGTTCTGGCATTCCCACACCGGTATGGGCGTGGCGAAGTAGCGTTGGCGGGAAAGCACCCAGTCCCATTGCAGCGAGTTCACCCAGTCCTGCAATCGGACCTTCATGAACTCCGGGTACCATTCTATCTCGTCGGCCTTGGCCAGCACTTGCTCCTTGAACTTCATGGTCCTCAGGAACCACTGCTTGACCTGCAGGAACTCGATGGGGGCGTGGCACCTCCAGCAGATGCTGCGGTTCTGGGTCTGCTCCTCCTGCTTTATGATGAGGCCCTGGGTCAGCAGGTCCTCGATGATCTTGGCGCGGGCGTCCTTAACCGGCATTCCCTCATAGGCTCCGGCGATGGCCGTCATGCGACCTTCCTCGTCGATGCCCTTGTCCAGGGGAAGCTTGTACTTCATGACCCATTCCAGGTCGGTCTTGTCGCCGATGGTGCAGATCATGACGATACCCGAACCGAACGCGGGATCGACCTTCTCGTCGGCGATGATCTTGACCTTCTTCCCGAACACCGGGGTGATGACCAGCTGCCCGACCAGGTCCTTGAATCGCGCGTCGGTGGGGTGCACAGCTATGGTCTGGCAGGTGCAGATGAGCTCCGGTCGGGTGGTGGCGATGATGATGTGTTCGTCCAAGCCCTCTAACGAGAACTTGATGTAGTTCAGCTTGGTGACGTTCACGTCGTACTCCACCTCAGCGTCCGCCAGGGCGGTGATGCAGCGCGGGCACCAGTTGACCGGGTATTCGCCCTTGTAGGCCAAGCCCTTCTCCAGCATCTTTATGAAGGAGATCTGGGTGATGCGCCTGTAATAAGGAGCGTCCGTCTGGTAGTAGACGGAGGGGTCCATGCTCTCTCCCAGTATCTCGAACTGGGCCTTCATGGACTCGATGAAGGAGTTGGCGTACTCCTGGCACATCTCGATGTACTTAGGGCGGGGCACGGAGTACTTGTTGATGTTGAACTTCTTCTCCACCCTCACCTCCACGGGCGTGCCGTTCACGTCGAAGCACAGGGGGAACATGACGTTGTAGCCGCGTTGCCGGTGATAGCGGGCGGCGAAATCGATGAGCGAATATCCGGTGGCGTGCCCCAGATGCAGGGCGCCAGAGGCGTAGCGGGGCGGATTGTCGATGGAATAGACCGGCCGATCGGAGTCCATCTCGAACTTATAAAGTTCCCAGTCCTTCCACTGTTTCTGCCACTTCCTCTCCGTGGGTATCGCTTCGTACTGAGACATAGACCGGAGAGGGAATGGGAAGAGGTTTAAAAAAGGTTGCTGAGCTCCCAGTTCAGCGCCTGTTCTTCTTGGTGCGCATGTCCTCGTTGTGCTCCTTCTTCTCCTTGACCACGCGGTCCAGGCGGTCCATGAGCTCCACCGTGGCCTGTCCCAGGGACCAGTCCACGGCCTTGGCCATGAAGTGTGAGCCCTCGGTGTTGAGCCGGCCGATCAACGAGTACTTGGCCCTGGAGCCTTCCTTGTTGTACTTGCTTACGTGTATGGTGAAGAGCAGGGGCCGGGTGAACTTGGATATCTTGGCCAGGCCGGACTGTATCTCCTTCTCCATGCTGTCCAGGGAGAAGCGGTCCTCCTCCTCCAGGCCTGATATCTGGGTGTAGACCATGTCCCTGTTTCGTACGGAGGCCACCATCTCCAGGATGTCGTACTTGGTGATGATGCCCACCATGCGCTCCTGGGAGACGATCGGTATGGTGGATATGTTGCGGTCCACCATGGTCTCGATGGCCTTGGTCAAGGCGTCCTCGGGGGCCAGGGTCACCGGCGAGTCGTGCATGAGCGAGCGAACTTCCAGCTCCACGGGGTTGTTCTTCCCGGCCATGTCCCGACGGCCCTGTGCCTGTGTACCGGAACCGCTCCAGGAGTACTGTACGATGTCCTTGATCCCTATGATGCCCGTAAGCCGGTCGTAATCGTCCACCACTGGGACGGTCCTGACCTCCAATTCCCTCATCAGGGACATGGCCTGCTTGATTAGGTCCTTCTCATGCACGGAGCGGGTGTCGTCGCTCATCAGGTCGGCGATCTTCAGGGCCTTCACGTCCTTCAGCTTGGTGAGGACGGAGATTATCCCTCCCCGGGTGATCAAGCCCTGGACCGCCCTGCCCTTGGTCACAGGCAGCTGCCGGTATCCGGAAGAAAGGAAATGCTCGGCGATCTCGGTGATGGGGGTATCCAAAGTGATCTCCGGGGTGCTCTCCATCATGCCCTTGGCCTTGGTGCCGATGACCAGATTCTTCTTTCTGATGACCGTTCCATAGCTGATGACCCCCACCAGCTTCTTGCCGTCCACCACCGGTATCTCTTGCAGGTCGGACGACTTCATCTTGGCCACCACGTCAGAGAGGGCCATCTCTGGGTCCACGGTCTCGAACTTAGTCCTCATCAGGTCCCCAACCTTGTTGGAATCTATCTGGGACCTGAGCAGTTCCCGCTTTTTCAATCCCTCGATGCTTTCTCCTATCATTTTGGCTCACCTTCCTCGTCCATTAAGGGTTAGTTCAGCAAGATAGTTTTCGCCGCAGGCACTCTTTGATGAGCGTGACGACATCATCGGCTGCGACCCGCACTTGCTCTGCGGTGTCCCGATCCCTTACGGTCACATCGCCCTTCTCCAGGGTGTCGTAGTCCACGGTGACGCACCAGGGCGTCCCGGCCTCGTCCATGCGTGCATAGCGCCGGCCGATCGATCCGGAATCGTCGTAATAGGTAGCGAGGCCTTCCTCGCGCAAGGCCAGGTCTATGGCTTTGGCCACCTCTTCCATGCCGTCCTTGGCCATCAGGGGGAAGACGCCGACCTTTATCGGCGCGACCTGAGGCTTCAAGCTCAAGGTCACGTACCCGTCCTTCTCTCTGTAAGCGTGCTCCAGGCAGCTGTACATTATGCGGTCCAGGCCGTGCGACGGCTCGATCACGTGCGGCGTGACCTTGACGCCGTTCACTTTCTCCTTGACCTTGGCGACCTCATAATAGGTGGTGTCCAGATCCACGTTCTGTCCGTCGACGGTGACAGTTACCAGGCCATCGTGCACGGCCGAAGCGTCCATGGCCTCCAACTGCTTCTTGATCTCCCCGGCGGCGCCTTTGAAGCGCGGGCCGAGAGCGCCGAACTTCGGGCGCACGGCGTCCCTCTCCACATCCTTCGGCTCATCGAAGCGCCTGAACGCCGTCAGGTCCGCTTTGGAGAACTCCATGTGCCGGGACAGGTCCCAGCAACCGCGGTCCGCTATTCCCACTATCTCCGTCCAACCAAAGCTGATCAGCACCTCGGCGTCCCAGCAGTCGGAGGCGTAATGCGCCATCTCCGTCTTCAGGTGCTGGCGGAAGCGCAGTCTGGCCGGGTCGATTCCCGCCGAAGTAAGGAAATCATAGGTCACCCAGATGAAGTAGGCCAGGGTCTGATTTCCTATCGTTCCTTGGTCCACGGCCTCTCCGATGGACATCTCGATCTCCTGCTCCCCCTCGTTGGGGACCAGGCGGACCTTGACGTCCTTGATGTTGCCGTATCGGGGCCAGGTCTTGTCCTCGGGATCGACGAACAGCTCGGCCTCCATCATGTTGAACTCACGCAGACGGATGACCCCCTGCCGGGGCGATATCTCGTTGCGGAACCCTCGGCCGACCTGTATGCACCCGAACGGCAACCGTTCGCGGCAGTGGCGGTAGAGGTTGGCGTAGTTAACGAAGATGGACTGCGCCGTCTCCGGGCGGAGGTAACCGGTGCGGCCGTTCCCCGGCCCGATCTTCGTCTTGAACATAAGGTTGAACTCCTCCACGTCGCCGAACTCCCCGCCGCATGGGCATTTCACATCGTTGTCGCGCAGCAGCTTTTGCAGCTGCTCGAGGGAAAGGGAATCGGGATTGGGGTGGAGGTCCTTGGCCAGATGATCGGCGCGATAGGATTCGCCGCAGGCCTTACATGTCACGGAGAGGTCGGCGAAATTGTCCACATGGCCCGAGGCCTTGAAGACGGCCTCCGGTCCTATGTTGTCGCCATCGATCTCCACGAAGCCTTCCTGCAAAGCGTATATGCGGCGCCACAGTTCCACTATGTTGGCCTTGAGCGCCGTGCCCATGGGCCCGTAGTCGTACAGACCGGCGATGCCACCATATATCTCGTAGGCGGGGTAGATGAACCCTCTCCTCTTGCACAGGGAGAGTATCTCCCCAGAGTTGACCTCCTTCATCTGGTTCATTACTCCTTGATCAGCACCGAAATGATGTCGTGATCGTAGATCATGGCCAACAAGCGGTCCTTGTTATCACGGACGGGCAATTGGCCGAAATCGTTCTTGCGCATTATGCGCGCCGCCTCGGATATGGCGGTCTTCTTGAACACGGTGACGGGATCTTTTACCATGATCTCCCTGATGGGCATGCCTGGCAGCTCTATCTTGGAGACCTCGTACCACAGCTTCATGACGTTGCGCAGCCCGTCCCAGGACCAATGGTCCTCTTCTTCCAGGCCCATCTCGGATACGGCCTCGGCGCCTTCGACGTAGCTCTTGTTGAATATGTCCCGGTCCGTGACGATGCCGGTCAAACGCCCATGCTCGTCCAGCACTGGCAAAGCTGATGACTTGGATACCTTAAGGATGATCGAGGCCACGGCCAAAGGGGACTCCTGAAATATGGGGACGCAGGGTGAGCGGATGACCGTCTCCACCGGGGAGTCGATGCCTCTCTTCTCCACTATGCACAGCAGGTCCGTAGGGGTCAGGATCCCGACCAAACGGTTGCCTTCGACCACAGGCAAGTGGCGCGTGGTGCCCTCCACTAGCAGTTTGGCCGCTTCCTCCACGGAGGCCTTTGGTGAAATGGAGGGATGCTCCCTCTGCATGATCATGGCCGCTTGTTCCTCGTCCGGCCGGTCGAAGATGTCCCCACGGGTGATCATTCCGGCCAAAGAGCCGTCGTTCCGGCGAACGACAGGCAGCCCGGTCAGGTTATGCTGCACCATTATCTTCAGGACTTCGGCGCGGGAACCAGGCACCTGGGCCACGATGGGATTGGACGTCATCACGTCCCCGACGGTGGTCACTGAGAATCATCCCCCGGAGAACGGACAACTAGAACGGGGCATTTTGCGAAGCGCACCACGCGCTCGGCCACGCTGCCCAACAGCAATTTGGAGAAACCGGTGCGACCTAGCGTGCCCATGACCACCAGGTCGTGCTGCGCCGACAGGTCGACGATCTTGCGGGACGGAGAGCCTTCCTCGATACGGGTGGTGAGCTTGACACCCATTCTCTCCGCTTCCTTCTTCACGTAATCCATGGCCTCGGCGCCCTCCCGCTCCAACAGGGTGTAGACGCTAACAATGGTAGAGTCCATGGGGAAATTTATGAACGAGGTCTGGTCCACCACATAGAGGGCGGTGACCTCCGCCCCCGAGACCTTAGCCATCTCCAGCCCTACGCTGACGGCCGCCTTGGTGTATTCGCTTCCGTCCGTGGGGATCAGTATCTTCTTGAATAGGACCATCCTCTCATCTCCAACAATTATTACCTATGCATACCAGTTCCGGCATTTCTGAGGCGCCTCTAAGAACAAGGTCGGCGACTGGGTCCCCACCTCTGTGCCTGAGCACCATCAGCTCGCAACGTGCGTCCGGTTCTATACTAAACGATTCCTGGCCATTTAATAACTTTCTCCCGTTCAAAGCCATCTGCAGCGCTTCCTTGACGCCTTTGCCCCCTTGTCCTCGCAGCAACCGGGCGGCCATTTCCATCTCCGCCAACATGTCTGGCAGGCAAAGCATGGCGTTGTCCGTTCCCAAAGCCACCGTGACGCCGTTGTCCAGCAAACGCTTCAACGGCGGCACCTTGCCGAAGAACAGGTTCGATCGAGGGCAAGATACCACCGGTATGCCCTCCTGGGCCACCCTCTGCATGTCCGCGTCCGTGGCCTCGGTCATATGTACGATGTAGGATGGTTTCAGGTCCAGCACCCGGTCCATATCCTCCCGGACCCTCTCGCTGACGTGAATGGCGAACGAGCGTCCTTGAGAGCGGACCTCCTTGGCCAATTTCTCCAGTTCAGAGTACTCCCAGTCGGTTATCGAGGAGACGGCGATGCCGTCGGCCACTCGCAGTAACCGGCGGGTGCCCTGGCGGCAGAACTCCAATAATTTCGGGCGCCCCATTATCACCGCGGTGGCGCCGTCGCCGTCCAAGCGCCTCAGATAGTCAGAACCGTCATAGCCGCCCTCGCGAAAGTCCAGGAAATGGGAGACGCCGTGGCGGGCCATGAAGCGTTTCATCTCCAGCATGCCCCGCATGAGGTCTTCCGGTCTGGCGCTCTCCAGCACTCGATGCTTAAGACCATTGGGTGGCGCCACCAGCTCCTCTAGGGACAGCATGGGGTCCAGGGGCACGATGTAATCGGCGATGTGAGTGTGTCCGTTCACCAGGGTGGGGACTATGAGGCCGTTGGCGTCCGCTCCCCCCTTCTCTCCCTTTCCCACCTCGGTTATAACTCCGTCCTCGATGCCCACGTGGCCAGAGAAGAAACCATCCTGGCCCAGGACGAGGCCGGAGACGTAACGCATGCTTCCCAATCGGTTTGACGGCTATTTTAACCGCTTGGTGGTAAAAACCATATGGTTATTGCACGTTGGACCCCCGGAACTAAAGTGAACGACCTGCTGACCCTGGCATTGCTGCTGTTCCTGGCGGTCACCGCCCAGCTGGTGGCCTCGCGTTTCGGCCTGGCGGCGGCCATATTCGAGATACTATTAGGATTGGCCTTGGGCGAGGTGGCGGGCATACGTTCCGCGGAGATACCCTGGTTCACCTTCCTGGCGGTGTTCGCCGGCATAGGACTGACGTTCCTGGCCGGCACGGAGATGGAGTTCGGGAGGGTGCGCAAGCAATGGAAGAGCAGTCTGCCCCTGGCCTTGGCCTCCTTCCTTTCGGTGTTCGTGGTCATTCCTCCCGTCCTGTACTACCTGGCGGACTGGTCCTGGGAGGCCGCCCTGTTCGCCGGAGTGGCTTTATCGGAGACCTCCGTGGCCATTGTCTACGTCGTTCTGGTGGAGGGCGGAAAGGCCCGGACGGACCTGGGCTCATTGGTCCTGGCCGCCTGCTTCCTGACGAACCTGATCGCCTCGATAGCCTTGGCGGTGCTGTTCGCTCCGCCCGGGGTCGAGGTCCTGATGCTCGTCATCGCCGCGCTGTTGGTCATACCGCTGAGCGCCAAATACCTGGGAAAGGTGTTGGACCGGGTCAAGGGCCGACCCGGAGAGCCGGAGGTCAAGATCATCCTCCTTCCGCTGCTCTTGCTAGGCGGTCTAGCATCAGTGGCCGGGGTGGCCGCGGTACTGCCGGCCTATCTGCTCGGTTTCGCCCTCTCCTCCACATTGGCCAAGAGGCCGGAGGCTTCGTCCAAGGTGCGCACGACCTTTCAGGGTTTCATGGTCTCCCTGTTCTTCATCGCCGCCGGTTCCAACATCTCCATCGAGGCCTTGATCGCCGGGATCGTCGTGATATTGCTCATATCGCTGCTCCGGATAGGCCTGAAGGTGGCGGCGGTGCTTCCCGTGTCCCATCTCACTTTTCACAAGGACAGCGCCTACATCTCGCTGCTAATGGCCACATCGCTGACCTTCGGACTTATCTTCCTGCAGTTCGGAGCCGACCAAGGCTTGATCGATCGTACGCAATTCTCAATATTGGTGGGAACTATAGTCATAGGGGCCTTGGCGCCTACGCTCGTGGCCCAGAGGTGGTTCGACCCATGGAGGAAAAACCGTTGAGATTGCTGGTGGCGGTGGACGGTTCGGTGCACGGTGAGAAGGCCCTGCGCAAGGCAGCCCTTCTGGCCCTGTCCGCGCCTTCCTACGAATTGGCGGTTGTTTGCGTGGTCGAGATGCGGGAGTTCGCCTCGCTGGTGGCGGAGGCCAACACCGAGGAGATGGAGGTCCAGGGCAACAAGGTCCTGCAGGATTCACTGGAGATACTCACCTCCGAGGGAGCGCAGGCCACGCCGCACCTTCTACATGGCCCCCCGGTGACCAAGATACTGGAGTTCGCCGACAACTTCCATCCTGACCTGATCGTCACCGGGAGCCGGGGCATGGGGGCGGCCAAGGGGGCGCTGATAGGCAGCGTATCGTCCTCGCTGTCCAAGAGGGCCAACACCTCCGTCCTTATCGTTAGGTGAACGACTATCTGGAATAAGTAAAACATAAATACTAAATTTTTTCTTCTGCCTTCCCATAGGTGCTTTACCATGGCTGTAAAGGTTAACGGTGACGAGTGCGTTGGATGCGGACTATGCGAGGATGCCTGCCCGAGCGGGGCAATAACCGTCGATGACATTGCCGTCATTGACACCAAGAAGTGCACTGAGTGCTACACCTGCGTAGACGAGTGCCCTAACGACGCATTGTCCAAGTGAGATCTGGCGGTCCCTGACCCCAATCAAACCACTTTCCATAATCGGTTTTTCATTATTATCGTCTGGCCGGAGGGCTGATAAGGTCCTTGGACATGGGCATCCATCATCAAGCGATCATCGTCAACGAGCCCCTATGCCAATAACGTCATTCCATCATGGCAGGACATTCCTGATGGCTTCATGGACCCTGATCGCAGCCTCTTCCACCTCAGGGGTCAGTCCCTCACCGAAATCAACGTTCTTCGGTTCTATGAGAAGGAAGGCGATCTTGGCACCGGTCAACCTCTGCACGTAATCGCAGAAGACCCTCAGCGGCAGGGTGTGGGTGGAGATCGAAGGGACGTTCATGACCTCATCGGGGGTGTACAGGTGGGCGGTACCAGGTTCAAGTCCGAGCAAGGCCGCGTCGATGAGCAGAACGTGGGAAGGACAGAAATGGATTATCTCGTCCACAAAGCTCTCTGGCACCGTCTCGCATTCGATGAGGTGCACGCGCTCGGAGACCTGGCCCTGCAGGTCCTCCGCTATCTTGACGCCGATGTAATCGTCCGAACGGATGGAATTGCCTATGCCGGCCACCACGACGCTGCTGACGCCCGTCAACCAGGTCCGCAGCTCCTCCTCGAGGCCTAGGGGGTGCTCTTCAATCATGTGCCACCGCCGGATCGCGCTGTCCGCATAAGAGCATGGTTTACCAACCTATCGCGTCAAGCGGTTCAGCAGGCGCTTTCCCTCATCGTAGACCATGACCTCCAAGGGCATCTGACCGACCGCGAAGTGCGTAGCGCAACCGAAACAGGGGTCGTAGGCTCGGAAGGCCATCTCCACCTTGTTCAATATCGCCTCGTCCACCTTTCCGCCGTGGATCAGGCCTTTGGCCGCGTCCCGGATGCTCATGCAGATGGAGGGGTAGTTATTGGTGGTGGCCACGATCATGTTGACCTTCTTCATCAAGGCGTTCTGGTCCAGCTGGTAATCGTGGATGAGCGTCCCGCGGGCCGCTTCCACTATGCCCACGCCCGCGCCGGGCTTCCCAGGCATGTTGCGGACGTCGGTGCTGGTGATCTCCGGGTCGTTAGCCAGCTCCACGGCGCGCTCGGCGGCGTAGAGCAGTTCGATCAAGCGCGCCCAATGGAACACCAGGGTGCCGTGCGCCGGCTTCCCCAGCATCTTGAACATGCGCTCGTACTCCGCCTGGGCCAGAGGCGTGGCCATACCGTCGGCGGCGTTGAGCCGGCCCAGAGGACCTACGCGGTAGACGCCGTTATCGGCCCCGTCATGGAAGCCCTTCCATCCCACCTTCCTGAGGAAAGGGAACTTGGAATAGGTCCATTCCTCAGAGCGCTCCTCGATGTGCTGGGCGTAATCCTCCGCTCTGAACCTGAGGAACTCCTTGCCGGAGGGATCGACCACTCTGACCTCGCCGTCATAGAAGTTGACCTTGTTATGGGCGTCCACCATCCCCATGTAATAGGTCCTCTGGGTGTAGGCCTCGCTCTTGATCATGTCCAGGTACTGGGGGTTTTCCAGGACCAGGTCGTTGAACAGCTTCAGGGAGAACTGGGCGAAATTGACCAGGGACTTGGACATCTCCAAGATGGCCGCACGGGATTCCTCGCTCAGCGGTTTGCTGATCCCGCCGGGAAGCCCGCTGACCGGGTGGGTGGCCTTGCCGCCGATTATCTCCGTTATCTTCTGCCCGTAGGCCCGGTGCTTGATGACCTCCTTGGCCACGTCCAGGCCGGCCTTCTCGATAACCCCCAGGATGTTGCGCTTTTCTGGCGGCGCGTCCGGACCCGCGATGAAGTCCGGTCCTCCCAGGTAATAGAAATGAAGCGTGTGGTCGTAGGATATGTAGCCCATGTACTGCAGTTCCCGCAGCTTCTTGGCCGCGGAGGGTGGTGCCACGTCAAAGGCTGCGTCCAGAGCTTTCACCGAGGCGTAATGATGCGCCACCGGACAAACTCCGCAGATGCGGGTGGTCAGGATAGGCATGAGCTCGGCCGGGCGTCCCAGGCAGAAGGCCTCGAAGCCTCTGAGCTCAGGGATCTTAAGGTAGGCGTTCTCCACTTCGCCCTGGTCGTTGAGGAATATGGAAACGCTGCCATGCCCCTCCAGGCGGGTGATGGGGTCGATGCTGATCTCCTTCATGGCTTCACCTTCCGCTTGAGGATGGACGCCGGCAGGCTGTACATGTAGAAGATGCCGGCCGGGTCCTTGATCTGAGATATGAGCTGAACGACATCTTCGTCGGTGTAGGTCCCCGGAGCCTTGTCCAGGTTCAATATGGACGCCAGCGCCGTGATCATTCCCGTGCCGATGTCCGATTGGTTCGGAGCCGCTCCCCCGCATCCGGTGCAGGGCATGTCCACCTTCAGGCACTGAGCGCCGCATCCGCTGCGGGTGGCCATCCCCATGCAGATTATTCCCTGTTCCATGAGGCAGCGCTCGGGATCCGGGACGATCTCGTGCACGCGGTGGATGCCGGTTATCTTCTTGTTCTCCCTCTTGCGCGGACATTCGTCGCATACTGCGCGCAAAGGCGCCAATACGGAACCTTTGGGCGGGAGCTCACCCTTCAGGATGGCGTCCAGGGCCTTGTTGATGAGGGCCACCGGCGGCGGGCATCCAGGCAGGAAGTAGTCCACCTCCACGGTCTGGGCCAGCGTCTTGACTGTGTCGTAGAAGATCGGTATGTGCAGGGTGCCTTCCTTCACTTGGGACTCTGGCTGGGGGATGACCGTTCCCTCGGAAGGCTGGCCGTCGTGCAAGTAGACGTAGTTCAGTATGCTTTCGGCGTCACTGAAATTGGCCAGACCGGGAACGGACCCATCATTGGCGCAGGAACCGAAGGCCACCAGCAATTGCGATTTCGACCTGAGCAGCTTGGCCATATGCTCCTGTTCGCTGTTCCGTATGGAACCGTTGAAGAACGTGACGTCTATGTGGCCGTCCGGCATGGCCTCCACGTCCTTGTACTTCACATCCATGGCCACCGGCCAGAAGACGATATCCACGTACTTCACCAGGTCGAGGATCCTCTCGTTCATGTCCAGTACGGCGATCTCGCAACCTCCGCAGCTGGCGGCCCAATAGAAGGCTATCCTCAGTTTCCGGTCGATGTCCGCTCCCCCCTGGGTTCTTTCATTAGGTAATCGTGCATAGCCTTGGCGGCCCGCTTGCCAGCCCCCATGGCACTGATGACCGTGGCCGCTCCGGTGGCCACATCCCCGCCGGCGAAGACGCCGGGAAGATTGGTCCGACCGTCCTCGTCCACGACGATGGTCCCGTTACGGGGATTGGTCTTCAACCCCTCCGTGGTGCGCTGGATGATGGGATTGGGCGTCTGCCCGATAGCTACGATGACCGTATCGGTGTCCACCTCGAAATCGGAGCAGGCGATGGGCTTGACGCCTTGCCTTCCTTTGTCATCTGGTTCGGTAAGTTCCATGCAGCTGCAGCGCATGGCTTTCACCCAGCCTTTGTCATCGCCGTAGAACTCCGCTGGGGCGTTGAGGAAGTTGCATATCAGCCCCTCTTCCTCGGCGTTCTCGATCTCCTCGCGCCGGGCCGGAAGCTCGTTCCTAGAGCGGCGATAGTTCAAGCAGACCTTGGCGCCGAGGCGCATGGAGATGCGGGCACAGTCCATGGCCACGTTCCCTCCCCCGATGACCACCACGTGCTTGCCGATGCGTATAGGCGTATCTGTATCAGGGAAGTTGTAGGCCTTCATCAGATTGACACGTATCAGGAACTCGTTGGCGGAGTAGATGCCGCCTAGGTTCTCACCCGGGCAACCGGTCCATTGCGGTAGGCCAGCTCCACTGCCGATATATATGGCGTCGTAACCCTGTTCCATGAGATCGGGGATGGTATGGATACGTCCGATAAGATTGCCCAGGCGTAGGTCCACGCCCAGCTTCTGGACGTATTCCACCTCCTTCTGAACGATCTGCTTGGGAAGTCTGAACTCAGGTATGCCGTAACTGAGGACGCCGCCGGCCACGTGCAGCGCCTCGAACAAGGTGACCTCATGGCCCAGCTTGACCAGGTCGGAGGCGGCGGTCAATCCGGATGGGCCGGCGCCAATGATGGCCACCTTCTTTCCGGTGGGAGGCGCCTTCTCCGGTATCTGCACCCCATGCTCCCTCTCCCAGTCCGCCAGGAACCTTTCCAGCCGGCCGATGTTCACCGGGTCGCCCTTCTTGCCCCTAATGCACTTCATCTGGCACTGCTGTTCCTGCGGGCACACCCTGCCGCAAACGGCCGGCAGGGAGTTCTTGGTCTTGATGACGGCGATGGCCTCGGCGTACTTCCCCTGCCGTAGGAAATCGATGAACTCTGGAATGGGCACGTCCACCGGGCAACCTATGCGGCACTGGGGGTTCTTGCACTGCAGGCAGCGGTTCGCTTCCTGGAGGGCCATCTCCTCCGTGTAACCGAGGGCCACCTCGGTGAAGTTCTTCACCCGCTCCTGCGGTTCCTGTCTGGGCATAGGCACGTCCTCGTCCAGAGGTTTGGAGGAGCGCTTCTTTTCCTCATTTCCTTCCACAGTGGCAGCCTCCTTTGTTCTCCCAGAGCAGGGAGCTCAATCTTTCTTCGGGCAGCATGCTGCGTTGACGCTGGATCAGCTCGTCGAAATTGGTCAGATGCCCGTCGAACTCCGGCCCGTCCACGCAGCCGAACAGCATCTTATCCCCCACGGTCACCCGGCACACGCCGCACATGCCCATGCCGTCTATCATTATGGGCGTCAGGGACACTATTGTAGGGATGCCGAAAGGTCTGGTGATCTCGCTCACCTGTTTCATCATCACCACTGGGCCGATGACGACGCAACGGTCGAACTTCTGTTTTTTCAGCAGGCCGTTTAGAAAATCCAAGCCTTTCTCGCCGACCGTGCCGTCGTCCGAGGCCACGTAGACATGGTCGCTGACCGCCCTGGCCTCGTCCACCATGAACAGGAGGTCCTTGCTCCGACAGCCCAAAACGGTGGTAATCTGGTTCCCAGCGTCCTTTAGGGCGCGTGCTTGGAGCAGCACCGGGGCGATCATGATGGACCCGCCTACGCATAGGACCCGTCCGAACCTCTTGATCTCCGAGGGATTGCCCAGCGGTCCGGTCACATTGAACAGGCGGTCGCCTGGCATGAACGTGCCCAGTTCCTTGGTGGTCTTTCCCACCTCGTGGACAGCGAAGGACACCGTACCCTTCTTCGGGTCGTAGCCGCAGATGCTGAGGGGGACCCTCTCGCCGCCCTCCTTGGAAATGACGATCAGGAACTGCCCCGGCCGGGCCTTGACCGCGATCTCCGGGGCCTCGACCTCGAACAGCGTCTCCTTGTGCGCCAGCTGTCTCTTGGACACTATGCGGTACATGCTCACCGGGCCTCCTTCGTGGTCACGGACGGCATGGTCTTGATCTTCTCGTAGAAGGATTCGAACCTCATTGTGAAATCGCCCTCGCATCTGGGGGAGAGCTCGTGCATCTCGAAGCGGTCCTGCAGGCCTAGCTTGTCCAAGGTCTTCCTAAGGACCTCCAATTGTCGTTCCGCCGTGTCCCTTCCCTGCTGAAGTTTGCAGTCCTGGGACGAGCATACCACGCCCATGACCCCGTCAAAGCCGCAGCGCAGCGCATTGACCACGTGCACCGGGTCCATTCCTTTGAAGCAGGGCACCTCCAGGATCATGGCGTTCTTTCCCTTCAACATCCTTTCAGGATTGTCCAGGGCGGAGAACTCAGACCACTGGCAACTGAAGACCAGGACCGCCGGCCGGTCGCTCTTGGCCTTCATGCGCTTGGCCGCCTCGCCATAAGAGGATAGAACGCTATCGAACTCGTATCCCCTTACCTGAATGGCGTTGTGCGGGCATACCATCTGGCAAGCTCCACAGCCCACACACTTCTCGGTGATCACGGTGGGCGAGGAGAACGGCTCCGCCTTTATCGCCCCATAAGGGCAGACGAACACGCACTTGTCGCAACCCACGCACTCCTGGCTGTTCCAGACCGCCTTTCGGGAGTATTTGACCACCTGTAGGGCGTTATCGGCGTATCCCAGCTGTCGTATGACCGCTTGGCCCAGGAGCATGCGCCTGGTCTCTATCCTCGTCCCCTCCTTCATGCGGCAGAACTCGTCCTGGCACTGGATGGAGATGATATTTTTAATACCGGAACGGAGGGCGTTGAAGACGAAGTCCGTCGGTATGCGGCCAGCGCAGGGGATGCGCAAGGGGAGATAGTCCTTGGCGCTCAGGCCATGGCCGAGCAGTATGTCCTCCACCTCGCCGCTGCTGGGAGAATTGCCGCGGCACATCATCACCAGCGTTTCCGCTTTGGAGTCGGTCGCTCGGACATAGTCTAGCAGACCATCGAAATCATAATAGGCCATCTCGATGGCCGACACCGGGCAGGCGCTGTAACAAATGCCGCACACCTGGCACTTCTGAATGTTGATGCTGATCTTGCCGCCATCGGGCTCCCGGTCTATGGCCATAAAAGGGCAGAGAGAGAAACATACTGCGCATCGGCTGCACAGGTCCTGGTCGATCTTCACGGCGGCGAGGCAGTTATCGTTCGTCAATTACATCCCTCTCAAGGTCATAGATATGATGGACCGTGGCATTATTTTTCAGCATGTATATCGGATATGCGCCTACATGCCGCGGCCGTATCCATGGACCCATGGCAGCCTGTTTTTTCGGCGTATTCAATTGCATAAAGAGCGTATTATTTAATGCATATGTTCGATTCTTCGTTTACCGCCAGATTCAATCGCCTTTTTACTAATTCTATCAGGTTGTTACGACCAAATCGCATCAATTTTAAAAATAATAAGCTAATTACGTTATTAAATTGTGCGTTTTCGTTTTTTTCATCCATCGACACAGATAATATAAGACAAGTCAATTTGACCCACAGCTGCATCGCGGTTCAGCGCTTCATAGGAGGGCCGTTAAATGTCAACCAAGGATCTGATGGACAAGGTAATTGCCAAGAATCCCGGTGAGAACGAGTTCCATCAGGCTGTGAACGAGGTCTTTGGATCTATAGAGCCAGTGTTGAAGCAGCATCCGGAATATCTGAAGGCCAAGGTACTTGACAGGATCGTGGAGCCGGACCGGCAGATAATGTTCCGGGTGACCTGGATGGACGACCAAGGCGAGGTTCAGGTCAACCGCGGCTATCGGGTCCAGTTCAATGGCGCCATCGGGCCCTACAAGGGCGGTCTGCGTTTCCACCCCTCCGTCAATCTAGGGATACTGAAGTTCCTGGGGTTCGAGCAGGTTTTCAAGAATTCCCTTACTGGCCTGCCCATGGGCGGAGCCAAGGGCGGATCGGACTTCGATCCCAAGGGCAAGAGCGATAACGAGGTCATGCGCTTCTGCCAGAACTTCATGAACGAGCTTTATCGCTACATCGGTCCGGACACCGATGTTCCTGCGGGTGATATCGGCGTTGGGAGGAGAGAGATAGGCTATCTCTTTGGCCAGTACAAGAAGATCAACAACCGCTTCGAGGCGGTGCTCACGGGAAAGGGTATCAACTGGGGCGGTTCGCTGGTCAGACCTGAAGCTACCGGATACGGCTGCTCCTACTTCTGCGAGGAGATGTTGAAGACCAAAAAGCAGAACTTCCAGGGAAAGACCGTGGCCGTATCCGGCTCAGGCAACGTGGCGCAATACGCCGTACAGAAGGTCACTCAGCTTGGTGGCAAGGTCGTGACCATGTCCGACTCTGATGGTACGGTCTTCGATCCCGAGGGGATCGACGCCAAGAAGTGGGAGTTCATCATGGACCTGAAGAACGTCAAGCGGGGCCGGATCTTCGAGTACGCCCAGAAGTTCAAATGCGAATACTGGAAAGGGGAGAGGCCTTGGAATGTCCAGTGCGATATCGCTATTCCCTGCGCCACCCAGAACGAACTGGACAAGAAGGACGCTAGGAAGCTGATCGACAACGGCGTGATCGCCGTCTCAGAAGGCGCTAACATGCCGACCACCCCCGAGGCCGTGGACCTGTTCATCACCAACGGCGTTCTGTTCGCCCCGGGAAAGGCGGCCAACGCCGGTGGCGTGGCCACCTCTGGCCTGGAGATGGGCCAGAACCACATCGGTATCCCCTGGTCCGCTGACGAGGTCGATCGCCAGCTTCATCAGATAATGGTTAACATTCACAAAAATACCTGCCAAGCCGCCAAGAAGTACGGCAGCCCGGGCAACTACGTGGTGGGCGCCAATATTGCCGGCTTCATCAAAGTGGCCAGCTCCATGATGGACCAGGGCATCATCTGAGAAGATTATTTTCCGCACCGTCCAGTCGATATCGTCTGGTTCGGTGCTCGCATCTTTTTTGATGATCATCTATCACCGAAAGGCGGCGCTGGTCAATCTATTTATTTTCCTTATACTCTCTTCGATTTCACAGGGTGTTAGAAAATGAAGATACTCGCTTTGAACGCCAGCCCCCGCAAGGAAGGCAATACCGCCAAGGTCCTCAAGGAAATGACCAAAGATCATGCCGATGTCGACCTGGATTACTTCGACCTGAACTCGCTTAACATCAAGGACTGCCAGGGCTGCCTGCACTGCAAGAAGACCGAGGTTTGCGCCATCAAGGACGATATGCAGATGCTTTACAAGAAGATCAAGGAGTGCGACGCCCTGGTCCTCGGGTCCCCCATCTACTTCGGCGCCGAGACCGCCACTCTGAAGGCGTTCATCGACCGATTGTACGCTCTGCTGGAGTTCGGAAAGCCCCCGGCCAAGTACGCTTCTCGTCTCAAAGGCAAGAAGCAGGCCATCGTGGTCCTGACCTGCGGCAATCCCAAAGGCAAGGAGATATACGCCGCCGAAGCGGACCGCCTGTTCAAGATGTGGCCCGGGCTGGGCTTCCAGGATGTGCACGTGTATGTCATCGGCGGCAATCAGCCTGCTGGCAACATCCTGGAGCTGACCGACGCCCAGGCCATGGTCAAGGAATGCCAACAGCTCCTGGGCGATTGATGAGCTTCCGGGCGTTCATCGCCGTGGACGTGGACTGCGGGCCGGAGCTGCGAAAGGCCATCGGGGAACTGAAGGACTTCGGCAAGGCACTGAAGCCAGTGTCCCCGGACAATGTCCACGTCACCCTGAAGTTCTTAGGAGAGATACACGAGAGCGCAGTCCCGGAGCTGGAGGCTATCATGCGCCAAGCGGTGATGGGCGTTCAACCGTTCAACGTCCGTCTGGTGGATGTGGGGGTCTTCCCCAACCTTCGCGGCCCCCGGGTGGTATGGGTGGGGATGGAGGGAGCGGAACCCCTGGTCAAAATGGCCTCCTCTATAGAGGATGGCTGCGAGCTTATAGGGTTCCCCAAAGAAAGAAGGCCGTTCAGCCCGCACCTGACGCTGGCCCGGGTCCGCGAGGGCTTCAAACCCGACCTGGCAGATCTTATCAAGGACAGCGAGAACAAGGAGTTCGGCGTATTCCCTGTGAAGGGCATAAAACTGAAGAAGAGCGTGCTGACGCCGGCCGGTCCGATATACTCGGACGTGCTGACGGTCGATCTTTAACGTCCGATCCCTTCGAACAGTGAGAACTCGGTGGTCTTGAGCAGGTCCTGCGGCAAGTGGTCCTTGACGAAGTCTATGCTGTAGTTGCCGGCGCGGAAATCGGGGTTCCTGACCACCAGGCGGTGGTACGGTATCGTGGTCTTGATACCGGTGACCGTATAGCGGTCCAGGGCGTCTTCAGACCTTGACAGCACCTCGTTCCGGTTCTTTCCCGATATGATCAGCTTGGCCAGCAGGTTGTCGAACTCCGTTGGGACGACGTAACCCTCGTAAGCGTGCGAGTCCACGCGCACGTGGTCCCCGGCCGGCTCCATGTACTTCTCTATGCGCCCGGGGGCGGGGAAGAAGTTGTTGAACGGGTTCTCGGCGTTTATCCTGAACTCCATGGCGTGCCCCTTCGGCTTCACTTCGGAGAGCACGTCCTCTACAGGCACGTCGGAACCGATCTTCAGCTGCAGTTCCACCAGGTCCAGTCCGGTGACAGACTCGGTGATGGGATGTTCCACCTGAATGCGGGTGTTCGCTTCCAGGAAGAACAGCTCGCCCTCGGCGCTCATCAGGAACTCGAAGGTACCCAGGGAGGTGTATTTGGCGCGCTTCACCGCGGCTATGCACAGCTCGGACATCTTTTCCCTAAGCTCCGGAGACACGGCGCATGAAGGCGTTTCCTCAATTATCTTCTGGTGCCGCCTCTGTACGGAGCATTCCCTCTCACCCAGGCAGTAGGCGTTCCCCCGGGAATCGCCGACCACCTGGAACTCTATGTGCCGAGCTTTCAGCAGAGCGCGTTCCAAGTAAATGGTAGGATTCTTGAAGGCCTTGTCAGCTTCGTTCCGAGCCGAGGTCAAGGCATCCTCCATCTCCGAATCGTTGCGCACCAGGCGCATGCCGCGCCCGCCTCCGCCGCCGGAGGCTTTCAGTAGAACAGGGTAACCGATACGGTTGGCCTGTGTGATGGCATCGCTGGGATTCTCCAACGCGTCCAGCGTTCCGGGCATGATAGGCACGCCCACCTTGGACATGAACTCGCGGGCGGATAGCTTGCTTCCCAAGAGCTTCATGGCCCTGGGCGAAGGACCCAGAAAGGCGATGCCTTCCTCCTCGCAACGCTCGGAGATCTCCGGTTTCTCAGAAAGGAAACCGTAACCGGGATGAATGGCGTCAACCTTCATGCGGTTGGCCACGTCGATTATGGCATCTATGTCCAGATATCCAATTCCGACGTCATCGGTATGTAGCTCCACGCTCTTATCGGCCAGGGAGACGTGCTTGCAATGCTTGTCCGAGGGGGTATAGATCCCTACGGTCGGGACCCCCATCCTTTTGCAGGTGTTGATCACCCGGATGGCGATCTCCCCTCTGTTGGCTACAAGCACCTTCTTGAACATCTTGGGACCTCAGGCACATGGCTCACGCGTGCGACTGCGTGGCAGGGAATGTAACAGGTTTTTATAATAATTTCGCTTGATGCGACAGCATTTTCTATTGATTTCGGATGTAATATTCGTTTTCTATCAATAATTAATCCAATAATACACCTAAATCGTTTTTTAGACCGCTTATTGTCGTTCAAGAAGTTAGTCTCACTGTAAGCGAGAACCCCATGACATCTCCCCGCTCTTTTCCTTTTCGGAGATACCATGAGGTTGTCTAAGAAAATGATACGTGGGGACAGGAACGGGGGCATCGAGGGATTGCCCCTGCAACTGATGATAATGGTGATCGTAGCTGGGCTCGGTACGGCCGTCCTGGTCGGATGGATGGGTGGTCTGTCGGCTCCGGAGTCCATCTCCTCGGTGAACGGGAACCCGTCGGAGATAATCCTCCGCGATGGTGACCTGGACGGGACCTATGAGAACGACGACATCACTCTTACGATATTCGTGCGCGACCAGAACGGCGACACCATCACGGGCGCATCGGTAGTGCTCAACGGATGTGGCATACGAAATTCCGATGGTTCATCCGTATACGGAACGACCGATGCCGAAGGCAAGATCACGTTCGATGGTCTGACGGCTTCCCATTACGGTGAGAGCATTGATTTCATCACCGTGACGGTGGCCAAGGCTGGGATGGGAACCGACTCCTCGCTGCAGGTGCCAGTGATATCCGGGTGATGGCTTGAAAAATGACCTGAGAGGGATAGAAGGGCTCCCCTTGCGACTGATGGTCGTAGCCCTTCTCATCTCCCTGACCTTACCGGCGGTGCTCTCTTCTCTGGGAGACCTGACGACAAATGCGAACGATCAACGTCTGGCCTCCGTCGCCGAGGACATATCGAAGGTCATAGAGGAGATGGTTAGGGCCGGTCCGGGCAACGTGCGATCGATAGAGCTGCCGGCCGACATGCCTGCGGGGACGAGCATTCTCATCGGCGGAGAGAACGGTTCGGTCGAATCACGCAGGATATCTTGGGGCATCGGGAACGAGGAAATTGGAAGTCGATATCTGAACGGTGTTAAGGTGCTGACGGAGCACGGAGAGCCGATCGCTCTGGGTCCGGGAAGCGCCCTCCGTCTGATCTGCCCTCCAGAGGTCTGGGGGGAAGTGAGGGTGGAACTGGCATGATGGAGTTCTATCTTTCCAAAGTATGGGTGTTCGTGGTGGGTTTGATGTTGATGGTGGTATTGGTTCAAAGCGTGAACATGCAAGGTCAGGTGAAGGAGGACGAGGCCATGCGCCAGGTCGCCAAGGAGTTAGGTGAGATGTTGGAGTCCCTGAACGAAGCGGGACCTGGCCTGGAGCGAGCCATCGAGATGCGGAGCATATTGCCAGATACGGCCACGCTGACCGTCCATGACGACTACGCTGTGCTGACGGACGGACGCTGCAATGTCAGTTTCAGCACGCCCTTGACCGCTCTGCTCGTCCAATTGAACGATGGGAGCTACATCGAGGTCGAATCCCTGGTCATCGAACCTGATGATCATATCAAGGTCATGACCACCGAAAGTGGTATGATAATAAGCCTTCAGTCCGCGAACTTGTCCGCCAGGTATCTGACCGCCTCGGCGAACATCCTCATCTCCGCTTCGGTGTTGTAGAGGTAGAACGAAGAACGGGCGCAGCCCTCCATCCCCCGGGACTTGAAGTATGGATGGACGCAGTGCATTCCCGATCGGATCAGGAAGCCTCCTATCTCATCGAGGATCATGGCCACGTCGTGGGGCAGCATCCCCTTCAGATTGAACGAAAGGATCCCGCCGCGGCGCTTCGGGTCCTCCGGTCCTAGAATGGACAATTTCGGCAGCCCGCTCAATTCCTTGCTCAGCACGGAGTTAAGACAGTGCTCGTGCTCCCGAACGGCCTCCATGCCGACCTCTCTGAGATATCGCACGGCTGCCCCGCTGCCGATAATCCCGGCGTAGTTCTGCAGGCCGGCCTCGAACTTTTCCGGTACCGGTAAGATCTGCACGGAATCGTAGGAGGTTATGGAGACCCCGCCGCCGCCGGTGATCAACGGTTCGATTTGCTCCAAGACCTCCCTTTTTCCATACAGCACGCCGGTCCCCGAAGGCCCAAGCATCTTGTGCATGGACCAAGCGTAAAGGTCGACGTCCAGGTCCTTCAGGTCCATGTGATTGTGAGGAGCGGTCTGGCACCCGTCCGCCATCACGATGGCGCCATGGTCATGCGCCAGCTCCACTATTTCCTTCAAAGGGATGGTGCTGCCATCAACGTTGTTGGTATGGACCAGGCTTAGCAGGCGGACACCCTTCTCCAACTCTTCCTTCAGAGGTTCCAGGTTGCCGGATTCCATCTCGGAGAAGGAAACGATGCCGCGCTTGAGCCCGATCTTCTGGGAGAGAAGCACCCAGGGCACATGGTTGCTGTTGTGCTCCATGTCCGTGGTGACCACCCGGTCGCCCTTCTGGAACGGGAAACCCTTGGCTACCAAGTTCAAGGATTCCGTAGCACTCTTGGTGAATATGAGACATTCCGGGTCCGGGGCCCCGACGAAGGCGGCCACATCCTCCCGGGCCTGATCCTGACGGATGGACACCTCGGTGGCCAGGCGGTGCACGCTGCGTCCACTGCAGGCCGGGAAATCGTAATAGTACTCGTTCATGGCCTCCACGACCTGCCGCGGGCGAAGGCTCTGACAGGCGCTGTCCAGGTAGATCGGCGGCTTCTCCTGCTGGTACAGGGGGAAGTCCTGGCGAAGGCGTGAAACGTCCATTCCAGTCGTGCTCGGAACGGAATTTAGATTATTAACCACTTTGGATTCAAAAAAAAAGAAGGAGAGGTCAGGTGGTCATGACCTTGTCGATGTACCTCTCCACTTCCTTAACAAGGGCGTCGGTCGCCTTTCCGCCTCCGAAAGCCTCTCTGTAATCCAGAAAGTGGCGGAGCACCTTGCTCTTGATCTCCGCCTTCTTTCCCGGGCTCTTCTTCAAATTGGCCCTTACAGAGCGAGCGATCATAGCCTTGCCGTCCTCGGTTAACAAGTTTTGAACCCCCAGTTACTTACTATAGTCCCGCTACATATTAAGGGTTGTCAGTACGAAAATGGATCAGGGTCCAGGATGAGGCTATGAACTTCTATTCGCAAGTGTGCAGACCAACGGGACTGCAGGGGATCATCATGGCCCGTCGGATGAACAGCAACCATCAGGGAATGATGCGATGGGCACTGGAGCGGATGGACGTTTCATCGGTGATCGACGTGCTGGACATGGGCTGTGGCGGAGGCGGTCCCCTTTCCATGCTCAGCGAGAGAACACCGCAAGCCCGCTTCGTAGCTCTGGACCTGTCCAAGGCCATGCTACGCATGACCTGCAAGGTGAACCCCGATCTTTTTTCAAGGCGAAGGTTGAGGACGGTCCAAGGGTCGGTGGCTTCGCTGCCCTTGCAAGACGCCAGCTTCGACATGGTACTGGCTTGTGAGACCTCCTACTTCTGGCCAGATCTGGCGGAGAACCTCAAGGAATGCCGTCGGGTACTTCGGGGCGACGGGCGCCTCTTTCTGGTCCAAGAGACCTGGGACGCGCCTCAATGGAAGGAAAGGAACGAGTCCTGGCAGAAAGGGTTCCAAATGAAATTCCAAAGTCTGGAAGGATATCGGTCGCTTTTGGAGCAGGCCGGCTTCGCCCGGGTCCTCACTTTCACCGAGGAAGATGAGGGGTGGTTCGTCATGGAAGCGCATTGCGAATAGGGGGAAATTAATATTCTTGGATGGCATGAGCAAGGCGATGACTTCCCTGAAGGTGGTCCTGGCCGACATCGAGATGGAGAACCCCACCATGCTGGCCTCTGGCATCATGGGCGAGACCGGAGGCTCCCTGCTGGCCATGGCCAAGGGAGGCGCGGGTGCCCTGGTCACCAAGTCCATCGGTTCCGTTCCCCGCGAAGGTCACAAGAACCCTACGCTGGTGGAGATGGAGCACGGCTACCTGAACGCCATGGGTCTGCCTAATCCGGGCATCGATAACTTCGAAAGGGAGCTGCTCGAGGCCTTGAAAGCGGACGTGCCGGTCATCGGTAGCGTATTCGGGTCCTCCCCGGAAGAGTTCGCCGACCTGGCCAAGAAGATGCAGGGATATGGAGCTCACGCCGTGGAGCTGAACCTCAGCTGCCCGCACGCTAAAGGTTACGGCATGGAGATGGGCGTGGACCCGGAGGTCGTGGCCAACATAATCAAGGCGGTCAAGGACGCGGTCTTCATTCCCGTTTTTACCAAGCTCACACCCAACACTCACAAATTGATCGACGTGGCCAAGGCCGCCGAGGGGGCTGGCGCGGACGCCATCGTGGCCATCAACACCCTCAAGGCCATGAAGATCGACGTGGACATGCGGACCCCGGTGCTATCCAATCGCTATGGAGGTCTGTCCGGACCGGCGACGCGCGCCGTGGGCGTGCGTTGCGTCTACGAGCTTTACGAGGCCCTCAACATTCCGGTGATTGGCGTGGGCGGGGTAGAGGACTGGCGTTCCGCCCTGGAATACATCCTGGCCGGAGCTGTGGCAGTGCAAATAGGCAGCGGCGTCGGTCGTAAGGGGCCGCAGGTCTTCGGCGATGTCTGCTCGGGAATGTCATCCTACCTGTCACAGAACGGTTTCAAGGACATCTCACAATTGGTGGGGGTGGCCCATGAATGATCGTTTCCTGGTCGTCCAGGACACGGTCACCGTGGCTTCGCGTGCTGACGAGGCTGAAGGTGTGGTCACTCTCAGGTTCGACTGGAACGCTCCCGCCGCGCCAGGTCAGTTCATCATGGTGTGGATCCCGGGTGTGGACGATGTACCTAGGTTCCTGTCCTACCTCGGCGATAGGAAGGGCATCACGGTAAAGAACATCGGTGAGGCCACCAAGGCCCTGACGTCTATGAAAGTCGGGGATAAGATCGTGGTGCGCGGCCCCTACGGCCACGGATATCACATGCCCAAAGGAAAGATACTGGCTGTCGGCGGAGGGACCGGCATGGCCTCTTTGCTTCCGGCACTGGAACGCATCACCGCCTCCGAGGTCGACACGGCCATAGGCGCCAGGAACGCCCAGGAGCTGCTGTTCGAGGAACGCGCCGCCAAGACGTCATCGCTGGTGCGCGTGTCCACCGACGACGGTTCCAAAGGCTTCCACGGCAACGCCGTGCAGCTGGCCAAGGAGATGATGGCCGATACGAAGTACGACCTGGTCATCGGCTGCGGGCCGGAGAAGATGCTTTACTACCTGTTCCAGCTGTGCCAAGAAAAGAAAGTGCCCTGCCAGATGTCGCTGGAGCGCTACATGAAGTGCGGCGCCGGTCTGTGCGGCTCCTGCGCCATCGACGGTCTGCGGGTATGCCGGGAAGGCCCGGTGTTCACCGGCGAGGAACTTAAGGAAATGAAGGAGTTCGGCAAGCAGCGCCGGGACGAATGCGGGCGCGCCGTCAAGTTGTGAGGACCGGGCGTATCACATAGGCCACGATCTCGCGGAACTCGTGGGCGTCCACCCTGCCCTTCTTCTCTCCCATTTCCTTCACCATCTCCAAAATATCGGCCAGCTGCTGCTCGGTGGCCATCAGTCCTATCTCGTCCACCCGCTTGCGTATGTAGTTGAGGCCGGTGTGCTTCCCCATCAGGATGTGGCGCTTGTTCCCCACCGCCTCCGGCGGAATGCTCTCGTAGGTCAGCGGGCAGTTGAGGACGGCGGCCACGTGAATTCCCGACTCGTGGGAGAAGGCGTTCTGCCCCACCAAGGGCTGATTGACCGGGCGCCTGAGGCCGGTGAACGTTTCCACCATCTCCGAGACCTCCTTCAGCTGGGTGCAGTCGATGCCCAGGTCCTTGCCGTAGATGTATTTCATGGCGGCCACGAACTGCTCCAATGGCACGTTGCCGCAGCGCTCGCCGATGCCGTTCACCGTGGTCGTCACAGCGTCGGCGCCGGCCTTCACGCCGGCGATGGCGTTGGCCAAAGCCAACCCGTAATCATTATGCAGATGCAGGGAGACCGGGGTCTTGACGGTGTTCTTGGCCACGGAGACCAGGAACGAGATCGCTTCCGGCGAAGCGCATCCCAAAGTGTCCGTGACACCCACGCGGTCCGCCCCGGCGTCCTCGGCCGTACGGTAGACCTTCATCAGAAAATCAAGGGCTGTGCGCGTAGTGTCCTCCGCGCTCATGCTTACCTTGACGCCGCGGGACTTGGCGTATTCCACGCCCTCCACGATCTTGTCGAGGACGTACTGCTGGTCCTTCTTGAACTTGTATTTGATGTGCAGGTCCGACGTGCCGATGAAAAGAAGCACGATGTCCACGCCCGCGTCGATGGAAGCGTCGATGTCCCCCTTGGTTATGCGGGAAAGGACCAGGATATCAGCGTCCAATTTCTGATCACAGACAGCCTTGACCGCTTCCCTTTCCGCCTCCGATACCGCCGGGAATCCAGCTTCGATCTGCGGCACGCGCATCTCGTCCAGCTTTCGGGCGATGGCCACCTTCTGATCTAAGGAAAAGGTGATGCCCGGGGTCTGTTCTCCGTCGCGCAATGTGGAATCGTAAACCACGACGTCCCCCACCTTGAGCTTTGGATTGTAGGGGCTAAGGGCGGTTTCATGCATGATTTATGCAACCTCCACTGGGTTATTATTGCTTTCGATTTTCGAAGCGGTCGAGGCGGAAATTCGAAGAACGGCAAATTATTAAATGGGATGATGAATGCCAGCCATGTGGAGAAGATGGAAGAGGAAAAGGACAATCCCAATTTCATCCAGGTCAGCCACGGCCATCTTCTGGTGAACGTGCCGCTCACGTCCTACGACGGTACGACTTACCGCATCAAACCGGAGGAGGCGGAGAAGCTGAAGCAGCTGCTATCGTCCCGCTACCCCTGGCTCAGCCAGAACGCCCTCAAGGTGTTCATCGAGGAGGCCGAGCAGGCCATGTTCGAGCGCATCCAGGCCCAGCTCGGTTATATGGAAAAAGCGCGGAACGCCCTGCGCTCCGGTAACTACGACCGGGCCAAGAGGATGGCGGAGAAGCAGCTAGAACATCTTCCCGAGGATTCGGACGCCCTGTACGTGCTCGGCGAATCTTTATGTAAATTGGGGGAGAGCGATAAGGGCTTTGCCGTCTTGGCCAAAGCGCGCTCCTTCGCTAAAAGGAAATGAGGCCTAGGGGAACAGCGCCTGCAGCGCCTTGACCACGTCCATCATGTTCGCGCCCCAGGGAACTGAGGCTACGTTACCGTCGATCGTGCAGCCCTCCTTCACCTTGCAGCACTTGACGATGGTCGGCGTACCGTCCTTCGGAGCCAGGTTCTGCGGGCAGATGTCAAGGCTTTCCACCGGCCGCCGGTAGATGTGCTGGAATATGCGCCGGGAGAGGTCGCAGCCGATGAGGGTCGATTCGATGTCGATCTCCGGCGTCTCATCCAGGTAGAAGATCTTCTTCTCGGACATAAGCCCGGAGGCGCGGCAGGGGAAGATCACGCCCGGTGTCCTGACCTTCCTTTCCTGCTCCATTATGTCTATGTTGACGTACTCCGGGACGATCGGTTTCTCCACCAAGCCGGAGGACAAAGCCCTCTCCACCAGGACGGAGAGCTTGGAAGGGGACGGTGGGACGACGTCAAGCACCCGGAGGTCCAGCAGCTTATCGGTCTTCAGGAAGGAGACGTGGGAGAACATGCCCGAAACGACCACGGTCTTGCCGTTATGGTTCCGCACTAAGCGGGCGAGATGGGAGACGTTCAAGACGTCGACGTTCTCGTCGTGGATGAAGACGGTGTCCTTGGGCAGGGATATAATCTTTAGGTCGGTGATCGGTCGGAACAGGTCCTTGCCGTTCTTCTTGGTGACCCGCACCGTGGCAGTATCTTCGCCGTTGCGCAGGATCATGAAATCAGTGCGGGTGTAGGCCTCTTTGCCCCGGTACTCACTCATTATGTTCTCTGGAGTGAGGGGGAAGTCCACGTGGCGCAGGGATACGTCCTTGCAATGGTCCGGCAGGGTTGGCACGAGCGCCATTTACGTTCCATGCGTATTTAATCGAATCGCCGGACCTGGAGGAACGTCCAGTCGTTCATTCGCTTGATGATAGCCAGCCTTTTTCGGGACCATAGGAAAAGCTAATTATACGGGTTACAGAATCAACCTTCGCAGGCTGGGATGACAGAGCGGCCATGTGGCGGACTGCAGTCCACAAGGCGGTAATCCGCACACCCGTGTTCAAATCACGGTCCCAGCTCCAATCACTTTCCACTTCTTTTCGCAGCGCTTCTTGGTCTCCTCGTTCATCCGGTGCAATCCTTTCTCCGAATCGCGGATGACGCCCCCGGCCAAGTAGGACAACAGCCCTTTGAAAACGATCTTCTGGGAGAAGACGCACTTGTTCTCCTCCAGTGGCTCGATCAGGAAGGAATGGTTCTCGGTCATCAATGCTCCTTTGATCTTCCCATGGAACAGCATCTCCTTCTGAGGGTTGACCTTGACAACCGTGGAATGGAACTTGGTGTCCTTGCGGTCGGGCAGTGAGACAGTGACGTCAAAGACGTTGCCCTCCTTAAGCTCCCCTTTCATCAGGGTGATGAATGGGTTCCAGTCGGGATACGAGGCGAAGTCCGTTATGACGGTCCAGACCTTCTCCGCCGGCAGGTTGATCATGACCGAGCCCTTGATCTCCTTCATGATAACGATACGAATCTCGAATTGATATAATGGTTAATATTAATTAAATTATAGAATAATATTTGTTTATGAAAGAAAAAAGGGGGTTGGGTCGTGACGGCCTCACCACTTCTCCCAGTGTGCCACTTCCGAAAACGGCTTTCGGCTCGAGCTTCCGGACACCGCCTTCATCAACTTCTCGCCCACGGACCTCTTCTCCGTCGGATGGCCAAGCGGGGTCATGCACACCACCCGGAGGTTCTCCGGGATATTCAGCAGCTCCTTGACCTTCTCCTCTTTATAGGCTGCCAGATAACAGGTGCCCAATCCCATGTCCGTAGCCGCCAGGACCAGGTTGTGCATGGCCAGGGCGGCATCCCACATATAGTACGGAAGATCGTTCATGTTCGTGCTCTCCTCGGGGTCGGCGCAAACGACGATGACCGCCGGAGCATCCTTGATCCACCCGTTGATGATGGCCTGGCATTTGCTCAATTGGATGATCTTTTCTCTCTCCGTGACCACCACGAAGCGCCAGCATTGCTTGTTCATGGCCGACGGCGCATGTATGGCCGCCTCCAGCAAAGCCTCGATCGTATCCCTGCTCACCGGGGTATCTTGGTAACGGCGAACGCTCCTGCGGGTTCGGATGGCTTCAATGGTCTCCATGGTGTCCTCCGAGGCAGGGGAGCAGGTCGAATAAAAAGGATTGGTCGATGATGCAGTAGAAAATCGTTCAAACAGCTCAACCCTTAGAAACAAGCCACTTCCTTATAACGAGCAATCTGTATATCGAACATCAAGCGGGATAAGATGTTACACAACAGCATAACGAGCACCATCGGACGCACTCCTTTGGTCCGCCTTAACAATATTTCGATAGCATCCTCGGCAGAGATCTATGTTAAGCTGGAGGGTCGTAATCCCGGAGGGTCCATAAAGGACCGAGTAGCCCTGCACATGATCGAGGTAGCGGAAAAGAACGGTCAGTTGAAGAAGGGTATGGGCTTGATCGAGCCTACTTCCGGGAACACCGGCGTAGGATTGGCGCTCGTGTGCACCGCGAAAGGCTACCAGATCACGCTTACCATGCCAGAGAACATGAGCGTGGAAAGGGTCAATCTCCTCAGGTCATTAGGAGCCAATGTCATCCTGACGCCTGCGAGCGAAGGTATGGCCGGTGCTGTGGCGAAAGCTAAGGAGCTCAGTTCAACAGGGAACTATTGTATGCCCAACCAGTTCGATAACCCGTCCAACCCAGAGACGCACTATCTGACCACTGGGCCAGAGATATTCCGGGACCTCCCCTCCATCGACGCTTTCGTGGCCGGGATAGGTACTGGTGGTACGATCACTGGTGTGGGAAAATACTTGAAGGAGCGGAAGAAAGGGGTATTGATCGTCGGAGTGGAACCAGCTGGCTCCCCCGTGCTTTCAGGAGGAAAAGCTGGTCCGCATGGGATACAGGGTATCGGGGCCGGCTTCATACCGAAGGTGCTGGACATGAAGCTCGTGGACCGCATCATCACCGTGAGCGACGAGGAGGCCATCGATACCGCCAAGGCCCTTTCCCGTCAGGAGGGCATAATGGGGGGCATCTCTTCCGGGGCCGCTCTCTTCGCAAGCATGAAGCTGGCCAAGGAGATCGGCCGTGGGAAGAAGATCGTGGTCCTGCTTCCAGACTCTTCAGAAAGATATATGAGCACTGCGTTGTTTCGAGAGTAGAGGTTATGAACTGGAAGGATGACGTCAACACCGTCCTGGAAAGAGACCCGGCGGCTAGGTCGTTCCGCGAGGCCTTCTATTTCAGCCCTGGCCTTCACGCCATCATACTCCAGCGCGTCTCGCACCGCCAATACCTTAAAGGCAAGACCAACCTGGCTCGGGCCATCAACTACTTCGCCCGCTTCCTGACCGGAGCGGACATCCACCCCGGCGCTACCATCGGTAAGGGATTCTTCATCGATCACGCGGTGGGAGTGGTCATCGGCGAGACGACCATAATCGGCGACAACGTTTCCGTTTTTCAGGGCGTAACGTTAGGCGGCGTCAGTACCAGTCACGGGAAGCGCCACCCTACTATCGGTAACAACGTCACCATCGGTGCCGGCGCCAAGGTGCTCGGTAACATCATCATCGGCGACAATGTCAAGATCGGCGCCGGCTCCGTGGTGGTCAAGGACGTACCACCGGACTCCACCGTGGTAGGGGTTCCTGGAAGGGTGGTTAAAAGAGAAGGCGCCTGCGTTAAGGTGGACCTCCGGCACGACGAGCTGCCTGACCCGCTGCGGGACGCCATCATGCAGCTTACCAACAACATCTCCGAGCTAGACCACCGCCTGGAGAGATTAGAAAAGCTCGTGAACGAAAAGGATGAAAAATAAGAGGTGCACCAGATGGCTCTGCAGATCTACAACACCATGGCCAAGGCCAAGCAGGAGTTCCGACCTATCGAGGACAAGAAGGTCAGGATGTACGTCTGCGGTGTGACCGTCTACGATGACGTGCACATGGGGCACGCTCGCTTCATGGTGGTGTTCGACATGGTGTCCCGATACCTTCGCTATAAAGGGTTCGACGTGACGCTGGTCATCAACTTCACCGACGTGGACGACAAGATCATCAAGAAGGCGAACGAGGAAGGTGTGGACGCCCTGGTCGTCTCCCACCGCTGCATCGAATCCTATTTCCTCGACTCGGACGCACTGCGGGTCAAGCGCGCCAACATCTACCCGAAGGCCAGTGAGACCATTCCCGAGATCATTGCCATGACCGAGGACATCATCAAAGCGGGTTTCGGTTACGTCACACCCGATGGCAGCGTGTACTTCGACGTCTCCCGAGCACCCGAGTATGGCAAGCTCTCCGGCAACAAGCTGGAAGATATGCAGTCTGGTGCCCGTATCGAAGTGGATGAGATCAAACGCAACCCCATGGACTTCTGCGTTTGGAAGGCCGCCAAGCCCGGAGAGATCTCCTGGGACTCCCCCTGGGGAAAAGGGCGACCGGGATGGCATATCGAGTGCTCGGCCATGGTGCGCAAGCTTCTAGGCGAAACGATCGACATCCACGGCGGCGGGAATGACCTGATCTTCCCGCACCACGAGAATGAGATATTGCAGTCGGAATCGGTGACCAAGAGACCGCTGGCGAACTACTGGATGCACAACGGCATGCTTCAGGTCGCCGACGCGAAGATGTCCAAGTCCCTGAAGAACTTCTTCTCCGTGAAGGACGTCCTCTCTCGATACCCTCCCGAGATCGCTCGTTTCTATCTGCTCAACACCCACTACCGCGGACCACTGGTCTACGGCGAGGCGGCGCTCGATGAAGCGGCATCTTCGCTAAAGCGCATCCATAACGCCTACGCTTCATTGAATGCGTACAAAGGCAACGGTAGCGAGGATGCCGCCGCGCTCATCGCCAAGGCCAGAGACGGGTTCGTCTCAGAAATGGACGACGATTTCAATTCCCGTGGCGCCCTATCGTACCTGTTCGATGTTGCTCGTGAGGCCAACCGTCTGATGGATGCCAACGAGCTCAGCGCTAAGGGTGCCACGAACATCCTGCAGTTCATCGAGGAGGTCGACTCCATCTTCGATATCCTGCCTGCCCATAAGCAGGGTGACGAAAAGCTGGATGACGTCATGGCGCTGCTCATCGACATGCGCAATGAGCTTCGCAAACGCAAGATGTACGACCTCTCTGATATGATCCGCGACCGGCTGGCGGAAGCGGGCATCAAGATCGAGGACAAGGCCGACGGTGCGAAATGGAAGCTGATCTGAACCCGGTCCATAAGAAGGCCATCCTGATCTGCGGTGGCGCGGTCAGGGTATCCCCCGAGTTCCGTCCTCCGTTCCGTCTCAGCCGTTCCACAGCTGGGCCGGGAGCAGGTTCCGCTTCCATCGTTCTATCTTTCGATGGCCATCGGGTCAAGAAGGGGATCTCCCGGCAGGAAGGGGAGTTCGAACTGATCGGAGGTCCGGAAGGCTATTCCTTGCTCCACAACGGGAAACCGTTCATCGATGAACTGGAACTGAAACCGGTATTATACCATTCACCAGAGCAGGCCTTCTTCAACCTAGGGCAGGATTGCATATTCGACTGCCTCTTCTGCACCTCGCGGAAGCTCAGCAAGGATGTGACCAAATCCTTGGAGATGGACCAGGTCGTTGATATGGTCCTGGAGGCGGAGAGAAAGGGTGGGATGAAAGGAGTGGCGTTCACTTCCGCCGTCGTGGGTTCGATAGAGGAGACGATCGAACGCTTCATTTACGTCATCCGTAAGGTGCGCCAAGCGCTTCCCGATATGCCCATAGGGGTCGAGCCCTACGTCGGTTCCTTCGAGGACATAGATCGTCTTCACGAAGCGGGCGCTGACGAGATCAAGATAAACGTGGAGAGCTTCGACCCCAACATCATCGCCATAGCCTGCCCCAAACTAGAACTGAATAAACAGATGGAGTTCTTAGGTCATGCCATGATCGTGTTCGGTCGGGGAAAGGTGACGTCCAACATCATAATCGGGCTGGGGGAGACGGACCGGAATGTATTGGAAGGGGTGCACGCACTGGCCAGCATGGGTATCGTCCCCAGCATCCGCGCGCTGAAGGTCAATGATACCAACCGCCCTGTTCTGGAAAAGGCCCTGGGAAGATTGGAGCCGGTGACACCAGAACGATTGATCCACCTCAATCAAGAGGCCAAATTGATCCTTTTAGCGCATGGTCTGACCACCCGGACCTATCAGACCATGTGCCACGAATGCACATGTTGCGACATAGTGCCATTTCGGGACCTGTAATGATTTAGGTAACCATTATTTTCTCCTCATACAGGGAGATTTATAGGAATGCCAAAAATTTTTATATACCTGTGGTTAGGATACCCTAAATCATGGTCTCCGAGAACGTGGAGGAGTATCTTGAATGCATCTGGGAGCTGACCCAGGACGGGACGCCGGCGCGGACCACCGATATAGCCAAGCATATGAACGTGTCCCCGGCCAGCGTGACCGAGATGCTGCAGCGCCTGGACTCATCTAAGTACATCACCTACGAGAAGTATAAGGGAGCCACGTTGACGGAGGCGGGCATGCAGATCGGCCTGCACATAAAGCGCAAGCACCGTCTTCTGGAACGTTTCTTGGTGGACGTTCTCGGCATCGAAAAGGAGAAGAGCCACGACGAGGCCTGCCGCCTGGAGCATATGCTCTCCGACGAGAGCGAGCGGCGCATATCGGAGATGATGAACCACCCCACAACCTGCCCGGACGGCGAGCTGATACCGGCCATGGACGAGCTGTGCCAAACGTACCGGGGAAGCTCTTCCGCGCTAAGCAAGTTGAAGGAAGGTGACGAAGGTGTCATATCCCACCTTTCCTGCGAAGATCCGCAGAAGATACGCCGCATCATCGCCATGGGCTTCGTTCCCGAACGTTCCCTCAAGGTCACTGAGGTTTTGCCGATGGGCGGTCCCGTTCTAGTCCAGGTGGGCGATTGCCGCGTGGCATTGGCGAAGGAATACGCTGACCTGGTCTACGTGAACACCAATGGTCGCCAGGAGAGGCGCCGCCACCGTGGTGGTAGGTGATATGGAAATCATATTGGTGGGAAACCCCAACGTGGGAAAGAGCATAGTATTCAACCGCCTCACCGGCGTAGGAGCGATATCCTCCAATTATCCCGGAACTACGGTCGAGTACCTCAAGGCCGAGGTGCTCATGGGCGGGAAGAAGGTCACGGTCATAGACCTTCCCGGGCTGTACTCATTGGCGGCCGGGACCGAAGACCAGATGGTTAGCGCCAAGCTGCTTCACACCTCAAGGCCGGATTGCGTGGTCGTCGTGGCCGACGCCACCCGCCTGGAGCCGTCATTGGTCCTCATATTCCAATTGATCGAGCTGGGCTTCCCCATAATCGTGGCCATGAACATGATGGACGTGGCTCGCAAGCGCGGAGAGGTGGACATTGACGCCCTATCTACGGTCCTGGACGTCCCCATCGTCCCCACCGTGGCCGTCACCAGCGAAGGCATGGATGACCTGCTCAAGGCCATAGTGGACGGCAAGGCCCGGATATCCAATTTCAAGGTCAGCTACGACTCTCATATCGAGGCATACCTCGAGGTCATGAGAAGGGGTCTGGAGAAAGCGCAGCTGAAATACCCACACCGTGGAGCCTCCATCAAGCTTCTAGAAGGGGACGAGCACTTCACAGAAGGTGCCCCTAAAGAGCTGCCGCAGCAGGTGAACCGCCTGCGCCAGGAGTTCCGCCAGGAACACGAGGAGGACATGGAGGTGCACATCAACCGCGACCGCTACGGCGAGGCGGGCAGGTTCGTCTCCGAGGTCGTCCGTCCCAAGATACAGCCTCGGACCCGCGCTCAGAAGATATCCGACCTTACCATGCGCCCGAGGACCGGCATACCCATACTGGCGCTGGTGCTGCTCGGGGTGCTGGCCACCATCATATTCCTTGGCGCTTGGTTGGAGGGAACGCTGTTGTCGCTGTACGCTGACGCCACCGGGACCTTCTTCCAGGACCTAGGCGACAGCATCGGCGGGGAGCTCGGCACCGCCTTAGCTTCTGGTCTGGACCTGAGCATCCAGGCATTACTGGCCATCGTCATTCCTTACATCCTGCTCTTCTATCTCATACTAGCGTTGCTGGAGGACTCCGGTTATCTGCCTCGGGTTGTTGTCCTTTTAGACAGCGTCATGCACAAGATCGGGCTGCACGGCCAGGCCATCATACCCATGCTGGTGGGCATGGGCTGCAATGTGCCGGCCATCATGGCCACGAGGGTCATCGAGTCCAAGAGGGAGAAGCTCATCCTGGCCACCATAATAATCATGGCCGTGCCCTGCTCGGCGCAGATGGCCGTGATCATCGGCACCATCGGCCATTATGGCGGCATCGTTTACGTGATAGCCATATTGCTCATCCTGCTGAGCCTGGTGCTGATACTAGGCCGGTTGCTGCACAAAGCCTTAAAGTTCGAGCCCACCAGCCTGATGATAGAGATACCCGATCTGATGGTCCCGCGGGCCAAGAACGTGGGCTTGAAGACCTGGATGCGCATCAAGGAGTTCTTCGTCATCGCCTTCCCGATACTGCTCGTCGGCTCCATAGCTCTGGAGCTGCTCTCGGCCTACGGCGTGCTCGAGTCTCTCGTCGAACCGCTCTCCTTCTTCACCGTAGGGTTCCTCGGCCTACCAGCCATCCTCATCATCGCCCTGATATTCGGGGTGCTGCGCAAGGAGATGTCCTTCCAATTGTTGATCGTTCTCTTCGGTACGGCCGACCTGGCTTCCGTCATGACCATTGAACAGCTGTTCGTGTTCGCCTTGGTCATGGCCACGTTCATGCCCTGCCTGTCCGCCTTGGCCGTGATGATCAAGGAATACGGGCTCAAGGACGCGCTCAAGGTGACGCTGGCCTCCATGATTCTGGCATTCACCCTGGGCGGAGCGGCTCATCTGATCCTATCGGTCGTATGAGCAAAACGGATGAAGGGGGACGATGTTCATGGTCGTCGTGTACGTGACCGTGTTCATCTCCGCGCTGGTCCTCAGCATCATCTTCTGCGGCATGCCAGGCGCCGTGAACACCCAGGCGCTGCGCGTGGGCGTGAGCGGAGGCTTTCGCCGGGCCATGGGCATCGAGATGGGATCCATCGTGGGGGACACCACCTGGGCGGTCATCGCCCTGACCGGCCTGGCCATAGTCTGGGACAATGACATCGCCCGCTGGGTGCTAGGAATACTGGGCGGAGCGATACTGATCTATCTGGCCTATCACGGTTTCCAGGACGCCCGGAGGGAAGAGCTTCCGGAGGCCAACGCACCAAAAGGCCACACGGACCTGGTGACCGGGATAATGATGTCCTTCGTGAACCCTTTCCAGATAGCCTTCTGGATCGGCATCGGCAGCTCGGCCATCGTCACCATAATACCGCACCCGCAGCTCACCGACCTTCTGGTCTTCTACGCCGGTTACTTCGCGGGAGCGGTCGTTTGGGGAGTGGCCTACTCGGCGCTCATCGGTTATGGACGCAGGTACGTCACGCCCAAGCTGTTCCGGGTCCTGAGCTTGATCTGCGCCTTAGTGCTGCTGTACTTCGCCCTGAGCCTGCTATGGAGCACGTTCGTGGTCTGATCAGTGTGTGAAGTAGGCCACCATCTTCGGCGAGACCTTCTCGACCCTGGCGAAGCCGAAGCGCTCGAACTGCACCACCTTGCCCTCTTCCTCCAGGGGCATGCTCTCCACGAAGCCGTCCTTGCTCTCGCCCGTGGGCATGATGACCGAGGCAGGCGTGCAGTTATCAGGCACCCAGTGGATGATCTTGAAACCTTCCTTGAGAACGGAGAGGTCGTTGCCCAGATACAAGGCCTTCCCGGAGCGGAACTCCACGTTGCCCAGATCCTTCAAGCGAACCTTCCCGGTCTCCATGGCGGTTTCCAGATCCTTCTCCACCACGTGGATGATGATGGGCGCGTTGAGCGTGTACTCCCGGTTCCCCAGCTCCGGTTGGCCAGAGTGCCTCGGGGCCCGGGAATGCAGTTCCTTCACGCCGCAGATCTGCAGGGGCACCGGGTCCCACACGAAGAAGTAGCGGTTGGCGGTCTTGTCCACCAGGTCCTTGTTGTACGCGTACAGATTGTCCCAGGAGAACTCGATGTCCGTCTCCTTGATGCCGCAGTCGGTCCAGAAGTGGCGGATGGCATCGGCACGGAAGCCCCGCTTGGCCAAGGCTCGTACGGTACCCAGGCGAACGTCGTCCCAGCCGCTGTACTCTCCCGTCTTGATCCCCTTTCCCACCGTGGACGTTTTCAATATGGCGTCCGGGATGGACACTAGTCCATAGTGGGTGTAGTGCGGCTGCTTCCAGCCGAAGTACTTGAAGATGTACTCTTGGCGCATGGTGTTGTTCAGGTGGTCCTTGCCCCGCAGGACGTGGGTCAGGCCGAGGAAATGATCGTCCACCGCCACGCTGAAGTTCATCATGGGGTAGAGGCAGTATCTGTCTCCCTTCAACGGGTGCGGCGTGGACTTGACGATGCGCAACCCGACGAAATCGCGGGTGGCCGGGTTGGGGTGATGCAGGTCGGTCTTGACCACCAACACGGCCTTCTCCTCTTCGTAATCCCCAGCCAGCATCTTATCGAACTTCTCCATGGTGGTAGAAATGTCCTCATCGTGGTGCGGGCAGGGCAGGCACTTCTCCTTCAGTGCGCGCCACTCCTCCACCGGACAGGTGCAGATGTACGCCTTTCCCATCTCGATGAGCTTTCTGGCAATATCGTAATAGAGCTCGAAGCGGTCGCTCTGCACGACGGTCTCATGCACCTTGACGCCTAACCAATCCAGGTCCTCCGGGATCATGCGATAGGCGTCGGGATCGATCTTGTCCGGGTTGGTGTCCTCGATGCGGTTAATGAACTTGCCATCATAGTTCTTGCAATAATCGTCATTGAGTATCGCGACACGGGTATGCCCCAGGTGCAGCGGTCCGGACGGTCCGGGGGCGAAGCGCATGACCACCTTCCCCCTTTCCATGTTAGGTAGCTCCGGAAGACCCACGCGTCTCTCGGTCTTCTCCCGCTTGAGCATAGAGGAATCGATGCCCTCCAGCTCCTTGTGCTGGGCCTCCGGTGCCATGGAGTTGACCTGCTCCACGATGGAGGCGATGAGCGGTAATACTTCCTTCACCCGGGAGCGCAGTTCAGGCGATTCGGCCAGCACCTTGCCTTGTACCGCCTTGGAGTTGGCCTTCCCCGCGTACAGCACGGCGTTCTGCAGGGCGTACTTCCTGACGATCGCTTCCAGGTCTTGATCGGACATCGCCCGTCGATATCCCCTTCGCATTTTTTAACTTTCGTTGCCACCCCAGGGGCGCATTGGTTATATCGTGGGACGGTAATTATCGCTCATGGCCGTCCGAAGCTCACTGGACCGGATGAAGGATGTCAAGGTCGTCGACAATAAGGTGCCGATTGAGATAGAGCCTACCCGCATCCTCATGGCCGACCAGAGGCATCCAGTGCTTTTCGAGAACCTCAATGGCATGCAGGCCGCCGGAAACCTGTGGAGCGAGAGGGACCGGATAACCGAAGCGCTGGGACTTCCGAAGGAAGGCTTAACTCAGGCGCTCATGCAAGCGCTCACCTGCCCAAAGCCCGTAGAGGAGGTCAAGAAGGCCAAGTTCGAGGAGATCGTGGAGGAAAAGTTCGATCTTCGAAAACTGCCGATACCGAAGTACTATCCGCAGGACGGCGGCCAGTACGTGACGGCGGGCGTAGCAATAGCCGAGTTTAACGGAAAGACAAACGTCTCCTTCCACCGTCTGATGGTCATCGGCAAGAACAAGTTCGCCATCCGCCTGGTGCCAAGACACCTTTTCACCATGCACAAGCTGGCTATGGAAAAGGGCCTGGACCTCAAGGTTGCTTTCGTCGTAGGCACGTGTCCGTCGGTGCTTTTGGCCGGCGCCACTTCAGCAGATTACGAGTTCAACGAGCTGGAGATGGCCAGTGCGCTGCGTTACATCGGCCTTAAGGAAGGGCTGAAGGTGCGGCGCACCAAGTACGGCATCCCGGTCCCGGCGGACGCCGATTACGTCTTCGAGGGACGGTTGACATCGGAAATGGCCGACGAGGGGCCGTTCGTGGACATCACTGGGACGTACGACACTGTGCGAAAGCAACCGGTCTTCGTCGTCGACCGCCTTTATCGCCGCAAGGACGCGGTGTTCCAGCTGGTGCTTTCCGGTGGGATCGAGCACTTCCTGCTCATGGGACTGCCGCGGGAACCGGTCATCTTCCGGACCGTACGCCAGGCCGTGCCCCGGGTTCACGCTGTACGATTGACGGAAGGAAGCTGTTGCTGGCTTCACGGCGTCATATCCATTACCAAGAACAAGGAAGGGGACGCCAACAACGCCGCCATGGCCGCCTTCGCCGGACACCCGTCCATGAAACAGGTGATAGTGGTCGATAAGGACATCGACATTTTCGACGACAGGCAAGTGGAATGGGCAGTGGCCACTCGTTTCCAGGCTTCCCGTGGATTGTTGGTCATTCATAATGCCGCCGGTTCTTCATTGGACCCCAGCACCGAAGGCACGACTTCCAAGGTGGCCATCGACGCCACCATGCCCTTAGGCGACCAGACCGTATACCGCAAGGCGCAGATCGACTGATATGAGGAAGGCCATCCACAAAATCATTAATAAAGTCCAGTATGTTTTCCTTAAAAAAGGAGGATAACGCTTGAGATGCAATAATTGTGGATTGGACTACATCGCAAACGATGCTAACAACTGTCCGAGATGCGGCGCACTCCTGGGCCAGCCCGGATACCAGCAACCGCCTCAACAGTATCAGCAGCAGCCGCAGGGGAATCAAGACCAGCAGTACCAACAGGCTCCCCCGCAGCAGTACGGGGACCAGCAGCAACAGCAGTACCAGCAACCGCCCCCGCAGCAGTATGCCGAACAGCAGCCCCCTCAGCAATACCAGCAGCAACCGCAGCAGGGCGGATATTACGCGCCGCCGGGATACAACCAGCAACCGCCCATGCCGCCAAAGCGGATTCCCACCGTGAAGAGGGTGGACCTGACCGAGATCCTGATGGTCACGTCTGGAATGTTCCTATTGATGGCCGCCATGTGGAATTTCTCTGATCTGTACTGGGAATTCTATGCTCCCTCGTTCATCTTGGGGATACTGTCCCTGGTCGTTAGCCTGATAGCATTGGGAAGTGTCCTCATGCCCAGCTTGCTGAAGCAGCTGGAAGGTGAAATCATGGACATGCTCCTGATAGCCTTCGCCGCTATCCTCATCCTGTGGGGCCTGGTCATCATTTTCTCTTGGGACTACGGCTTTGGTGGCGAGATAGTGTTCACCGGCGGCTTCGGCCTGCTTATGGCCGGCGCACTGCGCATGGGCATCCTGAAGTGAGCTCGCTAACCTCTTTTTTCAAACTCCTTTTTCCTTTTCTTTTTTCTCGGATTACAGTTAGTGCCAGTGATTAAATAGCCCACTGATTGTATCACAAGTTGGTAAGAAAATGGCTACCTCATCCTTTGAAAGGCCGTTCAAGATTCAGGACGATGATGCAGCCAGGGCCATGGTCGATGCCATGGAGAACCCTACCGCCGAAGACCACATCCACAAGAGTAGTTTCGATAAAGATCTGGCAAGGGGACTGGAACTATTGAAAAATCTGTAATTCCCCTATGTGCCCTTCTCTCATCCATATCTGAATGCCAGGTATCAGAATTTCTAGATAGGTTCAGATGTCAAAGGAACATGGATATCGAACATTTTCTGAAACACCGTTCCATCGCGTTCGAAAAAAGCAACCGTTCCCGAACTTATCTGATTTGTAGGAAGGGAAACGGCGATGAAGGACCCTTCATCATACTTGGCTACTTCACCATCGCCATCCATCTAATGGACGTTAGCTCACCCAGGATCTCTGGAAATCTGAGAAGGCGTCTGGTCGGCATGTACTATGCTCCAACGATGGCCTTTCATAATGTTCCCTGCTTCCTTATAGGGCAGCTCGGAAAGGACGATCGATCATGTGACGAGATCGAGGGAAGGGAGCTGATAAGGTATGCGTTCGACGCTTTGGAGATCGCCCAAGTTAAGGTCGGTGGAAGGTTCATAAAAGTTGATTGCGAGGACTCTGCAGGCTTGATCAGATTTTACACGGAGAACGGTTTTATTCCCATCCAGAAAGATCCACGCTCCAACATGGTCGAAATGGTGATGTTCTACCGAAAAAAGGATGACACGCCAGTAGAAAGTTGACTAAGGGGTTTGTGAGCAGATCACCGTCTTATGGTCTCTTCCCTGCCCTTGCCGATGCTGATGATCCTGACCGGGACCTTGGAGCGCTCCTCGATGTATCTGAGGTATTGGCGCATCTCCGCGGGCAAGGCTTCGTAACCGCCGCGGACGATCTCCATGGTCTCCTCAGGTTTCCAGCCGTCCCAACCCTTCAATTCCTCATATATCGGGACGGCTCGTTCCAGCATCCTGATGTTGCCAGGGAAGTGCTCCACGCGCCTCCCGTCGATGTCGTAGGCCACAGCCACCTTGATCTTTTTAAGACCGTTCATCACGTCCAGCTTGGTCACGGCGAATTGAGTGAGGCCGTTCAGGCGGGCGGCATGTTCCACGACCAAGAGATCGAGCCAACCGCAGCGACGGGCCCTTCCCGTGGTGGTCCCGAACTCCCCGCCCACATTCAGCAGCATGTCACCGACGGCGTCATGCAGTTCAGTGGGGAACGGGCCCGCGCCCACGCGGGTGGTGTAAGCTTTCAGTACGCCCATGATCTCGTCCACCCTCTTCGGACCGATGCCCGCGCCAGTGCATATGGCCCCGGCCACGCAGTTGGAGGAAGTGACGTAGGGATAGGTGCCATGATCGATGTCCAGCATAGTGCCCTGCGCCCCCTCGAAGAGTACGTTCTTCTTCTGGTCCAAGGCCTCGTTCACCAGGACGGAGGTGTCGATGATGTACTTTCCGTACTTTTTGCCGTAGGCCAACAGTTCGGAGAGCAGCTCCTCCCGGTTCTGGGCCAGCCGTACATCTAGCATCTCCATGGTCCTGAGCTTCAGAGGCATGACGGTGTCCAGGCGCTCCCCCAGAAGTTCTGGGTCTAACAGGTCGCCCATCCTGATGCCGCTGCGAGCGATCTTGTCCGAGTAGCAAGGCCCTATGCCCTTGCCCGTAGTGCCGACCCCTTTCTTCCCCCGGATGCGTTCCTCCGCCCCATCAAGAAGCCGGTGCCAGTTGAGAATGACGTTAGCTCGATCGGAAATGCGCAGGCCTTCCACCGAACGCCCGCGGGACTCCACATCGGCTATCTCGCGGTCCAGGGAGAGCAGGTCCACGATGACGCCGTTCCCGATGACATTGATTACGCCCTTTCGGACGATGCCAGAAGGAAGTATGTGCAGGGCGAACACCTCATCGCCCACCTTGATGGTGTGGCCGGCGTTGGAACCGCCTTGATAGCGGACGACCATGTCGGCGCGTCCCGCTTCATAGTCCGTGATCTTGCCCTTGCCCTCGTCTCCCCACTGGGCCCCGATGACCGCTATGCTTGGCAATATGTCACCGAATCGCAAAACCAGCCAAGATAGATAAAGCCTTGTCTAAAGGCAGATGGAGCGGAACGTTTCCAGCACTTCCTCCAGCGGCCGGTCGGTGCGGAAACCGGTGGGTGAGAAGTTGGTCCGCGAGACGCGACCGATAGTGCCCATGGCCGCCAACAGTTCGTCTCGTCCCGGCGGCGAGAGCTTGAGCATGGCCGCGATCTCGTTCGTCTCGTAGTAGAACGGTACGTCCATCTCCTCCTTCCAGATATCAAAATGCTGCTGAGTGCGCTCCTGGCATTCCAGTCCTTGTGGTACCACCACATCAGTGATGGCTTCGCGGTCGAAGAGCGGACCCAACCACAACGGGCCGATCTTGCCCTCGCCCACCTTCCTTTCTCCGGTCGTTCGGTCGTAGGACATGAAACCCAATTGCTCGAGCGAGGCGTCCGCCCGGCCCGCGCCGTCCTTTATTCGTAGGAACAGACGGAAGTAATGGTCGGCGTAATAACAAAGCAGGGGTGTCACGCCTTTGTCCTCCTGCGCCGCCATTCTGACGATGGTGCCTATCATGATGCGCAGCCCGGTCTCATGCATGAACGGGTTCCGTTGACTGTTGGCCATGTACCTCCGGCGACACTTCCCCGGGTGTGTGCCAGATAATGAGGCGGTATCCGTGGCCGTGACGGCCAGGATGCCCTTCCTCGACATACCCTGAAGAGCCGAGGGAACGAACGGAATGGGCGTGCCGAATGGGTCCAGGTCGATATAATCGAATATTTCGTCAGCCAGAAGAACGCGCAGATCGGCGTTGCAGACCTCGGCGTTCTCCAGCCCGTTCCGTTTGATGTTCTCGGAAATATATTCGCAGGATAGGGAATCCCTGTCGTTAATGATGAAGCGATAGTCACCAGGTGATTCGTGGCATATGCGTATGCCGCGGGCGCCGGTCGCGGCCATGGCGTCCAAGCATTTGCGCGGACGGATGGCGGAACGGAACAAGGCCACAGAGACATCGCGGTTGAAAGCCATCTGGCGGTTGAAAAAAACCCTTCCCTGGACCTTCCCAGGTCCCTTATTCGATATGGCCAGGGGAACGAAGAGTTCGGTGCTCCCCTCGGTGATGCTCGTTCCTTCCAAGTTCACAACAGCTCGCCCTTCAACAGCTTCATGATCTTATAGGGCAAAAGGTTTCTGTTTATGGGAGTGACCTCCAGTATACGGACATCGTCCCGCCGTCTGATGTCCTGAAGCAATGGATTGCGCGATTTTTTATGCAAGGTGAGCAGCATGGGCTTCTCGGTCTTGAGCGCTTCCTTGACCGTGTCCCGGAACTGTTCGCTCTCCACCTCGATCTTGCCGACCTCATCGATGACGATGATGTCGGCCTTCTCCACGGCGTTCATCAAGGCTTGCACGCCGATCCTTTGCAAGACCTCGAGATCGATCCCCATCTTTCCCACCATGAACTTGCTCTGGATGTCGGTGGCCGCCAGAACTCCCTTCTCCTTGGTCATCCAATCGATGACGTAGAGGCCGTTACGCTTCTTGTCGTCCAAGATCGGTTCGGTGATCATGCCCCCGACGATGTGACCTTCTTCCTCAAGCATTTTTATGACCTGGATGAGGGTGTTGGTCTTACCTGCGCTCGGAAGCCCAGTTATTCCGATCTTTATATTGTTCATTAATTTCACCGATGGCTAAGCATCGTTTTGGCTCGATGCAATAGAACCCCTATATGGGAAACCAAGCTTAATTACCTTTGCTGATTGACGGAAGACTGGGTAACGCCTTGGAATCGACCTAATAAATAAAAATGACTGGATATTTGATCAAACGACATCCTTGACGTACATCAGGGGATAGCGCAGATCGGGCTTGAAATCCATGCCCGCGACCACCGTGGTATGACCTACTGTCACTGTCAGCTCTACGTTCAGCATGTTGCCGGTGAGCGTCTGGTAATCGAATTCATCCTTCTTGCGACGCAAGGCATCTCGGGATATCCTTACCTTGATGTCCTTGACGAACGGTTGAACACGCACTCCGTCCTCGATGGCCTTCTCCAATATCTCCACGTTGGCCGCGGCCACCGGTGTGCCTACGAACTGGTGATAAATCGTCCCCAGCTTGATGCCCGCCTCGAAGACTGCCCTCTCCCGTTCGCTGCAATTGAAGTAGTTGGCAGCGAGCTCCTCGCGCTTGCTCGTCATTTTGCTCGACACTGATAGGGATCATGTGATTAATAATTCCTGTCCTGGCCTGAGCTATTTTCGAACACCTGCGAAAAGGATATACGCCGGACTGCAGCTTGACCTTCTGGGGCCGTAAGGTATGTTGGAGAAGCTCAGGGAAAAACTTAGGATGGAGAACGAGCCGAAGGAGGGGATCGATCCCCGGGCCCGCAAGGTCTGGATGATAAGCGGGATCCTAAGTTCCATAGTCGTCATGATGATCGCCTTGGGATTCTACGTGGTGGCGGTCACTGCCATGGGCGTCCCGGAATGGGCGGGATGGATGGTCATCGCTTTGGCGCTGCTGTACGTCCCCTGGGGGATCTACTTCAGTCCCTGGCTCAGGATGCGTTTCTATCGTTATGAGCTGCGGGAGAACGAGATGGAGATCCAACACGGGATATTCATCATTAAAAGGCATCTCATCCCCATGGTCCGCGTTCAGTACGTGGATACCGAGCACGGGCCGCTTATGCGATATTTCGGCCTTACCACCCTGTACATATCCACGGCCGCCACCAAGTTCGCCATTCCTGCGCTTCCAAAGCAAAGGGCGGAGGAGCTCAGGGGAGAGATCGCCACCCTGGCCAGGGTGAGTGAGGAAGATGTCTGATTACCGCCACCAGCATCCCCTGCTCATACTCCTTGACACCGGGCGGGGGCTGATCTCCAACATCAGCTTCGCCCTGATCATAGCGATCTCCTTGCCCGCTGACATTTTCGGCGGGTTCGTGGGGAACATGATCGTGGCCTTGGTGGCCATGTTCGCCCTTTCCACACTGTTCAACACCCTTCGTTGGTACTTCTTCCTCTATCGATACGAGGAAGGGATGGTCCACATTCGCCAGGGAATACTGTTCAAGCGTGAGCGGACCATAAAACGGGACAGGGTGCAGTCGATGAACCTCTACGCCAACGTGCTGCAGCAGGCCTTCGGTCTTCAGACATTGCAGATCAAGACCGCCGGCGCTAGCGTGGATGCCGAGGTCAACCTGCGCGCCGTGTCAAAAGCGGAGGCGGAGAGCATCAAGCTGCATCTATATCCCGATGGCATTCGATCGGAATCGGAACCGGTTGAGGTGTCCAAGGCCTCCCGTTTCCTGCAGGGCCGGGACCTCTGGCTGGCAGCTTTGACCTCCAGCCGGTTCATGATACTGTTCTCCGTCGTCGCCCTGATATACGCCCAGGTGTTCGAGTACATACCTCAAAGCTACCTGGATCAGGTGGTCGAGAGCCTTTCTACCATCCCGTTGTTGGTCGGTGTAGGTATCGTCGCCGGACTGTTCTTCGTGACATGGGCCCTATCGGCGATCGTTTTCGTCATCCAGTTCGCCAATTTCGCCGTTCGCAGGTTCGAGGACCGCCTGGAGATCAGCTGGGGAGTGTTCAAGAAGAACCACGTCACGGTGAGGTTGCACCGCCTGCAGGCCGTGGTCGTCCATCAGGGCCTCCTCAGACAGCCATTTGGACTGTGCACCATGCTCATCGAGGTGGCCGGAGGCGGGGCCAAGGAACAGGAGAAAGTATCCCTGCTGCACCCTCTTCTCCGAAAGAAGGACGTCGAGAGCTTTCTACATGACATACTTCCGGAGTACAGGCTGCTCGCATCGTCCGTCATCTTGCCGAAGAGGTCGCTTCGCCGATACCTGTTCCGTTCCACAGTGCCGGTCGCCGCGGTCATCGGAGGCATTATTACCCTGTCCTACTACTGGCACATACCTTACGCCTGGGCTTCACTGCTCTTATTGGTCCCTGCGATGCTGTTAGGTCGCTCCAGGCACCATAACGGTGGCATCTCCGTCGATGGCGATCAGCTGTCCATCAGGTTCAGGAACCTCAGCCTGGTACATGTTCTGATCAAGCGTGGCCATATCCAATCGCTCTCCCTGACCGCCAATCCGTTCCAGCGTCTCGGCAAGCTGCGCACCTTGCAGGCGTCCCTGCTTTCCTCGCCGGCCGGAAAGACCTACGTCCTCAAGGACCTGGACGCCGAGGACGCCAAGAACGTCCGGGACTGGTATTCCAGGGAATAGGTCGAAATGGGGTGGCCCAGGCAACCGATCATAGGAAGGTTCACCGTTTGGCGAAAGGCGACCAAAACCATTATCCTCTTTAAGCTACGATAGGCTGGTCAGGTATCATTATGGAGCAAATCAAGAGATACGAGTTGCCTAAGCTCGCCTACGGCTACAAGGACCTCGCCCCCTTCCTGAGCGAGGAACAGCTTACCGTCCACCATACCAAACACCACGCCGCCTACGTGAACGCGGCCAACTCCATACTGGACAAGATGGACAAGGCCCGCGCGGATGGCGCCGACCTGGACATGAAGGCTGTCTCAAAGGACCTGTCCTTCCAGGTGGGCGGGCATTACCTGCACTCGGTGTTCTGGGAGACCTTGGCACCGGCCGGAAAGGGCGGGGAACCCGCTGGAAAGCTGAAGGATGAGCTGGTGAAGGAGTTCGGATCTATCGAGCGCTTCAAGAAGGAGTTCACCGCCGCGGCCGCCAGCACCGAAGGTTCCGGATGGGCAGTTCTGGTCTACTGCCTGGCCTTGCACAAGCCCATCATCATGCAGGTGGAGAAGCACAACGTGAACGTCATACCCGGGTTCCGCGTATTCATGGACCTGGACGTCTGGGAGCACGCGTACTACATCGACTACAAGAACCTGAGGCCCAAGTACGTGGAGGCCTTCTGGAACCATGTCAACTGGGACGCGGTGGGCAAGAAGCTCGACGCTATTTTGAAGTGATCCGCCAAGGGCTGGGATCTCCCAGCCCAATTTTTCCATCATTTTCCTGCTGGGTCAAGTAAATATTTATACGGAACTTCTCATGAGATGCCGAAATGAACGCCGTGGAACGCATCCAGGAGCTGAAGGCGCAGCGCAAGGCCGTCATCCTGGCCCACAACTATCAGCCGCCGGAGGTGCAGGACGTCGCCGATTACGTGGGCGATTCCCTCGGACTCTCCCAGCAGGCGGCCAGCACCGATGCTGAAGTGATAATATTCTGCGGCGTGGACTTCATGGCCGAGAGCGCCAAAATATTGTCGCCGGCAAAGAAGGTCGTCCTGCCAGTGTCCGAGGCCATGTGCCCCATGTCCGCCATGTGCACAGACCTGGAGCTGGCTCCGATAAAGGAGAAGTACCCGGAGGCGGCCATAGTGGCCTACGTCAACACCTCCGCGGCGGTGAAGGCGCTCGCCGACGTCTGCTGCACCTCATCCAACGCCGTGAAGGTGGTAGGGAAGATGCCGCAGAAGCAGATCATATTCGTTCCCGACCGTAACCTGGGAGCTTACGTGCAGAGGTTCCATCCGGACAAGGAGATCCTGCTCTGGCCCGGTTACTGTCATACTCACCACGACATATCCGTGCTGGACCTGAAGGAGCTGAAGCGACAGCATCCCCAGGCCAAGCTCATGGTGCACCCGGAGTGCACCCCCGAGGTCATCGACATGGCCGATCACGTCTCCTCCACCGAGGGCATGATCAAGTTCGCCAAGAACGACCAGGCGAAGGAGTTCATAGTGGGCACGGAGGTGGACATGACCTACCGCCTGCGCAAGGTGGTCCCAGGTAAGAAGTTCATTTCCGTCCCCACCGCGGTCTGCCCCAACATGAAAATGACGACCCTGTCTTCCATCGTAAAGGCCCTTGAGGAACTATCCCCAGAGATCGTTCTCGCTCCAGAGATCATTGAGGCGGCCAGAAAGCCGTTGGAGCTCATGATGGAGATCGGGCGCGGGGATTAATAAAATAAGAAAGAGGAAAGGGGTTTCAACGGTAGGGCGGGGGCACCTGCATCCGGCCGCGGTTCCTCCTCTCCACGAAGAGGATGATGGCCGCCAGCGCTACTAGTCCTATGAGCACCGCCACCGCGATCGCGATAATGATGGCTACGAGGATGGGGGCTTCAGGCTTCATGTCCACATCGACGCTGGAGATGTCCAGTGCCGGGTCGTGGACGACGCTCTCCCCTACAGGATAGATGTAGCCTCCGAGCAGCACCAGGGATTTCACATGCCCGCTCTGGTCGTCGCTCAGGATCGTGTCCCGGGCGCCAGCGTGCACCTGGTAGACCACCAGCTCCTCGCTGCCGTCCACGGTCACGTTGCTAACCCAGGTCAAAGCGCCGGTCCTCTGCCAGTTGTCGCGGAAGGTGATGCTGTCCCGGGTTATCAGGGTGGCTTCCTCCGGCAGCTCCTCGCTGTCGCTGGCCTCGGATACTCCCTCCTCGGTCTCGTACTCCACCACGCCAGTTCCGTCCTCGACCTCGTTCTCTAAGAACTGCGCCGAGTACCAGTCCTCGACCACCTCAGGGATGTAGACCGCGTGCACGATGCCGTTCTCCAGCATTATGCGCGGGTCGGAGGCATCCTCGCTGGGGTCCCAGCCTTCGATGACGTGGTCATACTTGAACTGGGTATCGGTGGTGACGCCGGTGAAGTTGCGCGGGGCGATCTCCTCCGAGTCGCGTATCACTCCGTCACCATCGTCCTGTCCCACGGTGACCTTGTAGAAGGGTATCTGCACTTCCGACTCCGCGGCGGTGGCGGTCACGTGGAAGATGAACTCCAGCCTCTCCACGACGCCGTCCTCCACCGTGCCGTTGCGGTAGTTCATCAGGTCAGAGTCCCAGACGGTAGTGTACATGACGTTCTCAGCGTAGAGCGAGAAATCGTAGTGCTTGCTCTGATTGGCGGAATCGATGACCTCGGTGATGTTCGACCGGTTCCAGGCCCTTTCCAGGCTGACGTACTTGTACACGGGTTCGAAGCTGCCTTCGGGGTCCTCGAACAACCGGCGGTCGCTGTTGAAGTCGAACAGGCCGTTCTCCGCCCCGTAGTTCAGTCCGAAGCCGGTGCGGTAACCGACATCGTCGAACTCCAGCAAAGCGAACAGGCTCTGCCCGAACACGGTGGCTACCGGTATGGGCACCTGGTCGAGAAGAACGGTCCCATCGCTGGTGACCACCTGAGCCCCGCCCAGATAGCGGATGTTCGCCCCGATTATGGTTATGGGCGAGGGATCATCCTCGGTCCCGTAGATCACGGCGAACCAGGCCAGGGACGCGTCCTCGGTCATGTTCACGGCCACGTAGCTCCCGCCACCGAACTCGGTGGTGGTGCCCAGCTCCAGGCGTATGCGGTCCATGGGGTCGGGCTCCGCGGCGCTGGCCACGATGCTGATGCCGCTCAGCATCAGCAAGGCCACCAACGACGCGGCGATAATGCATGCAAACTTGGACATTTTGAATCCTCCTTGGATCTCCGAGCGTCAAGGCATATCAAATAGCACCAAGCAGAACTGTTACTGACGATTGTTTCCTACGGTTTTATATAATCAAAACCGCGAACCTGGAAGGAATGAGCGCGCACGACCCCCGGGCGGTGGAGAACCCCATCTCGGCCATATTCGACCTGGCGGAGGACGTCACCAAGGAGGCTCCGCGCCTGCGTAAATTAGTATGGAGCGCCGGGGTGTTCGTCACTGTCTGGCTGTGTCTCGATTTCCTGCTAATAATTCAGAACCTGGTCTTCAATCTCGTTCTCGGGGTGATCCTCATCGTCCTGTTCGCCCTAGGCGTATGGACGCTCTTCACCCTGCGCCGCCTGAACGACTTCCTGGATTATTACACGCTACGGCACTCGGTCATTCTCAGCATCAGGCAGGACGACCCGGTGGTGTTCGCGCCTCAGGGAAGTAACGTCGTCGAGCGGTTGAAGATCTATCTGGCCAGCCGCAATCCGGCCATGGCGTCGGCCCTGCGGAGCGACGGGCAGTCCCCGGCCGTACTGAAGGGCAAGGGCGGCATGTTCTACAACTTCGATTACTACCTGAGGTCCAGGTCCGGCGTGCTCTG
>Ga0247841_10001525_pt1 | contig 51490 bp, 52 predicted proteins | sample LaCruzMarch2015__2_FD_192410 | JGI IMG/M metagenome (GOLD analysis project Ga0247841, IMG submission 192410) | Freshwater microbial communities from meromictic Lake La Cruz, Castile-La Mancha, Spain - LaCruzMarch2015_18m | ecosystem: Environmental > Aquatic > Freshwater > Lake | place: Spain... | reverse complement strand
CAAAATCCAAAAGCATTTCAAGAAGCAATAGCCGAGTATTTACCGTATTACAACAACGAGAGATTACACCTCGGATTAAAATTCTTAGCTCCACTCGAGTGGTTAAAAGCTATTGGTTAGAGAACGTTAGCTGTAAACAAATTTAAACTTTTTGTACTACCAAAAGTAAATATTGACATTTAAATATAAATATGCTATTTTTAGATTGATCTAATGGGCTCGTTGAAAACCAACCATACCAGAAAGGTACTCTCATGAGCAGAAACCAGAAAATCTTTGTTGCTTCGTCGTGGCTTGCCATTGTGGTGGCCGTGGTGATCTTCGCTTGGTTTTACAACTCTGACGCGTCAAAGGAAGCGTCGAGTCAGCCCAGTCCAAAAACGCAGATAACGAAGAAGCCAGTCGTACTACCGGGAAAGGCATATCTTGATCGGTACAAAAAGCAGGACGGTTCCTGGCCGAAATGGCTTACGGCGAATGATCTAAGCCCTGCTCTGACTCAGGAAATGATCGTGGATTTTGTTCTGCCGTTGAAGACGGCTGTCCTCACGAAGTACCCCATTGACTCATTGCGGGAAGAGTTCGCCAGAGCGTGTTCGGACGAGGCTGTGAGGTTTAGCATAGCGTTTCTCACCGACTTTTGGGAATCGAAAAAGGAAGGAAAATCTCTCTGGGTTGTCACCGTGAGAGTCGACGGCGAGAAGCTGCTAATCATAATCAACGATAGAAGCTTGCGCCAACTGCTTTTCACTGCGGTCAAGGAGTATCCGCCAAATCAGGTGGATGCCTTCTTAGAAGACTCTTTAGTTTTGATTTCGTTGCACGAGTACTATCATGCGACGAAACAGGCTGAAGGGATAAGGGGTAGTCCGACCAGCCAGGAGGTTTTTCAGATGGAGGCTGAATGCTGGGCATACACCTGCCATGACTTGATAAAGGTTATGGAGGACAATGGTCGTGGCTTCATTGACCGAAGTAGACTCGAAGGCAGTGTGTATAAGGCATACCAACGCCTGGGGGGTAAAACAGATTCCGAGGAATGGAAGGAGACACTCAGGAAAGTGCTACCTTCCGAATCAAATAAACCCAAGGACCCTGACAACAAATAGGAAAAACGTCATGGGTCAATCTTCGTACATCCATGCGAAGATTTTTTTTACAAAAAAATGCTCTGCTTGGTTTTACCCTTGCAGAGCACTTTTTATTTTGTTTGTTTACTTTTTCTTTTCTTCTATGCAACAATCTTCGTCACAACAATCCTTTTCACAACAATCTTTTCCGCAACATTCTCCATGAACCTGTTCGTGCCACGAACCCCAATTGCACATTGGGCATTTTGCACCCTTCATTAAAATTTTCAAACCAACTGCAACAAAGAAAATTGCCCAAAATAATCCCCAGAAAGTTCCGTTGATTATTCCAAGCGTGCTTAATAATATTGCCAAGCCTATAGCTATAAATACAATTGCAAGAAACATAAATAAATTTTTTAATTATATTAAATTTATTATATACTATTCAAAAATTTTTGCACTATTTGAAAAATGTTGACTTTTTGAAAATTAGGCGTAATATTTTAAAAAAGCTCTTTTCGGTTCGCAAACTGGAGGTTGCCATGAAAAGAAAATGGTTTAGTGAGCTTGAAGTGACGCTTGGAGCGCTGGCCGTTGCTGTTGCTTTGGTCGTAGTCTTGTTGGTTTGTTGTAGAGGCAAGACAACCGAGCCAGTGAGGAATGCAGTTTCGGTTGATATCAGTAGGCCGAATCCTCAACAGTTTGGTTTCATTGGAAGTCATTTCCCTTTTGCGGACAGTTCTACGGGCAGACCCTCCCGCAAGGTTGCGGAGGAATGTCCGCTGTACTAGCAAAGGATAAATCACAAGAAAAGTGACTTGTTCTGCTAGTGTCGCACCATGTGTGCGATTTTTTTTGCAAAAAAAAGCCGCGCGATATTCCACGCGCGGGAGTTGGTCTTGCGACCTTGTTTGTCAGGCCTGCGGGGCCTGGACCCTGCGCTTCTTGTTCATGGTACAGACATTCGACGGTCCATTGCCATCCAACGGCGCAGACTTGACTGCCAAGGCCACCCTGTATTCGGGGTCGAGTATGTACCAGTAGGTGGTCATGATTTCGTCGATTGTGCCACGTAGTGGCATGAGAATTGGCCGTCGGGAAAACGATGGCGGTGGATTCCCATCCTTGTCGTATGTGCTGATGAGCCACCCAAACCCCGGACCGACGCTTTCACAAGTGAGAAGGTCGCGGTCACAGGAATCGTCGAAGAGTGACTTCCGCAGAATGCCAACCACAAAGTGTGGCTCACGGTCGTTTTGGCATTGATAGGCGGCGAAGATTCGGGGAGTTGAACTTGAGTCTTTTTCGTAGGTCCAGTCAATGATGCTTCCAACATCCGCCAAGAGAGGACCAGTGTGCTTGCCGTTGCCGACGATGTAGACGTCCTTTCTCTCGAGCATCGCGTCGTAGAGCAACAGCTCGGGATTCCCGGTTACCTGGGACGGGTCGGCGAACTCGGTGAAGACACGGCCGTCTGTACCACGTGTCAAAACACGATTCTGGTTCGGGGCGCTTCGCACGGTAATCCCAAGGATCTGAATCAGACGCTGGCCGGTCTCGTCAACACCAATGACCAGCAATCGGCCGGGATACCTGTTCTGGCCCGCTGCAATCAGGTTTTCTTGCGCTTGCACTAAGAGTTGTTCACGTACGTGGTCTAGCATCTTTTTTCTCCTGCTGGGGTTGAGGTTTGGGGCTATATGAATCCTCTTTTAAAGAGGTTGGTGTCAAAGGACATTTGTTTAATTATATTAACAAAACAAAAAACTAAGTCAACAACAAAAAACACCCCAATAGATATTGGAGTGTTTTGTAGATAAAAAAATAATTTTAATTTACTCCCAATAAATCTATTTCAAAAATTAAGGTTGCGTTTGCAGGAATTATTCCCCCAACAGATTGTGCACCATAACCCAATCCCGGTGGAATTGTGAGTTTTCTTTTTTCGCCGACTTTCATTCCCAAAACTCCCAATTCCCAACCTTGTATTACTCTATTTTGTCCCAAAGTAAATTGAAATGGAGTTCGGCCCGGGTTTAAGCTTGAATCAAATTTTGTTCCGTCAACCAAAGTTCCGGTGTAGTTTACCGTAACTGTATTGCCCACTTTTGCTTCTGCACCAGTCCCCTCTTTTAATGTTTCTATTTTCATTCCTTGAACATCATAACTTGTAGAACTATTATTTTGGTTTACACTTTGCGACAAAGCCGCTCCTTGCTTATTGGAGTCAGGTTTTGTAAAGAAATAAACTCCTACAATTATAACAATTAATATTATTACTAAAATTATTATTGAATTTTTATTCATAAAACAATTATATAAATTTTTTATAAAATATGCAAATTTGTTTTATTAGTTGGGTTTATTTTGACCAGTAGGTCTTATTTGAATTGATTTTGCAGTTACGCTTCCGTCAGAGTTTGTTGTACCGGTAACGCTTACCGAAACTCCTGTTGCAAGGTCATTTGTTGTACCCGAAGCCATTTTACTAATTTGAGTTGTGTTAGAATAAAAAATAATTTTTGATCCTTCGTTACTTAACATTTTTAAAGTTATACTGTTTGCGTCTTTAGAAATTATGTCGCCAGAAATAAAATTTGCTCCGTTTGGCATTCCTGCGCCAGATCTTATGTTAGGTCTTATTTCGCCATTTTTAATGGCGCCCTGTCGCATGACAGGGTGACTCTTTCCATAAACTGTCCCGCCATAAAACGCTCCGCCAGCTACAATTAGTAAAACAACTACTGTAACAACTGCAAATATTTTTTTACTCATATCTTAATGCTTCAATCGGGTTTAGCTTTGCAGCACGTCTGGCAGGATAATATCCGAAGATAATTCCAATTCCAGCAGAAACCGCAACTGCTAAAACAACCGACATTAATGAAACTTGTGTCTGATACAAATTAAAATATTTTACACCCCACGAAATTATCCACCCTAAAAATACTCCAATTATTCCACCAGAAAATGTTAAAACAACAGCTTCAGTTAAAAACTGAAAAGTAATATCTTTGGCTTTAGCTCCAATGGCTTTTCGTAACCCAATTTCTCTTGTTCTTTCTGTAACAGTTGTTAACATCATATTCATAATTCCAATTCCTCCTACAAGCAAAGAAATTCCTGCAATTGCTCCAAGTAAAAGTGTAAGGGTTCTACTTACGCTGGAAATTGACGACAATATATCGGCCTGATTTTGAACTGTAAAATCAGCGCTTGTAGAATCTGCAATATTATGGCGCGCCAACAATAAATTTGTAACTTCATTTTGCGCCAAAGTCATCAAACCCGAACTAGTTATTTGTAAATCAATTTCCGATAAATATTTATTTCCTGAAAAATATTTTTGCGAAACAGTATATGGAATATATATTCTATCATCTTGATTCATAAAACCTGTTCCTCCTTTTGTTTTTGTAACGCCAACAACCTTAAATTCAATTTTATTAATTTTTATTGTTCGGCCTATTGCGTCGCTTGCCACAGCATCTTCGCCAAACAAATCTGTAACAACGGTTGGGCCAAGCACTGCAATTTTTGACGTGTTTTCCACGTCTTGACTGCTAATAAAAGAACCTTCGTCAACATTTAAATTCCTTACAGAAGTATAAGCATCATTAGTTCCTATTACTGACGTATTTGTGTTATTACCTTTGTAAACAACCTGATATCTTCCACTAACTTGTGGCGTTAAATATTGGACAGAAGAAATTTCGTCTGTGATTGCGTTTGTATCTTCAACCGTTAGCGATTGGGCCGTTCCACCTGCTTGTCGTACAGAATAACCAATATTTCGCACAGCTCCCGGGGTTATCATTAACAGATTTGAGCCGGTTGATTCTATGCTTGTTTGTATTGACGTTGTGGCCCCTTGTCCAACCGAAACCATTACTATTACCGAGCTTATTCCAATTACAATACCTAAAATTGTAAGGCCGGTTCTTGCCTTATTCGATAGCAAAGCTAAAAATGTTTCTTCTAAAGTGTCTATTAACTTCATTTTGTTTTTGTGTCGCTAACTAAAAGACCATCTTTGATTGAAATAATACGGTCGGCGTGGCTTGCAACGTCGTGCTCGTGAGTAATTAAAATAATTGTTCGGCCGTGTTCTTTATTTAATTTTCTAAATGTTTCCAAAACAATTTCTCCTGTTTTAGAATCCAGGTTTCCGGTTGGTTCGTCTGCCAAAATTAAAGTTGGATTATTTACCAATGCCCTTGCAATTGCAACTCTTTGAATTTGTCCACCAGATAATTGATTGGACAAGTGGTCAAAATATTCTTTATCCAGCCCCGCTGATTCCAATGATTTTTTTGCTCTTTTTTCGCGTTCTTCTTTTGCAATTCCATTGTAAACCAAAGGTAAAGACACATTCCTTAGGGCAGTTGTTCTGGGCAAAAGATTAAAGGCTTGAAAAACAAATCCAATTTTATTTTTTCTTATATCAGCCAATTCATCTTCACCTAAAGTTGAAACGTCTTTGCCGTCTAAAAAATAAGTTCCCGTTGTTGGAGTGTCTAATGCTCCTAAAATATGCATTAGGGTTGATTTTCCCGAACCCGAAGGTCCCATGATTGCTACAAATTCTCCATCTTTTATTGTAAAGCTAACACCGGCAAGAGCTTGAAAACCCACGGTTCCTGTTTGGTAAATTTTTACTATGTTTTTTACTTCAATCATTTTTATAATTTATCGGCCAGGAGCTCCACCAACAAACATATTTCGTGAACTATTAGGGTTTGTACTAGAAGTAGTTGCTGTGCTTGAGATTGTTCTAACAACAACTTGGTCACCTTCAGAAAGCCCGCTTATTATTTCTGTATTTGTGTCGTCTGAAATTCCTATTTCTACAGTTTTTTGTACTGGTGTTGCATCAGAAGGAACTAATACATAATTTGCATCATTTTTTGATTTAACTGCACTATTGGGAATTGACAAAACGTCTAACTTTGTTTCATTTATAATACTGGCGCTAACGCTCATCCCAGGTTTTAATCTTGAATCTTGTGTGTCAAAGTCAATTTGTACAGCATAACTAACAACGCCTTGTGAAACGGTGCCAACAGTATCTATACTGGCTACAGCTCCGGTTAATGTTAGACCATCAATTGCGTCAAACGTTGTTGTAACTTTTTGGCCAATTTTTACTTTGTTGGCGTCAACTTCATTTAGAGATACTTTTGCAATAACATCGTTCGTGACAATTTTTACTAAGCTTGTTCCTGAAGAAACCGAATCACCCACTTTTACATTTACCACAGAAACAACACCAGAAAACGGCGCATATATATAGCAATAAGATAAATTTTTATTTGCATTATTTAGCGCGGTTTCTTTGTCTGCTACTAATTTTTCTTGGTCGGAAATGTCATAACTTGTCTGAATTAAATTTTCTTTACCGGTTTCAATGCTTGTTTTTGTTGATAATAAAGAAGAAAGATAGCTGTTTGTTGTATTTACGTATCCGCTTAGACTTGATAAATGTGTAGTCGAAGTTGCATTTGCGTTCATATTATGTTTTGCAAACTCATCTTGATAAAGTTGAATCAGGTTAATTGCATCTTTTATTGCTTGAGAAATTTCTCCTATGGTGTCATATGTTTGATTTATAAGTAATTCTATTTTAATTTTGTCAGATGTTCTGTTGGTTGTTTTAAATTCTGCAAAACTTTTGTCATATGAAGCTCTGGCAGATTGATGGCTATCATAAGTGTTTTGCTTGTATTGCATTGCAGAGCTGTTATACATATTGGCAGAATCTGCGTAATAATCGATATTTTGGGCGCTTCGGCTAAAAGTGCTGTCAAAAAGAATGCTTTGTAGGCCTGTCATTATTGTTGGTAAGTTTAAAAAAGCATTAGTAACAGTATTAAATCCACTTTCATAACTTGCGTTTAGAGTGTCTTGGGCCTTCTCAGTAACTCCTCTTAATTTTCCAAGGCTGGTTTCTACACCCTTCATTTTTTCTAAATTAGTTTTGGCTTGATCCAATGCTAACTGAGCGTTAACTACTGCTTCTTGGGCTGTGGTTGCATCAATTTTTGCAATTAATTGGCCCCTTGTTATTGTTTGCCCGCCGACTACACTAATATAAGTTAAATCTCCAGATGTTTTTGGTTTAACATCAAGTTCATTTTGAGCTGATGTTTGGCCGGTTCCGGTGACAGAAGAAACTATTGTTGCTTTTGTAACTTCAGCAAAAACATACTGAGTTGCTTCACTATTATTAGCCAAAGACTTATATGTCCAAAACCCTCCTCCCAACAGACAAATAATTATTATTATGCTGATTATTTTATGCCGTAACGCAAGGGCCACTGTTTTTTTTAGTATTGATATAATTTTATTCATTGTTTTGTGGAGGTGGAGGCATAATTCTAATGAGACCAGCCTGTATTTGGCCTTTGTCGTTGGGTTCACCTATAACCACAACGCTATCGCCCACTTTAAGTTCTGATAATTTTATGTTATCTCTTTGATAAACTATTTTTGTTTTTTCTCCCACAAGAATATTTTTTTCAACGTTATTTCTTCCACTAATAGTAATGGTTTGTCCATCAATTTTTAATATTTGTCCAAAGACGCCATTGGCATCCATAAATTCCCTACCCCTTATGTCACCCAAAAATCCACCCTGTGGGCCACCAAAATTTTTATGGTATTGATCAGCCCACCTAAATGAAAAATCAGCTTTTTTTATTCCAACTGAAACCCCTAATCCAAAAACAAAAGCTAAAACAATTAGCCCGGCAATGCTTATAATAATAACTTGAAGAACTTTCGACTCGAAAATTTTATTTGTATCCATATTTCATAATTTTAATATTTTTTACTAAGGATTTTACAGATTGTAATAAAGTTAATAAAACGGCTAAAAACAAGGCCAAGCTTAGCGCAGGTAATGTTTCTAAAAGAATCATTACAAAACTTTTCCAGTAGGCGGTAATTGAGGAAAAATCAGAAAATATTAAAGAAAGAAAATTCATAAAGCCAGACTGATTGAAATCCGACAATAATATTTTTAAAGAAGGCACAAATCCCAAAACAGATACTATTAATGTCGCTGAAAAAATAAAAATTCTTCTTAAAACTAAAATACGCTCTTCTTTGCGAATGCGTTTTATTATTTTTTCTAATAAACCATTTGGTGGCTCCATATAAAATAATACGCCCCAAATGCTTCTTTAGGTGCGTATGTTAATAATTTTTTATATTCTTTTTTAAGGCTATAAGAATCCTTCTGTACCTACTTTTAACTGTATTTATTGATTCCTTAAAAACCTCGGCAATTTCTTTAAAGCTCAACCCGTCGGTGTTTCGTAGATGAATTAGTTTTTGCTCTTTCGTAGTTAATGCTTTCATTGCAAGCGATATTGTTTTTTTGTCACTTAATTTTTCTAATATATTTAATGGCTTTGTGACTATGTTGTTAGCCAATGCGTTCTGTCCTTTTTCGTCTTCAAATTTAGAAAATGGTATTGTTTTTTTCTTTCTTAAGAAATCTATAGAAGTATTTTTTGCTATTTGAAAAATCCATGGTTTAAAATTTTTATTTTGGTCAAACTTTTTTAAATTTTTCCAAACCTTAATAAAAACTTCCTGGGTTACGTCTTCGGCCTCCGCTTGACCTCCAACGTTTTTATAAACAAAGCCATAAATTGGTTTTAAATATTTTCCAATTAAAAAATCTAGTGATTTTGCGTCACCTTTTAAATATTTTTTTATTAAATTTTGATCTTCCCGTTTATCCATCATTGCACAATATACATTTCTTGACCGTATCCTCCAATTCCAATGAATTCGGCTTCTCCTTTCAAAATCTTTTCAAATGGACGGCAGGCAAAACACCCAGACGCGCCATTTGGGCAATTAAAAATTTTACTTTCTCTAGCAATTTTTATTTCCTTGGCAATTTTCAATATATTTTCTTTTGCTTTTTTAATGTCTGGCAACTCAACAGCAACAGGCTTGTCGCTGTGGTTTAAGTACCAGTAAGAAGCTCCTGTAATTTTCCTTTTTTGCAAATTGTTTAAAAGTAAAATATAAATTGGCAATTGCAAAGAACCTTCTTTCTCTTCATTTTTACCTGTTTTAAAGTCAATAACATGGATACTATCATCTTCTGGAATATATTCTATCCAATCAATTTTTCCATTTAAAATAATGTTTTCCTCCTCCGACAAAAAAATGTTTGGCGGCATATCATTATGTGACGCCTTAAGTTTTATTGTTTTGTTGGCCAAGGGTCCAGGATTTTTTGCAACTCTTAGAATCATACTTTTACCACGTTCTTTGGCCTCGTTTTCTTCTTCTACACTTTTAAATCCACCTGCTTTTCCAGAAACTTTTTTCCATTCTTCTTCAAATGTCTCTTCTAGCGGTTTTAAAAATCTTTCCTCAACCTTATACTTTGATAAACCTTCAAGAGTTTCGTGAACTGCAACACCCAAAGACAAAGACGGCGAAGTTATATTAATTTTTCTGCCTTTATCGTTTTTGTAAACATTGTGTAAATAATAAAGCCGAGGACATTTTAAAAAGTCTGAAATTGATGAATGTGAAACCCAAACCGCGTTATATTTACCTGTACTGAGCTTTGTCGAAGTATCTTGTGGCATTTTAATTTAAATTTTTATAAATAAATTTTAATGTTGCAGGCCAGGAAAATGCTGCAGGATGTGTCGGCGCAAAAACAAGTTTTCTTTTTCCGTGCCGAGACCTTGCATTCCAACCGGGAAAAACCATTAAATCAAACGGTGTATAAACGGAATAAATATTTATTTTAGATTTTTCGGCAAAATTTTCTAATTCTTTTAACAAATTACTTTTAGGACGCAACTCAACCAATCCGGGCAAATCCATTATTTTAGCTAAAATACTTCCTTTGTGCGGACTGCAAATTGTAAACAGTTTATTTATATTTCTATTTTTGAAAAATTTTAAATATGTTAAAGCAATAACTCCGCCCTGGCTTAAAGCAATAATATTTAAATTTTTTTCTTTTACATTTTTATCAATAAACTCTGAGAGTTCTTTTGCCACCACTTTTATTGATGAAAAACCAAATTTATTACTATAGTTAAACTCGTAGAATTTTTTAATTCCTTTCTTTTTTAAGTATTTTATTATTGGCTGGTATTGTTCGGCATATCCGCCAAGTCCATGAATAAACAAGATTGGTTCCATGTTATTTTACAATGCTTCCGGGTAAAATTTCTTTGTCGGGGTGCATTAAAACCGGGTTGCCGTTGTCGCTTGGACAAAGTATCATTCCTTGCGATTCTAGGCCTTTTAGCATGCGTGGAGCCAAATTATAGGCAAAAGGGCACTCCTTACCAATTAATGCGTCTGGGGCGTAAAATTGCGCTATCCCAGCGATAATTTGACGTCTTACCACCTGCCCTAACTCGTCTAGGCCAAAATCAACCTCTAATTTTAGGAGCTTGTCCGAACCCTCAACCTTTTCAGCACTTAAAATTTTTCCTATCCTTATGTCTAACTTTTTAAAATCATCAAATGATATAATATCCATAATTAATTTACAATTTTTTTGGCGCTTTTAATTGATGATAATAATATGGGAATTCCGTAGCCCTCGGCCTCAACAAATACAGTGTCGTCCTGCATCTCGAGGACAACAACAGGGCACGACATTTGTTCGCCCTCTGATGTCATTTGGGTTAGAAAAACCCATTTTTCAGACTCTAATTTGGCTGCGGCTGCGGCTTCAAGAATTCCGCGAATTTCCTCAGGATTTTGTTCCTGTTCTGGAGACTCTTCTCCGGTTATCTCCTGTTCTGTTAATCTTCTAAACATATTTTTTATTTAAATTAATAATATTTATCGTTGGGCGTGGTCGCAAATGTCTTTAAAGTCGCAGAATTGACATTGCCAACCGGGCGTTGGTTCAAACTCACTGTTTGTAATTTTTTCTATTTCTTCAATTATTTTTGCTTTTTGGGTGGCAATGTCTTGATCCGAACCTAAAAATGAGGCAAATTTCCCATCGTCTAAATAGTAATACGAAAGTTGTTTGGGTTTTAAATGCAAAACCTCTTGAGCGGCAATTTGATAAATTAAAAGTTGCTCTTTTGCGTCAAAATCTAATTTGTCCTTTGACTGCCCTGTTTTGTAATCAATTATAATAACTCCATCTTTTTCTTCATCAATTCTATCTATTACTCCAAAAAGTGTATGTTCACCAATTTTTAAGTTAAATGGAAGTTCCAAGGCAGATTGACCGCCAATTTTTAAAATTTTTGGCGCATTTTTTGTGAACTGGTCATAAAACTCTTTTATTATTCTCTTGCCATTTTTATAGTACAATTCTTTTTCACTTTTTGAGTCATACCATTCGTCAATCCAATTCTTTTCGTAAATTTTTTCCAGCTTCTCAAAAATTCTTTCTTTTTCTGATAATTTCAAAAATTCATCTAAAGTATTATGCATTGTTTTTCCAAAAGAAAAAACTGCCTTTCCCCGGGTTGGAACCTTTAAAATAAATGCAAATTTATACTGTAAGGGACATTTTTCAAAAGCCGCCAATTGAGAATATGAAAAGTGTGAAGGCAAATACTGTGGCTTTATTTTTTTATTTAATCTGTCTACTGGTTTTACTTTCTCAGCTAACACACCAGCTTTACAGGTCTCAGATTGTTGCACTTCTGATGCATATCCCATTTCTGTTAAAAATCTTGATAATTTTTTCTTTTTTTGCCCACCGTAATCTTCTGCCGAAGTAAAATATAATCCTTTTTTAGCTCTGGTCATTGCAACATAACAAAGCCTTCTTTCTTCTTGTAAATGAACGTCGCCTTTTGGTTTTATATCTTTTATTAAATCATCTGGTAATTCAATTGGGTCTTTTCTTTGGTCGGTTGGAAATCTACGATCAACCATGTTTACCAAAAAAACATACTTAAATTCAAGACCTTTGGCTCCGTGAATAGTCATAACTTTTATCATATCCGGGCCCTGTTCGGGATCAAACTCCAATTTGCCCTCTTCGCCAGACTCCAATTCCAAATTCATTTCTTCCATAAATACTTTAAGACTTGGCTCAATGGCGGTTTCTTCAAATGTTTTAACTTTTTTATAAAATTGATTTAGTAAATCAAGTCTGTCCTCAGAATTTTCTTTAATAAGGTACTTTAAATAACCTGAATCCTCTAAAAATGCAACCAAAACCTCTAAAACGCCTTTTTGACGAGCCAATTCATTGTGTTTTTTTATCAAGCTTAATACAAAAGCAACTTTTTCTTGTGTTTTTTGAGAAATTCCTGTAATCAACGGCATTTCCTGCAAAGCATCGAAAAGTGATTCGGTTTTTTTATGGCTATATTGAGTTATTGTTGCAATGTCCTGATCGAAAATTTCTAAAAACGGTAAATTCAAAATTCTGTAGACAGCAGTTCCTTCATGGTAATTATCTAAAATTTTAAAATAAGAAATAATGTCTAGAATTATTGGTTTTGAATAAAGCCCCCTAGAAGCTAAAAATTGGTAAGGTAAATTTGCCCTTTCTAGGGCCTTAATAAACGGAATAGCCGAATCATTTGCGCGCACTAGAATAGCAAAATCATTATAAGACGCTTCTTTATCTTGTTTCAAAATTTCCAATATTTTTTTTAAAGTTTGTCCAACCTCTTGGTCTAAAGTTTTTGCGTTAATATGTTCTACAATTCCAACACCCGCCTGTGGCGAGGCTTTGAGCTTTTTATCAATTTTATTTCTAAATTCCAACCTGTCAGGATTATTTTGTTCTATAAAGGTGTGAGATTGGTCTAAAATATTTTGCGTTGACCTATAATTATTTATGAGTGAAACTTGCCTGGCCCCGCTTAGCGGGGTTGCGAAAAAATCCTCCTGAAATTTTACTATGTTTGAAAAAGATGCTCCACGCCATCGGTAAATTGCTTGGTCGTCGTCGGCGCAAACGCACAAATTATTATTGGGTTCTGCTAAAAGTTTAATAAGTTCATATTGTGACCAGTTTGTGTCTTGAAATTCATCAACTAGAATATATTTAAATTTTTCTCGGTATTTTTTTAAAATTATCGGTCTTTTTTTAAAAAGTTTCAAACAATAATTTATAAGGTCGCCAAAATCTAAAGAACTATTCTCTAATAAGATTTGCTGGTATGTATGATAAGCGTTTGCAACTTCTTTTATTCTTTCGGTTTCTTGGTCTTCTGGACTATTTTTGGCGGTTTTAATTGAGTTGGCATATTCTAAATAATTTTCCGGGTAAACTTCTTGATCTTTACAATGAGAAAAATGAGAAATTAAAGCTTGAATAAATTTTGTTGGGTTTCCCAGAGCCTTATAATAATCTAAATCAAATTTATCTAAATTTTGTCTGGCCAAAAGCCAACCTGCAGTGCTGTCTAAAATTTTAAAGTCGGGAGAAAGTCCAATGTCTAAAGCGTTTTCCCTTAAAACTTTTTCACAAAAAGAGTGGAATGTTGAAATCCATAAATCAACGTAGCCAAAATCCAACAATTTATCTACTCTTTCTTCCATTTCAAAAGATGCTTTTTCTGTAAAAGTAACAGCCAAAATTTCTTCTGGTTTTGCCAAACTTTTTTCAATTAAGTTTACAATTCTTTGGGTTATAACAGTTGTTTTTCCTGTTCCGGCACCAGCCACAATTAAAAGCGGGCCCTTGTCGTGGAGCACTGCTTCTTTTTGTTCTTTATTCAGTTTTGTTAAATCAATTGGCATGTTTAAATTATCATAACAGAATTTTTACACAAAAAAAAGACCGAGGTACGCGGGTGCGCATCTCGGTATATCGGCAATACCTGCCGCGGGTTATTCCACGGGTAGCTGTTTGGGCCTGCTGAGTACCCAACCGCCTGGAACCTTGTCTTCGGGCCGAACATGAATTTCGGCAAGTACTGCGCTGCGTAGCGAAACGATAAGGGACATCTGGCCTTCTGCAGCATCTTCGCAAACGCGTGCGAGTTGTACATTGATCAAATTCTTCCCGCTGATGATTTCCCCAGGAACAATGAAACCCGTTGACTCCTGGGTTTCTTCGGATACGATTGTGACGCAGTACACGCCTCAGAAAGACGACTGACCATGGTCACGTTCTCGAGAGGTTGAAATGCGTCTGCGCGCATAGCATTGCGCGCCATTTTTCTTGCATTTTTTATCGGAGGCAAAACTAGCATAGCAAGAATAAAGACAATGGCGACGACCACCAAGGGTTCGATGATGGTGAATGGATTACGACCAAGACGTGTTGCGGTTTTCATTTTCTTTCCCTTTTTTGTTTCTGTTTGGTTGTTAGGGTTTCACCCACTGCACGACTTGTCTAACGGTTTCTTCTATCGTTGAATAGATTGGAAACCCATCTTGGGGACTTTTCCCAAAGTCACCCCGAAGGTTTTCCTGGATTACGTCAATCCCTGGAAAACCCGGATCTGCACCGACAACTATGTGCGAACTGGTCAGCGCAGCGATCACTCCCCATCTGCCAAGCTCACCGTAGGTATCTCGAGCGTAAGGCTGTCCATCGTCACGGGGATGTTCTCTATCTTCGACCGGAAGCCAAAAGACAACACACCCTTTATACCGACGACTACGCTCGTTCACAATGTCGCGGAAGTAGCGTTCCCAAACTGTCTGGCGATAGTTGATTGTCCATCCCTCGACTCTTGTTCGCAAAAAGCACTCACTGGGCTTCCAACTCGGGACGACTACGTAGAACTCTGGCAAACTTTTTGCCAATAGCTCGCAGAATCTTTCTCGCCAGTTTCCACCTCCAAGGTCTGGACCGGCAAGAAAAAAGAACGGGTCGGCGATTTCTGTTGTGTCAATGAGCGTTTTCGGCAGGATAGTTTTCATTTTCACGCCTTTCTGTGTTTGTAGGGTTTAATCTAATCTATAACTTTTGCTTATTTTAGTCAATTTTTACACAAAAAAAGACCGAGATGCGATGAGCGCATTACTCGGTATACTGATAAGGATTTGCTTCAGGTTATGGGAATGGCTTCACCCTCAGAGTTATAGTCATAGGTTGGCCTTTGTTGGGCGGAGTCAGCAACAAGATTGCGCCCGAATTCGGACGACTCAAGCATTTCGCAGATATCATCGGGTATGTCGCACTCTCCACTGCTCGAAATACTGAATGTCTCGGAGACGAATTCAGCTTGTTTGGGACGTTCGCTTTGTGTCGAGTTAAACCACAACATACTTATATCAGGATTTTGTTGGTGATTACGGATCCTCCCAATCAACCCAAGAGCGAGCGACAAAAGGAAGTCGTGAACTCGGCCAGTGAGCTTGATTGTTCTGGCATCCTTTTTCAGTGCGAATTGAACGCGCTGACCGTCTGTAAGGATTGCCTCAAAGTGAAATCGGCCGTTGGTGTTCTTGAAAATAAACGTCCCTTCATAACGTTCGTCCTCGCCCTGTTTTGGTCTGACCGGTCCCACCTGTCGTGCAACGTAGATTTTCATACTACTCTCCTTGGTTGTTCGGCTGGAACCCAGCCGTAATTCAGTTTTCAACGATGCCACCAATTAATATAACATATTTATATTTTTACTGCAATGGGGCGTGTTTCGCCAGGTTTCAAATTCTCCAATTTAACTTTTCCAATACGAATGCGTTTTAATGAATTTATTGTGTATCCAAGTTCGTCTAACATAACCCTAATTTGGTGATGCTTACCTTCATTTAAAATTATTTGTATTTTTGTGTCGTTTACAATTCTTGCTTTTGCCGGAAGTAATTTTCCCAGAGGTCCTGTATCCATTCCCGCCTGAAAAATTTTAACAACGCCAGTTCTTAATGGTTCTTTAACCGCAACCAAATATTCCTTATCCCACTTTGCGCTGTCAGACAAAACTTCCCTGGCAAACCGTCCATCATTTGTAAGCAAAAGCAGGCCTTCAGAGCTTTTGTCTAGTCGGCCCACAGGGTAAAGTCCTTTGCTTTTCCATTCTGTAATTACGCTTTTTTTACCGGGCAAATCTTGCGTTGGTAAATCTCTTGGTTTGTAATAAGCCAAATATTGATATTCTTTTTTTAAAAGTCCTTTTGGTTGTCGCACAATAACATTATCTTTTATGTTTACAATTGTTCCGTTTTCTGCTCTTTTGCCGTTAACAAAAACAAGCCCTGCCTCAACAAGCTTGTCTGCCTCCCTTCGGGAGGCCAAACCCATATCTCTCAAATATTTATTTATCCTAATAGGAAAATTCATTTTAAAACGCATCCAAAATTTTTCTTGCTGCCGGGCTAGGACTCGAACCTAGAATCTCCTCCTTCAAAGGGAGGCGTCCTACCATTAGACGACCCGGCAATGTTTATATATGCCACTAATCCAACCCTCAATTTTTCTATTTAATATTGAACTACTTTTTACACACACTCTTAGCAATCCGTAATAATTTTCTCCTATATTTTTTCTTTTCGTATTTATTTTGTTTTTTTTAAAATAAATATGATTAAAATTTTTTGTTTTGAACCCAGTACAATCAGACCAATAGTCTATAACCTGTTGTAATCTGTTTTTACAATTCTCGTGAATATAAATTTCAAAATAAACTTTTTCTCTTTTCTCCTGTAATATGTCAAACAACCACTTAAGGAAAATCTTAATCATTTTAGGATCAGAATTAGAAAATTTTACTCCAGTCCCTGGCCGACCCTCTTTCTCTTTATGTCCCTCGCCCCAGTACAACGAAATCCCAATCAACCATAACTCTCTCCTCGTCAATTTTTTAATTTCTTCCTCTGAGATCTTTTTTATTTCTTCTGTCGCTAGAACACGTTTTTTATGGCAAGCTTCCCAGCCTCTCTTCATACCGGCCAATTTTTTCTTAGTTAACCCTTGTTTCTGGTTGTTCGCTAGTTTAACACTTCTCAGCCATAGCGATAGTGAAGATTTAGAAACCAAAATTTGTTCTAGAATTTCTTTATACGATAAACCCAGCTTCCTCAACTCTATTGCCTTATTTTTTTCTCTTGTTTTTTGTAACATATAGAACTATGCTTATACACTACTTAATTATACTATGCTAGTTCTTAAGTTACAATGACGTATTAATATATTAACATTTTTATGGATTTTTTTCAATTACTTGACCGGTGGTGTCAAGATAAAAATGTTTTTCTGAAAAATCTAGGCTTTTTGTTTCTTTATTAATTTTTACAACAACCCCCAACCCTTTTTTTACATTTTCATTAAAATCCTGATCAAAAATGAAATTTCCAAGTGAATAATATATTCTTTTACCTTTATATTCCTCCATTGGCTGAATAACGTGTGGATGCGATCCAATTACTATGTCTGTACCCAAGTCAATAAATTTATGAGCCAAATTTTCTTGCTCTTTATTATTTTTTAGCTTATATTCATCTCCCCAATGGCAAAAAACAACAACAACGTCTGCTAAAGGTCTTATTTTTTCTATTTCTTCAAGCGTAGCTTTTTCTGCTTTTATCAAATCCCCTCTAAATTCATAATAATTATAACTGACAAATCCAATTTTTACTCCATTAATGTTTTCAATTGTGCTTTCCTTTTTTTGTGGAACGCCAAAGTATTTTATGCCCGCTTCACTTAAATATTTCTCTGTTTCGTCAACACCCTGCGGTCCAAAATTTAAAATATGATTATTCCCCAAATCAACCAACCTGATATTTTTGTTAAACAATGTTTTTGCTAGACTAGGGTCAAAAGTAAATGTTATGCTTTCCGGACTAGTTACCGAAGCTGTAACACTCATTGATTTTGCACTGGTTACGGGGCCTTCCAAATTTGCCACAACTAGATTGTTGTCTAAAAGCGTTGAAGAAATTTTTTCAAAAATGTAATCATTGCTTCCATTTTTTTCTGCTATATATCTAACTCCTCTATCAAACATTAAATCGCCAACAAATAATAATTGAATATAATTTTTTTCTTGAATAATTGCCTTAGGTATTGTTTTTATAACCTGCTGGGCTGGCTTTTGCCAAAATGTAAAACAAATAACTGCTGTCAAAACAGCAGCTATTAAAACCCAGAATGTTATTTGCAAATAGTTGTTGCGGATAAGCATCTTGTTGTTCCTTCGGCTCCAGTGCCATCAACACATAAATAGCTTCTGTCCGTTAATTGAGTTGAAACACAGAAGCCTTCGACATCAGAAAAACAAACAGGTTTTTTAGCCCCTTGTCTAATTATGTCGTTATTTAGTCTTATTAACTCTGCACCATTATTAGCAAGATAACCATTTAGTAAACCTCTATTACATAATGAAGAATAACTTCCACTCTCTAAGAATAATGAATCACCAATATCTAATATTTTGCTTAAATCATTCTTTATTATTTGCGTCTTTGGATTTGGTTCACTCGGCGACAAAAGTACATCCTCAAACTTTTGAATGTTTTCTCCTGCAGTAACCGGAGATTCAATTAACACTGGTTTGTTGAATTTTGAATTAACAACGCTAAATTTTATATCTATTTGTTGTTTTTCTTCTGGTGTACCAGTTGCTGTGTTTCCCATTATGCTTCCAAGTATTTGGTTTAAATCAAATGATTTATCAACTTTAACTTTATAAAGCATGGAATCTTTTTTTCCAATCCACATTTCAATATTTATGTCGCCAATTGCGTCAACAATTGTATTAGCAACAGCCCCTGCCATATTTTGTTCAAGCATACTAAGGCCTGAGGTTTTTGATTTTGCTTCTTCCTCTGCTAATAATGCCATTGTTTTTGTTATTAAATCTTTTAGCTTGTTTTTATCAATTTTTAGTAAATAATGGTATGTATTTTGACCGCTTATAGTTTGGTCGCCTAACTGCTTTTTAATAGAAAGTACATTATTTGTGACTATTAGGTCCTGAATTTTTTTAGCTAATTCGGGGTTTCCCGCTTGAGAAATAGAAGTATCTGTTATATACATTTCTGGTTGTGCCTTAGATAATGCTTTTATGGAATCTTCGTCAACCTTAAACCACTTTCCAGTTATCTGAGAAATAGTTACCCCAGGCAGAAGAGCTCCCCCAGGCATATTAATACTGTTTATTTTGAAATATGATATCTTATTTATAACAATTACACTGGCATCTACAGAGACTACTGGATCTGTAACTCCCTCAGTGGTGCCATTGACAGTAAATGTAAAATTCATTTTTGGGTTGTTAGTATCAGTCATGTCGCTGTCGCCATCTATTGTTAACAAAAATTTTCCTTGCTCAGCAGCGCTCAATTCTAGTTGCAAAGCCGTGTGTGAGGATTTTACATTTTTCATATTTTCAATCATCTTATTCATAACCTTCTCTGGATTTGGCCAAAATGGATTCCACGGAAGGTTAACATATTGCGCAACAACATACAGTCCAGCTGTTCCAAGGGCAAAAATAATAACTAAAGCTATAATAAGTTTTAAAATTATATGAGGTTTTTTTTGTCTTCGCATATCTTCTTGGGCATATTGTGGCTGGGGCTGAGGCCGATACTGGGGTTCAGGCTGAGCTTGAATTTGCGGTTGCGGTTGTTGTTGTGGCTGTTGTGGCTGTGGCTCTGGTGCAGGTTGTGCTTGCACCTGGGGCTGATTTATAGCGGTAAAAGCAGTATTTACCTCTGCCTCTGTCCAACCATTCTTGTATAGCAAACCGCGCGTCTGGTCATCTGGCTGACCGGCCTCTTTTGCTTTTTTAATATAATCAACTAATTGTTGTTCTAACATAAGTTTAAAATTTTAAATTTTAAATTAAAAATTATATTATTCTATTATACCACAATGTCAACAATGCAACCTGTGCATAAAAAAATCGCTGACGTTTGTCAGCGAAGGGCTGGCGACTACTCTGCTTGAGCAATGTTTATTATTGCCAGTTCCAACGGCAATTGAACAATTGCCGAATATTTAATTTTATTTTCTGCATCAATAAAAAGCTCTAACATCTTTTGTAGAACGTTTTGGGTCAAAAGTCCTGCCTGTGTTTTCATTTTTTCAATTTCTTGCGTGGAAAGTCCTGAATTTTGTAAATTTAAAAAGTTTGAATCAATCTTTAAAAGTAATTCCTGTCTTAAATAAAAAACCAATGTTTTAGTAAACTCTTGCAAATCTACTCCATTATCTACTATTGAGTTTAAAAATGTAATTGCGTCTTTTGCATTTTTAGCAATTAAAAAGTCAACAAATTTAGAAATTTCACCAACCTCAACAATTCCCAGCAGTTCTTTTATGTCCTCGGTCTTAATCTCTCCCTTATCCGATGACGTAAAACTCAAACATTCGTCCAGTAAAGACTCGGCGTCGCGAAAACTTCCTCGTGAATTTATTGCAATTAAGGAAAGTGCTGAACTATCAAGCTTTACATTTTCTTTTTTAGATATAAATTCCAGCTTTTTTATAATTTCTACTACCTGCAGGCGTTTAAAATCAAACTTTTGGCATCTTGAAAGAATTGTTGCTAGCATTTTGTGCGATTCTGTTGTTGCCAAAATAAAAATTGCGTGGGCCGGAGGTTCTTCCAAGGTTTTTAACAAAGCATTCGAGGCTGACTTTGAAAGCTGGTGACATTCGTCAATTATAAATATTTTATATTTAGATTTTACTGGTGAAAATTTTATTCCTTCAATTAGTTGTCTGACATCATCTACGCCAGTGTGTGAGGCTGCATCAATTTCAACTAAATCCATTGAATTTCCTTGCATAATTTCAAGACATGAAGAACATTTGTTGCAAGGTTCGGCTCCATTTGGACTTGTGCAATTTATGGCTTTTGCAAAAAGTCGGGCAATTGTTGTTTTTCCGCTTCCCCGTGGCCCGGAAAACAAATAAGCATGAGAAACATTATTTCCTTTTATTGAATTGGTTAAAGTCTGGACAACGTGTTCTTGCCCAATTACCTCGGCAAAAGTCTGTGGTCTATATTTTCTATATAAAACTAAATTATTCATATTATTTTCTTAATATTTGTCGCACAATAGTATTTTACAGACAAAGAAAGGATACTACCACTCCTTCTTCTTCGCTTAAATATAACGCAAGCTCAGTAAGTGCTGTGTTTTCTTGGTCATTCATTGGTTCTCCTGCACTAGTTCTTTTAATATAACACTCTATTGCTAACTTGGTTTGTTGAGGAAATTTATCACACATTCTGCTCCAAGCGTTATTAAACCTTGAGTTAATATAAAATGGCCTGTCGCCACTTAGACTTCCATCAGAACCTATTAATTTTCCTTCAACCGCTTGTTGTGCCGAATCAGGTGAAAACCAAAAAATAAAATTATTTGAGGCCTGCATTTCACCACTTTTTAACGCTTTAATATAATTATCATTTTCCCCGTCTTCATTTTTTTTCAATTTAGCCAGCATATTATCGTAGTCCTGAAAAACTTCCTCTGGCGTAACAATTCCATCCTTTCCTCTTACTACCCAATTATGCAAAACATCTGGTAATTGCTTTTTCCAATTTTCAATTGTCTCTGCAACTAAAACTTCTCTTGGATCGCTCCCTTCACCTCCTTCCCCTTTTGGTTTTGATTCGTCCATAATTCTATTTTCTTAATATTTGTCGCACAATAAAAACTAACGCTATAAGTATTGCGGCCCCAACTAACGTCTGCCAGCCGAGGTACTTTTCAATGTTTACACCCATTATAACCAATAAAGACACAATTATTCCAGCTATGGCGACTCCAGCTGCAATGGCAGGAATTGATTTTCTCAAAGACATATTCATAATTGTTGCCAATAACGCCCCCGTCCAGGCTCCTGTCAAAGGTAATGGAACTGCCACAAACAAGGCTAATCCAACCGCTCCATATTTTTGAATTTTATTTAAATGCTTTTCCTTTGCATTGTTTTCCCACCAGTTAAATGCTTTTTTAAAAAATAACGACTTGTTCGAAAGAAAAATGGAAATTTTTTTTAGAAAAAGTAAAAGAAACGCTACCGGGATTAAATTTCCAATTACTGAAATTAAAAAGACCGTGACTTCGTCAATGTGATAAACCAAAACACCCATCGGAATGGACAATCTTAGTTCTCCAAGTGGCGTCATTGATAATAAAAAAACCTGTAATAGTTCTGACATTATGTTTTTTCAGTTTATCATAATTGAACTTCTTTGGGAAGTTTGTTAATATAATTTAACCAATGATTATAGACAACTTAAAACATTTTTTGGAAAAATTAGATAATTATAGGGACAAATTCCTGTTTCTTTTTATAAAACCTTACTGGCCACGCAAAATTGTGCCAAACCACATAACTTATGTAAGGGTTGTTGTGGGGGCTGTGTTGTTTGTTTTACTCTTCTTTTTTAATGTTGAAAACAAAATTTTAATAATTTCTTTGTTTTGCTTAGGAGCCATAACAGATCTTTTTGACGGCTCAGTTGCTAGGGGTTTAAACAAGGTAACAGAATTTGGTACAATGCTAGATCCTGTCGCTGATAGAATTTTAATTCTTCCAATAGCCATTTATAGCCTATACGATTCTCAGAAATGGCTACTTTTATTTTTAATTTTAGCCGAAATAATTGGAGCTCTTGTCACAATGTTTCACAAATCACGAGAGCACCACATTGAGCCAAACATTTTTGGCAAGACTAAAACTGTTATTTTATCTTTAGTTTTTATTGCAATTTTAATTTATTGGCCAAAAATTCCTTCACCTTTCTTTATTGATGCCATTTGGGTTTCATTAATTTTTTCATTTTTAAGCATTTTTGTCCGTGTGCTAGAATTAAATAAAAAAGGTTATATAAAAAATAAAATTATTACTAAACATTTAAATAAAATATAAAATGGCTATAAAACACAATTTAAAAATTTTTAATACCTTATCTGGCAATAAAGATGAATTCAAACCCATTAAAGGGAAAAAAGTAAATATTTTTGTTTGCGGACCAACCGTTTACGATTATTCTCATCTTGGACATGCTAGAAATTATATTATTTTTGACTCATTCATAAAATACTTAAAAAATATTGGCTTTAATGTATTTTATTTACAAAACATCACAGATTTAGATGACAAGATTATAGCCCGCGCCAGAGAAAAAGGTGTCGCGCCAAAGGATCTAGCAATAGCTTTTGAAAAGGAATATTTAAAGGACATGAAAGCCCTTGGAATAAGCAGTGTTTCAAAATATGCAAGGGCAACTAGTTATATAAAAGAAATAGTTAGTCAGGTTCAGCGACTTCAAGACAAAGGTTTTGCCTATAAGATTGAAGGTGACGGAGTTTATTACGATATTGCAAAATTCAAGAACTACGGGAAACTTGCTGGACGTACTGCCCTTGGGGCCGAGGATTCTGTCTCTAGAATTGATTACAGTAAAGATAAAAAAAATAGAGGTGACTTTTGCTTATGGAAATTTAGACAGGAAGAATTAGAACCATCTTGGCCAGCACCATTTGGACAAGGTCGCCCTGGTTGGCATATTGAAGATACTGCTATTACAGAAAAGTTTTTTGGATCCCAATATGATGTTCATGGTGGCGCAAGAGATTTGATTTTTCCTCATCACGAGGCGGAAATTAGCCAAATGGAAGCAATTTCAGGGAAATCCCCATTAGTAAGATATTGGATGCATGTGGGATTCTTAACTGTAAACGCCCAAAAAATGTCAAAATCTTTGGGAAACTTTATAACAATATCAGACTTTTTAATGCGATGCCCGGCAAACTATTTAAGATTCTTTGTATCTAAAAATTTATGGCGTTCGCCAATTGATTACTCTGAGTCTGTAATGATTGAAACAAAATCTGCCGTAGATAAAATTGAAGAATTTTTAAGAAAAGCTAAATCTACAAAATTAACTAAATCTTCAAAAGAGGCCAGTCAAGAAATTAAAAATTTAAAGGAAAATTTTTACAAAGAATTAGATGACGACTTTAATACTCCAAAAGCCTTTGCAGTAATGTTTGAATTTATTAACAAAACCAATGTACTTTTAGACACAAATTTAGTTTCTAAAAAACAAGCAGGCGAAATTTACAAATTTTTCCAGGAAATTAACAATATTTTTGGAATTATAAATTTCAAGAAGGTTAACAAAACAATTCCTGCTGAAATAAAAACACTGGCAAAAACCAGAGAAGAATTTCGTAAAAATAAAGATTGGCAAAAGTCCGATCAATTAAGAAAAAAAATTGAAAGCAAGGGATATTTAGTAGAAGACACCGACAAAGGAAGTGTAATTAAAAGTCTATAAAAAAGATGCCCAGGCGACGACTGCGTCGCGCCTGGGCCTGACTCATTGAGGTTACTCAGTGACCTCCTCTGCTGTCTTCATTGGGACATCTCCTCCGCCAAGTAAAACCTTGGCCTTCCTGCTGGCTGCGGGGCCCGTGTAGACCGTGTCGGTATCGGCGGCTGGCGGTCTCTCCAGCCACTTCCTCTCTTGCATAGCGCCCGAGGGACGAATCCTCACTGGATACTTCTTCTCCGTACGCCACTGCTTGATGGCAATCACGGCGAGAGCCAAGAGAACTGACCCAGGAATCGCTCCGATAGCACAAACCAATGCCGTGCTCATGGAATCCTCCTTCTCTCTAGAACTGTGACGTAGGAATCAGAAGGCGCGTAAACTCGGGGTTGCCTTTGGCGCCATGGCGAATGGTGACCACTTTCCCAACGACCCGCAACACTGGGCCGTGAGTCTCGGTTCCCCTGCTGTTAAGGTACCTCACCCTGGTTGGGTTACCCTGTCGGTCCAACTCCAACACAATGGCCGTTTGTTTGCTGGGGGCTCCGCGCGTAACGAACTTGCACTGAGCCGGGAATCCCTTTTCGAGTGTCCTGGGTACGTGGAGCATAGGAGGTACACTGGAGAAATTGAGCTCTTTGCCAACTTCGTAGTTAAACCTCCTTCTACACATGATCATAATGCCCACAACAACCACCACGAGAACTACTAGAGCCACCACCTTTATCAATTCGCTGTTCATTTGTGCTTCTCCTCTCTTGTCAAAGACGCTGTGGCATAACCAGAATTAGCACCATGCTAATCTGATATCATAAGTTAATTATAGCATATAAAAAGGCACGCGTCAAGGACTTGCCCTCTTCCCTTGGTTTTGATAATGTAAACTATAAAACATATGGCAAAAGAATTACCCGACAAATTACCTCCACAAAATACAGAAGCCGAACAGTGTCTTTTGGGTTGTTTGATGTTGGATAAAGATGCAATTGTAAAAGTTGTCGATTTTATAAGGGCTGAAGATTTTTATAAAAGCATTCACCAAGATGTTTTTCAAGTGATGTTTGACCTTTACGAAAAACAACAACCAATTGATATTCTATCGGTTTCTTCACGCTTAAAAGAAAGAAATAAAATTGAAGACGTTGGAGGTTCGGCCTACCTAACTTCTTTGATAAACTCGGTTCCAACTGCTACTCACGTTTCAAATTATGCGAAAATTGTAAGAGAGAAAAAGATTTTAAGGGAACTTATTTCAGCCTCCGAAGAAATTGGTTTGTCGGCTTTTGACGAATCTGAAGAAGTTGATATTTTGTTGGATAAAGCCGAAAAAACTGTTTTTAGCATTGGCCAGAGATCTTTAACTCAAACATTTTTACCAATAAAAGACATACTGTCAGATACCTTTGAAAGATTAGACGAGTTGTCAAAATATGCAGGAAAATTGCGTGGTGTTGCAACCGGTTTTATTGATTTAGACAAAATTTTGGGTGGTTTGCAAAAGTCCGACTTAGTAATTTTAGCTGCCAGACCTTCAATGGGAAAAACTTCCTTGGCTCTAGACATTGCCAGAAACGTTGCTGTTTTAGAAAACAAACCGGTTGGACTCTTTTCTCTTGAAATGTCTAAAGATCAACTAGCCGACAGACTTTTAGCAAGTTTGGCAAACATAAATTTGTGGAACCTAAGAAACGGCAAACTTACTTCCGACGATTATTCACGACTTCAACATGCCATGGGAAGCTTATCAGACTCGCCTTTATTCATTGACGACGCCGGATCTGTAAACATTTTGCAAATTAGGGCAATGGCACGAAGACTGCAAGCCAACAAAGGACTTTCATTAATTGTTATAGACTATTTGCAGTTAATGGAGCCAATGAATAAATTTGCTTCACCCGTACAACAAGTTACAGAAAATTCTAGAGCTTTAAAAATGCTGGCTAAAGAGTTAAATGTGCCGGTTTTAGTGCTTTCACAGCTATCTCGCGCAGTTGAACAACGCACACCGGCAATTCCACGATTGTCCGACTTACGAGAATCGGGAGCTATTGAGCAAGATGCCGACGTTGTTCTAATGATTTACAGAGAAGACAAAAATACTGAAAACAGTTTAAACCCAAATATTGCAAAAATCATGATTGAAAAACACAGAAACGGTCCAACGGGAGGAGTTGATTTATACTTTGATGAAAACAGAGTAAGCTTTAGAAATCTTGATAAAGAAAATCACACCATTGAAACTGGTGAAGCCGGTTAAAAAAATGGATTCAATAAATAAACTTATAGAAATTTTCAGAAGATTTCCAACGGTTGGCGGAAGAACCGCTGGCCGTTTTGTTTACTATTTAACAAAGCTCCCAAAAGAAAAAACAGACGAACTTATAAGCGCTATTTTAGAATTGAAAAGTAAAATTAAATTGTGCCAATTGTGCTTTCAGCCATATGAAGCTTTAGTAGATGAGAGTTTATGCAAAATATGCTCTAATTCGTCTCGCAACAAAAATTTGCTTTGCATAGTTGAGAAGGAAAGTGATTTGGCTTCGCTTGAAAATACAAAAAAGTTTAGCGGTTTATATTTTATTTTAGGTGGGACTGTAGCTACAATGCGAAAAGAAGACATTAGTCAGTTACGAATTGAAGAATTAAAGAAAAGAGTTGCCAGTGCAAATTTTTCAGAAATAATTGTTGCGTTAAATCCAACTCCTGAAGGCCGAACAACTTCTGTTTTGGTTGAACAAATAATTAAAGAAATTAACAAGTCCCCTGCTCCGCAGATTACGCATTTAGCTCGCGGAATTCCGGTTGGGGGCGAGCTAGAATATGCCGACGAAGAAACATTAGAATCTGCTCTCGAAGGCCGAAAATAATAAAAAAATAAGGCCGATTGGCGAAGTGCCAACGGCCTTTTTGATTGTTCGAAAGTCTACGGCAGTTTCACGCGAAAACTCCTCTCGAAATCAACTATCGACATGATTACCTCATGCTGGCTATCGCCCACACGCTTGGTTACCATCAGCTTGTCGAACCAGTCAAGGTTCCATTGTGAAAGCAAGGGCGTAAACCCATTACTGCGCCCGCGAAACAACTCGGCTTGAACCTGATGAAGTAGGCTGTTCGCATCCCAAGGCTGTATGCCAGTGAGAACGATCCTCGCCACCTTCAAAAAAAACGCCAAGTCATCTGTGATCTCGCGTGGCAAGATCGGCTTGCCATAGTAATCAAGCGGAACTGGTGAGAGCATCATTCTTGCTGATGTGGTCGTTTTGGGAAAGTTACTGAACTCGAGCATCGCGAAGACACCATTACGCTCTCCAGTGTCATCAGAACACGACCCCTCGAGGAAAAAAACGACCTTTCTTTCTGGAACAGTATTACCAGTCTGGACGAAATGGCCGTTTACTCTGTAAAAAGCACAATGACCATTCTTGGGCACGCGGTCAGAGCGGATCACAAGTTGCAGGTCGCTTGGCACCCTTATTCCACAAGGGCTGTTCATGAAGAGGAAATTGAGCTGAAGAGGGTTGTCGACAATCACGCCAAGCATTTCGTAGTACGGAATCATGACACTTCTCCTTTACCTGGTTTAAGCCTTTATTCGCGATTCTTACCACACGGCAAAATATCGGAACAGTCGACCACCATCGAAGCCCCAGGCAGGCAGATGGATTTTTGTCAAAGGGCCAAAGAGGCATTTTTATCTTACTTGTATAATTATTAATTGTCAATAAAAAACCCAACGAGAGACTTGCTCAAGTCGGGTACGGAATGTTGGAGGAGGTTCGGCTCAGCCGATGGAAGAAAGGACTCCACAGACAAAGCTGGTAGCCTGCACCAGCCAGTGAGTGGTAGCGATCGAGAACCACATAACCAGCAAGCCAACGACGGCACAGGCTACGCCGAGAAAGTCTTCGTAGCCTTCGTGGCACCTACATGGCCCCTCGCACATACAATGATCGGAGAGCTCAAATATAAGAATGTATACTGCAAGCGCTAACATTTGAGAAGCACAAACGAGCACAAAGAAACGAGAAATCGGAAAAAGCCAGGGTACAGTCGTTGTCGCGAGCAACGAAAACACAAGGCAGACAGCTGGCCCCCAGATCAGGATTCTCCATACAACTGGCCAGTTTCCCTTAATGAACCACAGGGGCGTATCAATTATTCCCGCCATTCTTGTCGCTACTACTGAAACTATTGTCGGCGCTGCCATGGTTTTCTCGCCTCCACAAAAAGTTGTTAAATTGGTGAAGAGACGCTCCCCACCGCTAGATACAATATACAAAACAAAACGCGTTCTGTCAACGCGTTTTGTTATTGAAATTAACTTTTATTTTCCGAATTTTTGTAACTCGGCAACTCGGGCTGATAATTCTTTTTCTGCTTTATAACCTCTGCGAACTTTCCTCTTTCTGTCTAACCATTTTTCAACTTCGAAAAACATTCCAGCTCTCCACATCCAAATTCCAATCAATGTAATAATCAACGGCAACACGAATGAATCAACCCAGAAATTATTTGTTAAACCGGTTGAAACTGTCGAAGCTCCCAAAACCGACGCCCTTGTAACTACAACCGATGCATTGCTTACCGGACTATTTGTAATATTTGAGCCGGTTACTGAAACATTATTCGTTAAGGTTGTAGTTCCATAGGCAAAGTTTTGTGCCGAGGCAACTTGCGCTTGATATGTTATTGTGTATGTTTGGCCAGACAATATAGTACCTAAATTTATTCCAGATGATATGTTGCCAGAATTATTATTGTTACAACTTCCTGTGCAGGCAACAATTAATTGATTGTTGTAAATAAGGTTTGCGGGAAGAGTATCTCTAACAAAAACATTTTGAACATCTTGCCCAACAGCTTGTAAGGTAATCATAAACATTACCATGTTAGAAGGGCTAACATAAACCAAACTTGAAAAGCCCGTACTTGTAGTAAGATTTTTAACTGTTTTTGTTACTGTTAGATTTCCTATATTATTATTGTTGTTATAAACAGTCATGTCCTGACCATAAATAACATTGCCCGAACAATCCTGAGCTGCAGCCCTGAAGTGATATGTATACCCGGAGTTCATGTTGTATACTAATTGGCTAAACGAACCCGAATAATTTTGCGATTGACGAGCAGTTTCATATCCGTAACCTGTGCCAGTCCCCCATTGAAACCAAACGTAACTATTACAGTTAGAGCTGTTGTTATTATATAAATATCCGTTTAATGTTACTTGATTGCTATTTGTATTTGAAGCCGAATTTGTTTGGACAGTTACATAATTATAGTTGTTTTGACATGCGTTATTATTGCATCCATTTGGACAATATTGAATTAAACCTTGCTGAGTTCCACAGGAATCATACCAATACAGATTGCTTCCCGAACATCTCTGTTGGTAATTTGATGTACAGTTATTTGTTGCTACACAAGTACCGCTAGAACACCTTTGATTAACGGTGCAATCAGTTAGTACCTGTCCAATTGTTGAATTAGTGCAATATGAACTAACTGTCCCAGGATTATTACAGGTATATGTCTTATAGCGCTGATATACGTCATTGCTCTGACAATAAGGAGATCCTGTATAGCCGTTAACACCACAATCTGTTGCGGTCGTACAAACAATAGCTTGATCGACACAATTACCACTGGTACATCTTTGATTAGTTGAACAGCTATTTTTTAATTGAGGTACGGTTGAATTTGTACAATATGAGCTTGTTGTTCCAGGATTATTACAGGTATAAATTTTATAGTTTTGATAGACATCTCCATTTTGGCAAAAAGAAGAACCTGTGTAAACGTTACCTCCACAGTCTACCGCGGTATTACATTGTATAGCCTGGTCAACGCAAGCACCACTAACACATCTTTGGTTAGCTGCACAATCGTTCTTTAGCTGAGGGGCTGTTGAATTAGTACAATATGAACTTGTTGTTCCGGGGTTATTGCAAGTGTATGTTTTATAGCGTTGGTAAACACTACCACTCTGACAATATGGAGAACCTGTGTATGCATTCATTCCACAATCTGTGGCAGCAGTACAAATAATAGTCTGATCAATACAAGCACCACTAACACATCTTTGATTGGCTGTGCAATCGTTCTTTAGCTGAGGGGCTGTTGAATTTGTACAATATGAGCTTGTTGTTCCAGGGTTATTACAAGTGTATGTTTTATAATTCTGATAAGCGCTACCACTCTGACAATATGGAGAACCTGTATAACCATTCGCACCACACTGCGCACTATTTAAACAAGTTACAACCGGAGTAACACATGCTCCGTTACTGCAAACCTGGTTTGGAGAACATGTCTGTATTAATTGCGGTGTAAGTGAGCTTGAACAATAACTTTGAGTTGTCCCTGGATTATTACAATAGTGAGTCACATAATTCTTAAGAACGTCTTCTCCTTGGCAAAATGAATTACCGGTAAGACCATTTTGTCCACATTCTGCGTTAGATCCACATGTAATATTATTGCTAACACAACTTCCATTATTACATGTTTTATTTGTGCCACAAGCTAATGTTAATTGTGGAACAAGCGCACTCGAACAAAAGCTTTGAGTTGTTCCTGGGTTGTTGCAGAAATATGTAAGTTGATTTGTATAAACATCATTCCCTTGGCAAAAACCATTTCCAGTAAGAGTGTTTGTTCCGCAATCTGTATTGGCACTGCAAGTAACAGCCTCGGCGTTAGTAATTGCTGGATTTATTGTTGCGGAAAACAAAATCGCCAAGATTAAAACTAGGCTACTAACAACAAAAATTTTAAGGAATTTATTCATAAAACTTATATAATTTGAATAATACTTAATTCTAACATAATTAAAACTAGGTGTCAATAGCTAAACGTAACTAAGCGCCGACTATCTTTTTTTGATAATCGTTTGGCCAAAAAGTTAATTTATTTAACTTTGACTTTGGCAGGAGTTATTTTGACAACCATTTAGACAATGCTGTGAAAAGCTTTGCTGATTTCCGCAAGAATCATACCAATATAAGTCATCTCCCTGACATTTTTGTTGATAATTGAATACGCAGGAGCTTGTGCAACTTCCGTTAATACAGTTTTGTGTTGGCGAACATGTTTGAATTAACTGAGGTGTCGTAGAGCCCGAACAATAACTTTGAGTTGTTCCGGGGTTATTGCAAACATATGTTTGATAATTTCTAAATATATTATTCCCCTGACAGAAAGCATTTCCTGTAAGAGCGTTAAATCCACACTCTGCGTTTGACCCGCAAGCAATGGCCTGACTGGCGCAACTTCCATTATTACAGGTTCTATTTGTACCACACGTTACAGTCAACTGTGGAACAAGCGAACTAGAACAATAGCTTGTTGTAGTTCCCGGATTATTACAGAAATATGTAAGCTGGTTAGTGTAAACATTATTTCCTTGGCAGAAAGGATTACCAGTTAAATTATTTGTGCCACAATCATTATTAGATCTGCAACCTATGGCAACACAATTGCCATCATTACAAATTTGATTAGATGCACAAATATTCTTCAACTGAGGTAATGTGGCAGTTGTGCAAGAACTTGCCACTGTTCCGGGATTATTACATGTATGAGTAACATAATTCTGATAGGTAGCATTATTTTGACAAAATGGGCCACCAGTTGATATGTTGTCTCCACAATCTGAATTAGATCTACAAGCTATATTTACACATTGATCATTTAAGCAGGCCTGGTTTGTCGCACAATTGTTTTGTAATTGTGCTGTAGTTGAGCTAGTGCAAGTTGAGCTTGCGGTTCCTGGATTGTTACAAGTGTATGTTTTGTAGTTCTTGTAAATACCATTGCTTCGGCAGAAAGGATCACCTATGTAAGAATTGGTTCCACAGTCTGAGTTGTTACTGCAAGCGATGGTAGCGCAGGCTCCATTGCTGCAAACCTGACTTGTTCCACAAGTTTGTTTTACTAGAGCAACTGTTGAGTTGGTACAATAGCTTGCTGTGGTTCCCGAATTGTTACAAGTGTATGTCTTGTAGTTTTGGTAAACGTTTGTACCTTGGCAGAATTGTGAACCTGTATATGCGTTTGTTCCACATTGAGAGTCGTTACTGCATGTGATGGTTGCACAGGCGCCGTTCTGACATACTTGGTTTGAGCTGCAGTTTTGGAATGCTTCTTGTTTGGCTCCGCAGGAATCATACCAGTAAACAGAATTTCCATAACATTGTTTTGTATTATGGCTGGTGCAGTTATTGATACATTGAGCGTTGGTACATGTTTGGCTAGAACCACAATTGTTTTGTAGTTGAGCTGTAGTTGTGTTGGTACAAGAACTGGAGGCTGTTCCAGGGTTGTTACAAGTGTATGTTTTGTAGTTCTTGTAAATACCATTGCTTCGGCAGAAAGGATCACCTATGTAAGAATTGGTTCCACAGTCTGAGTTGGTACTGCAAGCGACGGTAGCGCAGGCGCCGTTCTGACAAACTTGGTTACTAGAACAGGCTTGATACAAGTCATTTTTTACATTATTTGAATCATACCAATAGACACTATTACTATAGCAAACCTTATGGTCATGGTTAATTATTGGTTGTCTGACATTAACAGAACAATTTGTTATTACTGATTGCCCACCAGAAGCAACAACCAGCGCGACTGTATTAATACCTATATTTGAAAAAGTTGCGTTGCATATACGTCCTGTCCCAGTGCACGCGCCAGACCAGGAATATACATAAAGACCGTTTCCTCCAGAAACCACAGGAATAAATGTTGAAGATTGGTTCGCGATTATTGAGGACGGAGAAGCAAAGCATGAAGCCTCAAGCTCTGGGTAAGATGGTTTCTTACATATATAATTCCACCTTGAATCATTATTAGCAATATAGCCGGTACAAGAGTATTTTGCCGAGTAAAGAGATGTCCTAATAAAAACTACCGATCCCACCTCACAACTACCTAAATAATCTGGTTGTATTAGTTCGTATCCATTTAAGCATTCAACTGTTTTTTCGTACTGTCCTCCTGAAATCTTAATCACATCAACTCCGCCATTATTCTGAAAGGTTCGCGTCATTCCGTCTTTATAAACCCAGTGATTAACTTCTGCGGTATCAGTACAAGAGTTATATTCAAAATACGAATCATCCAAAAAATTAGTCCTATATGTTTGGCAATCTATTGCAAATGCGACTCCTATATTTGCAATTGGCAATATAGTAAAAGCCAAAGCCATGACAGCAACATAAAGAACGCCTATTTTAAAAATTTGTTTCATATTTTAATAGTTAATTTTTTTTAAATAAAAATCTTATAATAATTGACCTTACTGCTTTAAGGAATGCTTGTCAATACAAAAATGCTAATTTACTAATTCCGCTTGAACTGCAATTCTTTGATAGTCCTTCCCGGGCGGCCAACAACTAATTAATGTTAGAACATTATTATTGTCACTTAAACCGCTTTGTGGAACCTCTGCTCCTCGCTCAATTATTGTCTTCAGTTTAACCGTATACACATACTGCCGATTGTTTAGGTCAATCATTACAACGTCTCCTTTCTCTAATCTTTCCAAATTAGTAAAAACCCAATCATGTTTTATCTTTGGCCAACCTGGAGGAGCCGAGTGCCCCAAAATTACAATTTGCCCAACTTGTCCTGGGTATACTGATCCTGGATAATATACAACCCCAGAATCAAGATCTTTTGTAATAGAATCCTTATTAGCACTGGCAGAAAAAATTATTGGAACAGAAATAGAAATCTTTGGAATTTCTAATGTATTTTGTTTATCAGTATATATTGTCTTAACGTTTTTTATATCCTGGCTAATGTTTTGACTATGATTTGAATAAAAATAAGCATCCATAGTCGAAGCATCTATCGACGGATATGGATTAAAAAAATCACTCACCAAACCCGAAACTTCTCTATAATTAAAAATCCAAGAAACGTCATTCCAGTTTATAACCAGAAAACTTAATAAAAATATAAAAACAGCTATTTTGATTGTGCTTTTTTTAGTTGGCTTGTTCATTCTTTTAAATAATAATCTGGTGAGGAATAAGCGATATAATAAAATCTTTATTTAGCGCTGTGGCTAAAGACAGTAATACAATTATCAAAACAGATCTAAAAATAAGCTCCTTTTTAAAACTAATGTTAGAGTTTAAAAATATCAATAAAAGTAAAATTCCTATAACAATCGCAGAAACGCCATGGGCAACGTTTTGTAAAATTTTATCGTAATCATAAATGACAAAATTTAAAAATTTAGAAGGTAAATTATTTACTGCTTCCACGAGAACTGGTTTTATATATACTTGCGATTCTGTCACTTGCGATAAAACTTGTGCCTTTTCTGGCGTTACAGTTGGTGTAGTTGGTTTAACCGTCGCAGGCGTTTTTGGCTGAGTTTTTGTGACAGTTTTAGCAGGTAGCTGACTTCCAAACTCTTGGACAACAATAATGGTATTATTTGATCCAAATCCACCCAAAACAGCGGTGCCAACCTCTGTATAATTAGGGTTTACAATATTTGCTTTATGTGATGGAGAATTCAACCACGCCTCATAAACTTCCTCTGACTCATAAAAGCCAACTGCTAAATTTTCTCCTGCATATTTATAATTATATCCGGCCTGCAAAAACCAAAACCAGGGTGAAACTCCAGTTGGGCTTGTATGACTAAAATATTGGTTTTGAACCATATTTTGTGCTTTTGCCATGGCTGCCTTATTTAATTTGTCGTTTCCTGCTAGGGGTTTCAACCCCAAAGATTGTCTTGTTTTGTTAACAGAATTTTCTAGGTTAATTTTTGTAATGTCTGCAAAAAATATATTTTGAGGTAAATTTATTGAAAAAAATATTGTAAATGTTTTAATAACTAAAAGCAAAAAAACACACGTTAAAAGAGTGTTGCTCTGTAAAAATCTCTCAGAAAACTGCTTAATTGAGTCTTCTTCCAAAGAATAGTCCATATGTTAATTATACATCAATAAAAACAACTTGTCAACGCTATTTCTCACAGACCGCGTTATCACAGACAATTGCCCTATCTTTTGGTCTAAGATCTATATATCTTAGGTTTTCTCTGGAATTTTCTTTATCTAGTAATAAACCAAGCTTTATTAGCTGTGAATTTATATTAGAGTTTAAATCTAAATCAAAATAAATTTTCCATTTCTCGCTTGTACTAATATTTAGTCTCAACGGACTCGTAACTAAAGCTTCTTTTACGTTTATTTTAAAATTATCTTGCAAATATTTTTGTATATCATAAATGGCCTCAATTACATTGTGATTTACAACCTCTTCGCCAGTAAAAACTTGCCTGTCTTCTATGGTCTGTCTCACAATAGTAATATCAGACGGAGAAACGCTTAATTTTTCAAAAACAATTCCGTTGTTGTCAATCAAAAAACACTCGTTATTTTTAGCGCAGAAGACTCCCAAAGGTTTTCTTTCAACAATACCAAGAATCAAGGTTTGCGGAAATTTTTTATCTACTGAGATCTTCTCTATTACTGGAAATTTTTCTAAAATACTTTCACTTATCTTTCCGCTGTTAACTAAAAAAATACTTTTGCTGGCATTTTTATAAACCAAATCCAGCAACTCCTGATTTTTTACTTTTTCGTTTCCATATATAACAACATTTTTTACCTTAAAACCCGGATAAAATAATGTAAAGTAACAAACTGATAATATTAGAATTAACAACAAAATTGTAATCCAAAACGATAATCTTCTTAATATCGATTTTTTAGGCTTTATCTTATGAATTCTAGACTTTATATGGCTTTTTCTATATGAGACCATTATAAATTTCTTCTATATTTTCTTATACTTTCTATTATATAATTAATCCAGTATTTTTTAGAAATAATAAAGTCTTGTGTTTTGACATAATTTTTTTTGTACCCTCCAAAACCCATCTTAAACAAAGAAAGTCCAGCCCAAGGATGTTTAGATTTAGATGCGTCCGCTTCGGTGTTAATTTCTGGAGCTATACCCCAAAAATTATAAAATTTGCACCCTTTATTTTTTGCCTCTTTTATGGCTTGCCACTGTAGTAAATATGAAACCGGAATTTTATTAAATTCAGTTAAAGATCCAGAGTGGTGATAAAAACACATATCATACCAAAAAACAAAAATTGCAGCCGAAACAACTTGCCCCTTATATTTTCCTAGGAATATAGAAAGGTTGTTATCTGACGAAAATGACTTAAACTCTGTCTCTAAATATTTTTTAGAAAAAACCACAAAATGGTGTCTTTGAGCAGTCTTAATATAAGCTGGCCAAAAGGCTTCTATGTCTTCAATTTTATTACTTATAGTAATTTCAATATCTGGATTTTTTTCAGCCTGGCGGATCAGGTATCTTGTTGTTTTGCGCATATTCATTAAAAGCTTCTCGTCCGATGGTGTAACGTCTAATTCCCAACTGACCTCAGGATGCATATGTATTGGAGCTTGTCTAAATCCCAAATCTAAAAAAATATTTTCGTTTTCTGGTGTTTCAGCAAAAATTGGCGCAATTCTTATAAAAATTGCTTTTTCCTTTTTGGCAATATCACTTAACTGAACCAAAATTAATTCTAAAATTAATTTCTTATCTTTTGCGTCCAATTCCTCAGCAACAACCGGCCCATGAGGAATAAACAAAAAAGTTCCTCGCCTTGCCGAAACCTTAATAACCAAAGAAACAGCAATTAATGTTCCAGTATTATAAACCCCGAATCTCCAAATTTTACTTCCCATTTTTTCATTAAATTCGCCCCAGCTCCAGGACTGTAAAAACGTTTTCTCTGCGCAAAATGAAAGAAAACCCTCCCATTCGTCCTTATTTGAAATTTCTCTTATTTCCATTGTTTTAAAAAATTTACAATTCTTTCTGCGTCTTTTAGCGAAATATTTATATGTGTTGGTAAGTTGAGTGTTATTTTTGCCAAATCTTCAGCGTTTTTACAACTGCCTGGAACATATTTTATTTCTTCAACTCTTGTATCAAATGGAGCAATTGGGGTTGTATACCAGTCGCCCAGCAAAATATTTTGTTTGTGCCAAGCCTCATAAATAATATCATGGGCTTGAGGACATTTTACTGTAAAACGCAAAAATACATTTTTTGTATTTTCAAACTTTGACGGCAAAACGAAGGCTGTATTTTTTAGATTCTCAAAATAATAGTCAGCAATTTTTTTCCTATGAGTATCAAACTTTTCTAATTTATTAAATTGATTTAGTGCCAGAACAGCCAAAGCATTTGGGAGTGCTTTTGGAAAATAATCCGGTCGCTTCCCTTGTTTTTCTTGCCAACTTACCGCTTTCGACAAAATGTGTAAAATTTGAGATAATACCAAAAATATTTTTCCTAAATCTAAAAAATTATAAATTGGCAAAATAATATAGTGTAAAATTATTGGATGTAATAACTGCTGAAGAACCCACGCCATAGATGGCTGTCCAAATTCTTTTTGCAGTCCTTCAATACTTCTCGCAATAGTTTCGTCGTTGGTTACAGCCATTCCTCCATAAACAGAAGAAATAATTTTGTCTCTGGAAAAGCTAAAAAATGCTACTTTGCTATGTGAGCCAACTTTAATTCCGCCATATTCAGCTCCTAACGAATGTGCACAATCCTCTATCAATATTAAATTATATTCGCTACAAATAGCTCTAATCTCGTCCATATTGCAGGGCTGTCCAAAAGTGTGTTGGACAACAACGGCTCTAGTTTGAGGCCTGCCCTGAGCCTGCCGAAGGGTAATTTTAGACTTTAAGTCCTCTGCATTTATATTAAAATCATTCTTATTACAATCAATATAAAGTGGATCTAAACCAGCCCATAAAATTGGGTTTGAAACTGCATTGCATGTTAAAGCCTGCAAAGCAATGTTGGCTCCCTGTTCTAAATTTAAAGACTTTAAAATCGCAAAAAAAGAACTCCTTCCGGAATTAAATGAAAAAGCATACTTTACGCCTAAATATTTTTTAAATTCATTTTCTAGTTGTTCAATTACTTTTCCTTTACGCCATAACCAAGGTCGTATAATCAAATTTAAAACCAGACGTAAATCGTCTTTCTCAACATTCGGCGATAGCGAAATTGATATTGGTCTAAAATATTTCATTGTTTCAATAAATCAATCAATTTTTGCGTGACTCGTCCCTCCAACAAAACTGCGTCTCCTTGTTTACAAAAAAGTGTAATCATAGAATAAATATTTTGCGAATTATCGCACAATAAACATTTAGCACCCTGCAGTTTTTTCTCGTTAAATCCTTTTTCAATTTCTTTATACTTATCTTTGCTAGTTATTATGGCTAAATCACAAATTTCTCCCATTTTCTGGCCAATTTTTTCATGAATTTCAGAAGACCTTTCTCCCAACTCTATAAGGCAAGGCATTACAACAACCTTTTCACCTTCAAAAATCCTTAAGTATTCTAGGTCTGCGAAAACCCCATCGGGATTAGCCGAATATGAAGAATCAATAACATTAATTTCATGTTTTTCCTGTTTTAATGTCATTCCGGCTTGTTCTTGAAAAATACCATTGCAGGCCTCAGAAATTTCCTCAAAATTCATGCCCAATTCTCTGGCTATTAAAATTGCCCCCAAAAGGTTTTGAACGTTTTGTTTGCCCAAAACCTTAACGCCAAAATGAGCCATTTCTTTGTTTTTATTTATTGCAACAAAAGAAATAAAATCTTTGCCAACCTCAACCTCCTCTGACCAAATATCGGAATCTATCAATTTGTTGCTTATGCTATATATTTTTTTGTTTCCAGCGTATTCTTTATAAAGACCTAAACAATATTTATTATCCCCATTTACTACTAAGAGACCATCTTTTGGCAATGCATTTGCCAATTCTCCACCGCCTTCAGCTGAAAGCAAATTTTTCATTGAGCCAAAAAGCGCCAAATGTTGTTCGTTTACACCAGTAACAATTCCAATTTGAGGCTTTAGCACCAAACACACTTCTTTTACCTTACCCTTGTCATAAGCCCCAACCTCGGCAATAAAAATTTGGTGACTAGAATTTAAATCCTGCAAAATACAATTAGCAATTCCTACTTCGGCGTTTTGATGTTTGTTTGTTGATAAAACTTTAAATTTTTTAGAAAGTATTGTTGTTAGAAACTCTTTTGTAGATGTTTTTCCATAGGACCCTGTAATTGCAATAACTTTTAGTGATCCGGCAGACTTTATCTTTTCTATTTTTTCTTTAGCGTCACGCAAGGTTTTGTTTCGTAAAAATACGAAAATTGGCTGAAAAAGTAAAACAATGACAGAAACAATTATTGGAGTTAGAATATCAGAAATTAGAATGGATAAAATTTGTTTATTATTGCTAAGTCCAAGCTCAAAAACAAAAAATAGAACCAGCAAAACAAATGAAATTGCGGACAACAACAAAATTTTTGCAGTTTTTATTGGTTTCTTGAATGATTTATTAATAATTCCCCTGGCGAAAAGTGCCAGCTCAACCAAATAAACCAAAAATATTACTGAATATATTAGGTTTGGTACAGAAGTTGTAAAAAATAAAAAAACAAACAGGGCCAGCTTTAAAATTTGCTCAAAATTTAAAATTAATTTTTTACCTTTGTATGTTCTGAAATGGTCAACAAACCTTGGTAAGTGATAATCTTTTAACTGCCACAAATACAGCCAAAATAGCACATATTTTATTTCCCAAACAAGCCAAAGAATAGCTAATAATATATACATTTTATATATTTTCTAAAACTTTTTCTGCTAAAACCTCGGGGCATTCTTTGTTTAAAGCGTGCCCTGCGCCATTGATAACAACCAATTTAGAATTTTTTATTTTCTCATTCATAAAATATGCGTCGTCAATTGGGGTTGATTTGTCTTTATCACCCCAAATTATTACAGTGGGAGTACGAATGAATCCGGTAAATTGCGAAAGATCCTCAGAAATGACACTGGTAAATGTTTCCTTCATTATGCCTTCAACATATGGATAGTCGCTTTTTCTAATTATAAATTTGTAAAAAGCTTTTCTAAAAATATCGTAATATGGTAAAAAAGAAAACATTTTCACAAGTTTTGAAATATTCCTTAATGCGTTTTTTTGCGTTGTTTTCTTTCTGACGGAAGCCGCCGCCACCAAAAATAATTTTTTAACGTCTTGTGGGTGGTTTATTGTGAATTTGCATGCTAAAGCTCCGCCAAAAGAGTGGCCCATTAAATAAAACTCCTTAATGTTTAATTCTTTTATAAATCCCTCAAGCCATTTTATGTAGTTATTCATGTTCCATGGGGTCGCTAAAGCGTCAGATTTTCCAAATCCTGGTAAGTCCGAAACAATAACCTTAAAACCACTTTTGCTGACTTGCTCAGCAATAACGGTCCATCTATCTATGTTTGAACCCCAGCCATGCAAAACAACAAAAGGAATTCCCTCCCCAAAAATTTGATAATTTGTCTTAACTCCGGTAACTATAGTTTCCATCGGGTTATTTAATTACCTTAAACCCAGCGTATTTTTGTAAAGCTTTTGGTACTTCGATACTTCCGTCTTTTTTCTGGTAGTTTTCCATAATCATTATTAAAATTCTGCCAATTGCAAAAGCCGTACCATTTAGGGTGTGTACAAATCTTACTTTACCAGCCTTGTCGCGATATCGAATATTTAGACGTCTAGCTTGAAAATCGGTGCAGTTTGAGGTTGAATGTGTTTCTCTGTATCTTTTTTCCGATGGCAACCAACATTCAATATCATATTTTGCAGCTGCCGGCCTACCAAGGTCACCCGTGCAAATTCCAATAACCTGATACGGCAACTTCAATGCCTTCATTAATTTTTCCTCAATAGACAAAAGTAATTTATGCTCCTGAATTGAATCTTCTGGCTTAGAAAATATAACCATTTCCAATTTATCAAACTGGTGCACACGCAAAATTCCCTTTGTGTCTTTTCCGTAGCTTCCCGCTTCCCTCCTAAAACAAGTTGAAAATCCTGCATATCGCAACGGTAAATCTTTTTCATTTAAAACTTCATCAGCATGCATTGCCACAAGCGATTGTTCGGAAGTACCCACCAAATACATTTGATCTTCAACTAAATGATATGCTTCTTTTTCATCGGTTGCTTCAAAATATCCAGTACCTCGAGCCATTTGATCTTTTAACATAACAGGCGGAATTACTGCCGTAAATCCTTCTTTTACAACAGTATCCATTACCAATTTTATTATTGCAAATTCAAGCAAGGCCAACTTCCCTTTTATATATCCAAAGCGGGATCCTGCAACTTTTCCGGCTCTTTCTGTATCAATTAGATTTAAAGCTATGCCCAGTTCCATGTAATCTTTTGGGGCGTGAAACATTTGTGAAGCGGGCTTTCCAACCTTTCTAAGCACAATGTTTTGCGAATCATCTTTTCCAACCGGAACATCTTCAAATGGAATGTTTGGTAAAATTAAAAGGAAGTTTTTAAGCTCGGCTTCAATCTTCTCCAATTCCGGCTCCATTTCTTTAATTTTCCCTTTAATTTCCTTTGCCTGTGCAAAAATAGCCGTGTTGTCCTTCCCTCCCCGTGAAATTTTATTCTGCTCTGCCTTCAACGCTTCCATTTCTGTCATAATTTCCCTTTTTTTCTTGTCCAAACTCAAAACCGCATCAATATCAACATCAACGTTTTTATTTCTGCAGGCCTTTTTTAAAACCTCTACATTCTCTCTAATAAAATTAATGTCTAACATAAGTTTGAAATTTATAATACTAATTTATTTATAATACCAAAATCAAGGCTTATGGTAAACCCTTGACATACATATAAAAAAGTTTAGTATTGTCTATATCAAAAAACTATCGACACGTAATTTCTAATATGATAATATTAATTTACAATCGTAATGGTTGCCCTAGAAGAAGGAAAAAACAAAATGAGCGCGAAAAGAGTCACCCTCGTTATTGTTTGTCCAGCCTCAAGCAAAAAGCCGAAAAAGCCGTTTGTGGCACTATCTCGAGAACTAACCCTGCTCGATGTTGTCAAGCGCGGGATGAAAAGAGTGGGATATAGATGTATCCCCGGCAGTCCCAGAAGCCTCGCTGTGGCGCAACAATTCAAGAAATCGAGCATGCTTTGTCCGACCTTTGTCAAAATATCCGCCCAGAAAAGGGCGAAAAAACAGCAGCCGAAGAAGTAGTCTTTCTCGGTTCGTCCATGCCCCTTTGTAGCCTCTGCCTACGGGGCCTTTTTTTATAAAAATTTAAATAAATGACACTTCAATTCGATTAAATTTAATCATCTTCCATATTATACCATTCGTACGAATGGTTATATAAAGCTGTACAAAAAAAATAATCAATAAAGATTATTTTAGGAATTCTAGAAATTGCTTTGGAAAAGTTGAATTAATATAATAAACCCTGTTTAAATTATCTTGTTTTGCTTCAACCAGCCCAGCACCAGATAAAACCATTAGGTGTTTTGACGTGCTTCTAAATGACAACTTGATCAATTTACTTATTTGACTAACCGACATCTCCCGAATTTTAAGGTATTTCAATATGGCTAATCGCCTATCGCTTCCAATTGCTTTCAAGATTTTTACTAACTCTTTGTCATTCATAATTTATGGATTTAGGCGATTGATTGTGCGAGGGAATGGGATGGTTTCTCTTATGTGCGGAATTCCGCAAACCCAGGCAGTAATTCTTTCAAGACCAAACCCAAACCCACCATGTGGAACCGACCCATATTTTCTTAAATCTAAATACCACTCAAATGCAGACTGTGGCAAATTGTGTTCTTTTATTCTTTTCAAAAGTTCATCAAAATTATCTTCTCTCTGAGACCCTCCAATAATTTCTCCATAACCTTCGGGCGCAAGTAAGTCGGCACACAAAACTCGTGCATTATCATTTGGATCACGCTTCATATAAAAGGCTTTTACTTCTTTTGGATAATGAGTTACAAAAATTGGGTTGTCGTACTGTTTTGTTAAAATTGTTTCGTCGTCAGCTCCCATATCATCTCCTTCCTTAATGTCTGACCCCAACTCTTTTAGTTTTTTAACAGCTTCTGCGTGAGTAATTTTATAAAAAGGTTTTGTAATATTTTCTAAAGGTTTTACATCTCTTTCAAGCATTGCCAATTCTTGTTTGTTTTTTTGTAAAACAGCCTCAACCATATATCTTATTAAATCTTCCTGAACATTTAAATTTTCATCCAAACCAATAAAAGCCATTTCAGCGTCCATCATCCAAAATTCAGTTAAATGCCTTCTGGTTTTTGACTTTTCGGCTCTAAAAACCGGTCCAAAATCAAAAACTCTGCCATGAGCAAAAATTGCAGACTCTAAATAAAGCTGACCGGACTGAGATAACTATGCTTTTTGCTCACCAAAATAGTCAATTTCAAAAAGTTCGGTTGTTCCTTCGCAAGCCGATGGAGTTAGAATAGGAGAATCAATTTTTATAAAATTATTTTTATTGAAAAATTCGTAGGTTGCTAGAATTAAGGTATTTCTTATTCTTTGTATTGCCCACTGCCGTGACGACCTCAACCATAAGTGCCGGTTATCCAACAAAAAATCTGGACCGTGATCCTTTTTAGAAATTGGATATTCTTGTGCTATTTGTATAAACGAAAAATCCTTTACCTGTAATTCAAATTCGTCCTTTTTAGGATGTTTTGAAACTACAGCAGATATATTAACAGAGGTTTCCAATGTCACCTTTTGTGATTCTTGCCATTTTTCTGATGACAAAACCTTGGCGTCTAAAATTGCCTGCGCAAAGCCCGAGCCATCTCTTATTTCCCAAAAGGCAATCTTTCCGGAAGACCTAAAATTTGCAACCCATCCGTTAATTTCTACATCTTTCCCAACAAATTTTTCTAAATCTTTAACAAAAACCTTTTCCATTTTATTGTTTTGGTTTCACCCCGCTTAGCGAGGTTTCATTAATGGGAATATTTGGCAATCGCGGGCGGGTTTGTCCATTAAAAAACTAAATAATCTTTCTGAAACCCCAAATCCAAATGTTGGTGGCATGCCGTGTTCTAGCGCCTCAACAAAGTCTTTATCAAATCTTTGAGCCTCGTCGTCTCCCTTATCTCTCAATTTTTGTTGTTCGGTAAATCTTTCTGCCTGGTCGAGCGCGTCATTTAATTCGGAATATCCTTTACCAATTTCAGAACCGGCTAAAATTACCTGAAAACGCTGTACTAATTTTGGATTCTTTTCCATTTTTTTAGCCAACGGCTCCATAACAACTGGGACATTTATTAAAAATCCCGGACCTCCAATATTTTTTCTGCAATACTTCCACAAGTTATCAATTGCTCTTGTTATGTTAAAGCCATTTTTGTCGTATTCAATTTTTAACTTTTGCAGAGCTTTTTCAATTTCCGGCAAACTGGCTTCCTCTATGTTTACACCTGTATATTTTGCAATTGTAGATTGGTAATCATATTTTTCCCATTTAGCGCCCAAGTCCACTTCAAATCCGCGGATTTTAAATTTTAAAGTTCCAAAAGTTTTTTTAGCAACATATTTATACATTTCCTCAATAAAATCCATCCCAATTTCATAATCGGCATAAGCCCAATAACATTCCATTTGAGTGTAATCTTGCAAGTGTTCTGAATCCATTCCCTCGTTTCTAAATTGTCTTCCAATTTCAAAAGTTTTTTCAAAACCAGCAACCATTAAGCGCTTTTGCCACAATTCCCCCATGGCAATTCGCAAATAAACATCCATGTCCAAGGCATTGTGGTGAGTTACAAAAGGCCTGGCGTCAGCTCCCCCCGGAGTAGTTTCTAAAACAGGAGTTTCAACTTCTAAAAATCCTTTTTCAATTAAAAATTCACGAAGTGAGGCCCAAAATATGGTTCTTTTTTGAATCATGTCTTTTACCTCGGGATTAAAAATAATGTCTAAATATCTTTTTCTTAGACAATCCTCAACATCACAAATTCCATGCCATTTTTCGGGCAACGGCAAAAGTGCTTTTGAAAGCATTTTATAATCTTCAGCTTCAATTGTTTTTTCGCCTCTTTTAGTTGTAAACAGCTTCCCTTTAATTTCTACGAAATCTCCAATATCAAAAACATCTAGGAAGAATTTATATCCTTTTTCGCCAACTTTATCTGTTTTTATAATAACTTGAATTTTTCCCGAACCGTCGTTAATATCTAAAAATGTGGCTCCTCCATGCCCTCTTTGCGCCATTATTCTTCCTGCTAAAATAAACGTCTTTTTACTTTTAAAAAACTTACCGAAATTATCAAGAGCTTGGGCTACCGAATGAGTTCGAGCGGTTTTTGCAGGGTAAGCCAAAAAACCGGCTTCTTGAAGCTTCTTTAATTTTTCAATTCTCGTTTTTCTAAGTTCTTCGATTGTTGGCATTTTTTTATTGTTAATTTGCTTATTCTACCAAAATTACAAGAGCCCAGCAACTCTTGACGTTAACCGATTAATATACTATAGTTAGCATGTGTAGTTTGACAATCTGAATCTCTAAAACTCCTAATAGAAAGGGTTGAAAATGAAAGACTTATGTGTGTGGATGGTCGTGCTCGTGATGCTGCTGTTTGCATTTTCATACTCCTATCAAGTCTGGAAGCAAAACATCAGCCCTACGATCTCAACTTGGATCATCTTCTTGCTCGGAACAGGGTTAAGTCTCGTAACCTACGCGGTTGCGGAGAAACGCGATTTCCGCTCGGGCATCATGAACACAGTGGACATCCTATCAGTGACGATTATTCTCCTCTCGATTATCGCTTGGGGAAATCGTGGCGTCCGGTTCAAACCTTTTGAAAAGTGGTACTTGGCCGGAATCGGCGGGATCATTGTCTATGGATTTCTTTCCGGCGACGCATGGGGCTCTAACCTTTTCACACAGGTTCTTATCGTCATAGGGTATGTCCCAACGATACACAACCTAATCACCGAAAAAAGAAATACCGAACCGTTCACTTCTTGGGGTTTTGTGGACGTCGCGGGCATCATCGCTCTATACCCGGCGATAATCGGCGGCAACGCCCTCGCCATTGTTTATGCAGCCAGAAGCAGTTTCTTTGTTTCGTGCATAATGCTAATTATGCTCTACTACGAGCTTCGTTCGAAAAAGGCAAAAGCATGAAAAAGGACAGAGCAGACCTACTGCTCATGCATTGAAACATATGCATTTTTTTTTGCAAAAAATTTATTTTTTAGTGAAATACAGCCTTTTATATATTTTTTTAACGAAGGGTGCGAGCTGCTTTAGTTGTTTATCTCAAATTAAACGTCTGAGTGTCTGCCATTATTATTTCCTCTCCGTGAAATACCAGTTTAGAACGTCGTGGGCAACTGGTAAGGTAACAGCTCCAACACCATCTACATTTTCAGCTGTAACAACCAAAACAATTTCAGGATTTTTATATGGCGCAAAAACTGACGACCAAACATTATATTGGTTTACAATTCCAATTTCTGCCGTTCCAGTTTTTGCAGCAACTTCAACAGGTAAATTATTTAACGACTTTGATATTCCGTAAGTTTGAGATACGCCGTCACGCATTCCTTGTCTAACTATTTCAAGATTTTTTGCATCGATAAATCCACTTCTTATAACCTGTGGCTGAAATTCTTGAACAGTTTCCTTTAAATTGCTTGAAACAACTTTATTAACAATTTGAGGCTTATATAAAGTTCCACCATTGGCAATTGCGCAGTATGCTGTAGCCACCTGCAATGGAGTTGTTTGTAAATATGACTGCCCAATTGAAAGGTTATACGTGTCTCCATCGGTCCAAGGCAACTTTGTGGTTTGCTTTTTCCATTCTGGCGTTGGAATAAACCCTTGAAATTCTCCTGGTAAATCAATACCTGTTTTTTGGTCCCAACCAAAAAGTGAAAGATATTTTTTAATTCGTGTTGGCCCCAAACCTTGTTGATCTTGGTAACCTCCACCAACTGTATAAAAATAAATGTTTGAAGAAACAGCAATGGCTTTTCTCATATCAACCCAACCATGTGGCGTAACTCCGCCATATGTATAAACAATACTTGGGTCATACTGATTTCTAACTTGAATATATCCTAAGTCGTTTATTTGTTTGTCGGGAGAAATTAATTTTTCTTGCAGTGCAGCCGAAGCCTCAAACGGCTTTATTGTAGAACCTGTTGGATATTTTGCAGAAATTGCTCTATTAAAAAGTGGTTGGTATGGATTGTTAATTATTTCGTTATATTCAGTTTGTGATATTCCACCGGAAAACAAATTGTCGTCGTATGATGGATAGGAAACCAACGCCAAAACAGCTCCTGTTCGCGGATCCATTGCAACAGCAGCTCCTTTTTTACCGCCCATTCGTAATATATTCTTTTCTAACGACTTATAAAGCTCTTCTTGTAAACCAGAATCAATGTTTAATATTAAATTATTTCCCGGGACTGAAGCCAAAAGAATTTCTGCATTTTCTGCTTGGGTTTTTGGACGTGCCTGCCCGGTCAAACCTCTTAAATATTCCTCGTAATATTTTTCCAGACCAGTTTTTCCAATGTAGTCGTTTATTGAATAACCTTTTTTACTGGAATATTCATCTTTATTAATTCTGCCGGTATAACCTAAAACTTGAGAAAAAATTGGTCCAAAAACATATTCTCGGGCTGTATTTTGCCTAATTCTACACCCTTGAATGTTTTCTATTTTACCTTCTAAATTTAAGATTTGCTCATGAGTTAGACTGTCTGCAATTAAAACTTCTGAAGAATCTGTATTTTGAATTTTTTCGTAAATATCTTGTGATTTTAGGCCAAGTGTATCGGCAATAATTTTAATTTCATCTGAAACCTGGTCGGAAGAATAAGAAAAATGTGCTCTATCGCAAATTAGGTCATATGCAGGGGAATTTAGCACAAGTTTTGTCATGTTCCTGTCATAAATTATTCCGCGAGTTGGAACTACCATATTTACGCTTCCTTTGTTGTTTTCTGCTTGAGTATACAGTTTTTCTCCTTCAAAAAATTGAAAATAAAAAATTCTTGAAAAAAGGATTAAAGCCAAAATGAAAAAAATCGCAAACAAAACGTACGAAATTTTTTCTTTTAACGGCACCTCAAACTTTTGTTCGGACAAGCCAAGCTCTTCCTCTTTGTATTGCGCCAATTTATCTAAAAAAACCTCGTGAGGCTCTATGTCAAAGTTTGAATTTTTAACTCTATACTTGTTTATCATATACTCTAAATTTTTTGAAAATATAAAACATCAAAACAGCAAAAACCGCGCTATAAATTATACTTGTAATAATCCTTAGGTCAAAACTTAAAGACAATAATACAAGGTAAATAGCAAAAAATAAAACAAAAAGCGGTAAAAAATATGTAAAAGGATAATTATCTTGTCTATTCTGTAAAAGCTGTTGAACCTTTTTTAAAACAACTCCAATTCCGGTAAGCAAAACAATTGATGGGCCAAGTTGCATATATGAAAAAATATCTAAAAAAAGCCCGGCAATAATTGATAAAAGAATAACACAAAAATACTTTTTCTCAAAGAAAACAGAAGTAAAAAACAATGCAAAAACTAAATTTGGGACTGCTCCGAAAAAATTATAATGTGCAAAAAAACTGTTTTGCAATTGCGCAAAAAGATAAAATAAAATTACAATAATTAGACATTTTTTCCACATTATCTTTTATAATTTGTGATAATAAACAAATTATTTGTTGATGTAACTTCAGAAAATAAGCTTATTTTTGCCTGCTGAAAAGGCTTTTGGTCGTCCTTTGTGACCTCGTTAATTTTTCCCACCAATAAATCTTTTGGAAAGGATTTTTCAATAGCCGAAGTAACCAAAATGTCTTGTGGATTTATTGAACTTGCAATGGAAACCAAATCTAAATAAGCTGTCAGTCCCCCATTTCCTTTTACCACTCCATCAATCTCGGGTAAAGAAATATCAGCCTGCTGAACTTTAACATTTACAACGCTGTTTTTGTTTGAAACAAGCATTATTTTTGAGTAGTTTTTATAAACTTTAAAAACTTTTCCAAACAAAACTCCTTGCTGATTTATAACCGGCATTCCTTCGGAAATTCCGTCGGCAGTTCCCTTATTCACAGATAAAATATCGTTATCATCCAAACCCATAACTCCTGCCATTACAAGCTTAAACCCGCTGTTTTGACAGGTTGCCGAAACATCACTTTGCGCTTGGTTTCCTTGCTGTATAGACTGCAAAGCCGCAACTTGAGCCAAAAGTCTTTGATTTTCTTGTCTTAAATTTTCGTTTTCTTTTACCAACGAGCTAGCTCTAAAAAATGAACCTAGAAATGATGAAGATGACCCGCCGGCCGACCAAAAAACTTTTTGAATTGGCGAAGACAAAATATAAAAAACATTTTTAATTGGTGAAACAAAAAAATTTAAAACCCACAATGCAAAAAACAAAACAACAACTCCAATCAAAAATTTTAGCCAAGTCCTCTTCTTTTTATGTATTGAGAAATTCTTTATCCCAGTCATTGTTTTTGTATATGTCATTTTACATCAGCACATTTTTTTATGCAACATGTAAAAAAAGTCCGCGCCGTCCCATTAGACTAGTGCGGAAAAATGCTGGCCTTATTGCCATGCTAGTTGATTTCGTCGAGCGTCACCATTTCGGGCATAGCCGACCTGTCGTCGTAAATGTGAATGGCTTTGCCACCCGTGAAGTTCGCCTCAAGGTCAGAAAAACTCACTGCACCATTCTCTGCAGTAACGACGGGTATCTTTGTACCCGTTTTTCTCCTCATACCGAAGAGCTGGGCTGTAAGTTTGGCACCATAGAGAGACCTACCAAACAGGGCACCAGTTTTCCGAGAGCAACCATCACCCATGAAACAGAAAGTGATTGGATTTCTGAATCCATCTGCCCGTTTGATCATCCCCTTAAGAAGAGAAGCAATGCGCGCTCTTGGGACGGAAACCTTGACGTCCCCATTCATATATTCCAGGAAACCTTCGGGAATCTCTTTGTCAACCCATGCCATCGCCAGGTTAAAAAGCGTAGACCCCAAAGGAGTCATCTGTTCAGTGCTCATCTTCATTCTCCTTGTTTTGTTATCAAATAACTGCAATTTCATATTACCACTTTTTATCTAAGTACAACAAGCAAAAAAAAGCTCCTCGTAGAGGAACCTAGGCAGCAGTCTCGACCCTTGCGTCTTCTGGCGGTGGGTCATGGATATCCTGTCCGCGTCCGCAGAACGGACAAAATATTTCTCGTTGATCGACAAAGTTGTGAGGTTGTCCACTGTCACAAATGAACAAATAACTATTCGCCCGTCCCCTCCATGTTCCGATATAGTAGCATTTTCCATTCGCCCCACAGAAGCACCTGTGACTCGATATCATAATCATTTGCCACCTCTTTATTTTCAAGTTGCAGTTGCTTCATTTCGTAAAAGCAATTTCATATTACCACTTCACATTTTAAATGCAACAAAAAATCCCCTTTCGGGGAGTTTTGTATTAAGTTCTCTGGTGACGATTACCTACTCTCGCGCAAAGCACTACCATCGGCCTTGAGGTATTTCACTTCTGAGTTCGAAATGGGATCAGGTGGGACAACCTCAGTATAATCGTCACCACAGAACTCAATCTGTGGCTTGCATACATTTACAAGATAAATATAAGCTACGCAAATATTTATCGTCGTCGCTCGTGGAATATAAATTGCGATTTACATTCCACTCGTTCCTAGATAAATAAAATCTGTATCTATTATTACCCGGTCATCCGACCGGGCTGAAGCTTACGCTTTTTTGTGAATTCCAATATACTCAAATGCTAAGTATATCGAAGGATAAAATGATTTATTAGTACCTCCCGGCTGAAGGCATTACTGCCCTTACACCTAAGGCCTATCAACCCCGTAATCTGCGGGGAATCTATGAGTTCTCATCTTGGAGTTAGTTTCGCGCTTATATGCTTTCAGCGCTTATCTATTCCCGACTTAGCTACTCGGCAATGCTCTTGGCAGAACAACCGATACACCAGAGGTCAGTTCGTTCCGGTCCTCTCGTACTAGGAACAAATCTCCTCAAAACTCCACGCCTGCAGTAGATAGGGACCAACCTGTCTCACGACGGTTTGAACCCAGCTCACGTATCTTTTTAATCGGCGAACAGCCGAACCCTTGGGACCTGCTCCAGCCCCAGGATAAGATGAGCCGACATCGAGGTGCCGAACAGAGCCGTCGATATGGACTCTCGGGCTCTACTAGCCTGTTATCCCCGG
>Ga0247841_10001523_pt1 | contig 51636 bp, 38 predicted proteins | sample LaCruzMarch2015__2_FD_192410 | JGI IMG/M metagenome (GOLD analysis project Ga0247841, IMG submission 192410) | Freshwater microbial communities from meromictic Lake La Cruz, Castile-La Mancha, Spain - LaCruzMarch2015_18m | ecosystem: Environmental > Aquatic > Freshwater > Lake | place: Spain... | reverse complement strand
TCCCTTTAAAGACGTTAAGAGAAACAGCAGAGTTCTTGAACAGCCCGGATATTATCAAGCCTTTTAAAGTAGATTTGGAAAAATTACTGCAAAATAGTTCTCACTATCCGGTGGATTTTTCGGAAGTCAAAGGCCAGAATCTGGCTAAGAGAGCCATAGAGGTAGCTGCTTCAGGAGGGCATAACGTGCTGATGATCGGCCCGCCGGGAAGCGGCAAGACTATGCTGGCAAAAAGAATCCCAACGATTATGCCTGATTTAAACCTGGGAGAGGCATTAGAAGTAACCAAAGTTCACTCGGTCATCGGGACTCTGCCGGTTAAAGATGGGGTGATCGGCATACGGCCATTTCGCAGCCCTCACCATACCATATCTGATGTGGCTTTAGCCGGAGGCGGCGCTATCCCCAGGCCGGGCGAAATAAGCCTGAGCCACCAGGGAGTTTTATTTCTGGATGAATTACCGGAATTCCACCGCAACTGTTTGGAAACATTAAGGCAGCCCCTGGAAGACGGCTCTATCCGGATATCGCGGGCAGCTAAATCATTTGTTTTCCCGGCTTCTTTTATGCTGGTATGCGCAATGAATCCCTGCCCCTGCGGTTCATTGGGGCAGCTTAAATCCAGCTGCCGCTGCTCGACCACCCAGGTCCATAAATACCGCGCGAAAATATCCGGGCCGCTTTTAGACAGGATAGATATCCATATTGAAGTCCCCGCGGCACGCTACCAGGAATTATCCAGCCTGCAGCCGGCGGAAAATTCAGCGCAGATTAAAATAAGGGTGGAACAGGCGCGGGCAATACAAAGAGAAAGATTCAGGCTGGAGAATATCTATTACAACGCCCAGATGAATCATAAGCAGGTCAGAAAATTTTGCGCCTTAGGCGAAGAGGAAAGTGAATTACTGAAGCTGGCTATGACGGAGCTTAATTTCAGCGCCAGGGCATACGATAAAATATTAAAGGTCTCAAGGACAATCGCGGATTTGGCGGGGTGCGGGAATATTTTGGCAGGGCATCTTTCAGAGGCAATCCAATATCGCAGCTTAGATAGAGATTTTTTTGTCTAAGGAATATTTACGGGCAGTAATATTTTAAAGATTGTCCCCTTATCCACTTCGCTCTCTGCGGTAATTACGCCCTTGTGCTCCTTAATAATATTATAAACAATACTTAGGCCTAAACCCGTGCCTTCTCCTACAAGCTTAGTGGTAAAAAAAGGGTCAAATATCTTCTCAAGATTTTCCTTGGAGATGCCGATACCCGTATCAGAGATATCAAGAGACACCCGGTTGTCCCCCACGCGGTTATCGGTTTTTATAACGATAACGCCCCCATGTTTTTCGGGTTTATTCAATATTGACCATTTGGCATTAGAGACAATATTAAAAATAACCTGCTGGATAAGCTGCGGGTCGCCTTTAATCAGGGGCAAATCTGCCTTAAGCTCATTCTGAATAACGATATCCTGCAGTTGTAATTCATGCTCTATCAAGATGATTGTTTTCTCTATAATCTCATTCAAGGAGAAAGCCTGGATTTTGCCTTTGGAAGCGTGGGAAAAATCCAGAAGAGAACGGGTGATATTAGAACACCTCTGCGCAGATTCCTCGATAGAGCCTAACAGTTGTTTAAAGTCTTCCAGGTTGAAATCCTTCTTCTGAGCTACTATCATCTTAATAAGCTGCACATTATTTAACACCCCGGTCAAAGGGTTGTTTATCTCATGGGCAATCCCTCCGGCTAAAAGGCCCAAAGAAGCTATTTTGGCCGACTGGATGAGTTGGTCTTGTGTTTCTTTCAGCTTTGTATAGGCCATTTTAAGCTCTTCATCGGCCCTTTTGCGCTCGGTAACATCTGAATCTATGCCACGATACCCGATAAGATTGCCTTGATTATCTAAAACCGGCGAACCGCTGGTTTCCAAGAAAACCACGCTGCCATTTTTGTGTTGATTTTGATTGAGAAAATTCCTAAACACTTTCTTGGCGTTGAAAACTTTAAAAGACCCTTTTTTTAGGCTTTCTTTAGCTTCGGGAATGAATAAATCAAAAAAATATTTTTTGCCGATAATCTCTTCCGGTTTATATCCAAGGATTTTTTCCACAACCGTGTTTGAATACGTATACAAGCCGTCTTTATCGACTTCCCAAACCCACTCCTCCGCGGCATTAACTATCTGCCTGAATCTTTCTTCATTCCGGCGCAGCGCCTCTTCCATGCCCTTACGTTCTTCAATCATCTCCCAGAGGAACTTCGCGCTACGGCCGTCTATTATCTCAACGCCTGCCGGCTTGTCCTCGATGAGTTCTTCCTGGACTTTATTGTTTCCCGTAGAATTGAATATCTCGTTAAGCCCTTTATTATTTATAAATTCTTTATAGCCGCTTGCTGTCGGTATGTTTAATTCTTTGGCCAATTTTATTCCGGGGGAATCTTGATTAATATCAACTACGCCTATGATATTTACCGTTTTGCTTTCGGTAAATATTTCTATAAGCGCTTTTCCGCCTTTTCCCGCTCCGACTATGAGTATATTAGTTTTTTCTGCCATTTTTTATATTATCCATCCGAACCTATATGAAAATCAAGTGTTTTTTTGGGGAAAAAACAATCGGAAGTTTAGCTTGGAAGCTCTTATCTTTTAATGCAGTAGATTTTTTATCTGTTGATACAGGCAGCCTTTTATTATCCCTTCTGTTTTTTTAGCGTCTCCGGTGACCAGGATTATTTCTGCGCGGGGCCTTATCTCCCGGATTTTGGAATAAAGCTCCACCCCGTTCATATCTTCCAACATTATATCCGCCAGCACCAAATCAAAATCTTTCCGCTCTATCATCTCCAGGGCTTCTTTGCCTGTCCTGGCGGTTGCAATATCATAAGCCTTAAATAATTTTTTAAAGAAACTTGAAGTTGCATCTTCGGCCTCGACGACCAGGATATTGACAATATCGTCGGGGTATTTCTGCCTGGCGAAATCTTCGATGATGTTCACAATTTCGTGGATATCAAATGGCTTTGTAATAAACGCCTCGATATGCTCTCCCTCAACCCTCTTTAACAACTCATCCATGGAATAACCGGTTATCATGATAAATTTGCTGCGGGGTGTTATTTTTTTCAGCCTCTTGAATGCCTCTACGCCATCCATCTTGGGCATCCTTATATCCAAAAAAATTATATCAAACTCTTCTTTTTTCGCGATTTCAATCGCCTGGAAACCGTCTTCCGCGGTTGTCACCTCAAGGCCTTCCAGGCTTAAAAGCCGGCTTAAAAAATCCCTGATCAACTCTTCATCATCCACAACCAGAGCGGTTGTCACTTTTTTAGCAGCCATCTTTATTTTCCTTTTTAGGGTTTACCGCCGGCTTCTTTTGCCCGCGGCTACGGTATTCCGAAGGGGTAAGCCCTGTTACCCTTTTAAACATCTTCATAAAGGAATCCGGATTCTGATACCCTACCATATAAGCGATCTGGCCCAACGGGTAATTACCTTCTCTTAAGAACTGTTTGGCCGAGGAGATTTTTAGTTCCAGCTTGTATTCATTAAAGGTCTTGCCGGTCTTCTCTTTAAAGACCCTGCTTAAATACTTATAACTCAAGAATACTTCTTTGGATATATCCTGCAGGGAAAGGCGCCTGTTGTAATTCCTTTTGATTAACCGCTGGGCAAGCCTGATTTTATCCGTCTTGTTATCAGCTCCATTATTACTCAGGCTTCCGCTTTCTCTGAGCAATCTTTCAAACATCTCTTTAACGTTGTTAACGTCAAAAGGCTTTTCTATATAATCATCGGCATTTGAGCGCAGAGCCTCAAGCACGACATCCTTAGAGCTGTACCCGGTCATAATCACCACTTTGCAGTATTTATTTACTCTGCGTATCTGCCTTAACAGCTCTAATCCGGATATATCCGGCATCATCACGTCCAGGACTATCAAATCAATATCGTTTGGCCTGTTCAGGATGCCCATAGCTTCCTTCCCGTCTGAGGCAGTGATAATATTATATTCATCAAATGCCGTAGTGAAGGTCTCTCTTATATTGCGGGCATCGTCAACTACTAAAATTTTTTCTCCGGCCATATTCATACAGAGTTAAATTGCTATAATCATCCTAACCTATTTAATACATTATCTTTATTCACTATAAAAGTAAATGGGCTAAATCAACTTTTTACTGTCCTATTTCTACCCTAGCTTATCCCCAGGTTAGAATTAAAAAGCGGATCCATTGCCTCTTTAAAGGCGAATACATCCGCTTAAGTTGAATAGCCAAAGGTTACGTTCCCGCCGGAAACCTCACCGTGAAAGTAGTCCCCTCACCCAACCCACTTTCTACCAGGATATCTCCGCCGTGCTGCTGGATGATCCTGCGGCTTATAGTCAACCCTAACCCCATGCCTCCATTTTTAGTAGTGTGAAACGGCTCAAATATCTTTCCCTGCGCTTCCCTTGTCATGCCTTCGCCAGTGTCTTTAATCCTCACCTCTATCTGCGCGGGACTGCCTAAAACATCCGCGTTGACAAGGCCCATAGAAACCACAAGCGATCCGCCGGCAGGCATCGCGTTTATAGAATTAATGATCAAGTTCATAAAAACCTGTTTTAACTTTACTGGGTCTGCCTCCATATGGAAATCGGCATCCTGGAGTTTATATTTGACCTCGATTTTTTTCTCAACCAGGCCGTCTTTTAGTATTTCCAATATGCCATCCATAATCCCTTTCACATCAGTATCGGCTGTCTTTAATTCATAGTTGGATGAAAAATCAGCTAGTTCCTTAAATATGCGCTCCATCCGCTCAATTTCTTCGGGAAGTATCCGGTTGAATTTATTTACGAACTTCTCATCCTGATGGCGCTGAGGGAATATCTGGATGAACGATTTTATGGAAACCAGGGAATTTTTGAGCTCGTGAGTGATCCAGGCCACCGCCTCTCCGACTGCCGAAAGCCGCTCTCTCTCTTTGGCCTTTTTTAATTTTCTGGTCATTTCGTTAAAAGACTTGATCAGTTCTCCTATATCGTCGCGCGTCCTTACGGCAATCTTATGGTCCAAGTCTCCTGCTGCCACTCTTTTGATCCTGAATGCCAGGGCTTTAATCGGGCGGGCCAGCACTTTACCCATAAAAATACTTGCTAAAATAGCCACCAGCTCACTGAGGATTATAATTATCCAAGATTGCATCTTCATCACTTTAGAAAACAGGTACGCCTCATCCTGGCTCTGCCTTAAAACAATACCCCAGCCCAGATCGGGAACAGGAGAATAGGCGCTGATCCATTTTCCCTCTGCCTTATCCTCCAGCTCAACGGCCTCAGCCCTGCCGGACAAAACTGACCGGATCTCTCTGCGGCCGCCAAGATTTTCATTTTTTAAAACCCTCTTTTTATCCTGATGGGCGATCAATGTCCCGTCAGCCGATACCAAAAAAGTGCTGCCGGTCTTGCCTATTTTGATATTATCCACAATATCCCAGATGCCCCTTAAATTCACGTCGCTGACCAATATCCCGATTGTCCTGCCCATTTTTTTGATGGGGACTGCCATGGTTACAAAGGGAGTGTGGTTATCCTGGAACTTTACTACCGAGATATAATTTTCACCCTTTATCACGCTTTCCAGCGCCTCTTTGGGGTAATCCCAATTTAACCCCCGCCCCAACTCTGAGCTGGCTAATTGATTACCGGATAAATCCCCGGACACGACGCGCATCAAAACAGGCTGACTAAGGACCAGCTCCACTAAAACCGTCTCCTGTTTCCAGGGAGCAGGATAAATCACCCCTAACACCGCTGCCGTGCTATTCAGGATGCCCAACGGCTTTTTAACGAATAAATCTATTTCTTTGGCTGTCCTGACCGCGATCTGTTTATAACTGCTCAATACCGAATTTCTCACTGCCTCCTGAGAAGTCCTGGTAAGCAATACTCCTAAAAGTACAACCGGGACGGTGACTATCGCCAACAGTATGACCGCGATGCGCACCCATAACTTGCGGTAATAGAATTTTAATAAAGACCTTTTGATTCCCCTCTTTAAGCTTCCCATAATATCGCGCTGCCCTGTTCAAGCCACATTTCTCTGTATCTTCCTTTTTTCTCCAGAAGTTCAAAATGCCTTCCCCGCTCAACTATCCTGCCGCCTTCAATGAAAATAATCTCATCGGCGTAGGCTACCGCGGAAAGCCGGTGAGCGATGACAAACGTAGTGCGGCCGCGGATTAATTTCCTAAAAGCCTGCTCAATGATCAAGCGTTCGGTCTCCGAATCAACCGCGGAAGTCGCCTCATCCAGGATAAGAATAGCCGGGTCCCTTAATATCGCCCTGGCAATAGAAATCCTCTGCCTCTGGCCATAGGATAACTTGACCCCGCGCTCGCCGATCTGGGTATCGTAACCATTGGGCAGTTCGGAGATAAACTGATGGGCATTGGCTGATTCGGCTACCCTTATGACTTCGGATTCAGAAGCCCGGGGCTGGCCGTAAAGAATATTATCTCTAATCGTCCCGCTGAACAAATAATCATCCTGAAGCACCATGGCAATCCGGGAACGGTAGGATTTTAAACCCAGGCTCTTCAGGTTATGCCCGTCAATAAAAATTCCCCCCCTGACAGGGTCGTAGAAACGTAAAAGTAAATTTATCAGGGTAGTCTTCCCGGCGCCGCTCTTTCCTACTAAACCGATCACCTCTGATTCTTTTACCTCCAGGTCAATCCCGGATAATATTTCTTTACGGCTATCATAGCCGAAACTAACATCAACAAATTTTATATTGCCTCTGATTTTATCCAGATGGACCGGCTGGCCCGGCTCTTTAATTCCGGGCTCTTCGGCTAATACCTGGTTAATACGCTCTAAAGACGCCGCTGCCTCCTGGTAATAATTGTTGATAACCACCATCTTGATTACCGGTATAAAGAGCATACCCAAATAAGAATAGAAAGCCATCAGGGTGCCTATGCTGATGCGGCCGTCAAAAACCGCCCTTGCCCCAAACCAGATCAGCGTGATCAATCCCAGGGAAGTAAAAAATTCCGAGGTCATCCATAAGAAAATGCCCAACTTTTCGCTCATCAGGGAGACTTTAAATATTTCCTGCTGTTTGAATTTAAATTCGCCGGCTTCATGCTCTTCTTTGGCAAAACCGCTGACCACCCGGATACCATTAAATACCTCGCTTAACCTGGAGGTCAATTCCGCATATTTCTCCCGCACAAGGCTGTGTTTTTCTTTCAGCCGGGGAGCCAGCTTAAGAAAGGCCAGGCCGAATACCGGCAGATAACAAAGAGAGATCAAAGTAAGCTTCCAATCCAAAATAAATAAAATAACCAGGACAAAAAAGATATTGAAGAAAGAATAAACAAAATCAATCGCCCCCCCGAACAAAAATTTCCTGATGCTTTCCGCATCCCCGATAATGCCGGATATAATTTTTCCTACCGGGGTATTCTCAACGTACCTGACTGATAACCTGTGCAGGTGCCAATAGAGCCTGTTACGTAAATCGCAGACCACATTTTCTCCGATAAAAGAAAACAGGTATTCCCGTATAAACCCGAAATAAAACTTTAAGACAAAAATAAATACAAGGGACAGGGACAGGATATTCAGCAGGCCAGCGTCTTTCTTGGCCAGCACTTCATCAATGACAATTTTAATCACCCAGGGAAAGGCTAATCCAAGAAGGTTAGAAATAAATATGGAGAGGAAGGCAAAAGAGACTTGTTTTTTATAGGGGCTTAGAAGAAGTAAAAAATCCTTGGCAATATTTTTCATTTTATTACCCTGGCGGCATAGCTGGGCTACGTGATATATTATCCTACTTTAACAGAGAAAATTCTACCCAAATTTAAGCCTGCTTGACCAATTTATCATACTCCAGTTTGATCAATTCCGGGGTAATCCGGTCAAAATAATCCCTCTTGCAGGATAAATCCGAAAAGTTTTTGTTTTCCAGGTAGGAAAAAAGGCGGCAGCCGCCCTGGCACATCGGGACATACGGGCAGTCCGCGGGGCATTTGTCCCAGGCGTCGATGTTGAGGAACTTATCGTGCCTTTGGTTAAATTCTTCATTATGCACATCACCCACAGAAAATTCAGGATAGCCCAGCAACGAATTGCATTTATATATCAAGCCCTTAGGGTCAATGGTCACCCCGGCATCCTGCATGGTCAAAGGGCAGGCGTTGATAGCCAGACCGGATGTGCGCAGTTTAAGTTTTCTCTTCAGCAACTCGCGCTTAATACTAAGCACTTCATTAAATAAACCGTCTTTTTCTAAAAATGAAAGGCAATGGCTTAACTCAATGGCAGAGGGATTTTCTTTGGGACCTAAACGGGGGACGATCGGCGCGAAGACAAAATAATCCAGCTTATAGAGCAGGCCTATTTTATCCAGGTAATCCAGGAGCCGAGGGAGGCTGGAAAAATTCTCGCGGTCAAAATTTCCGGCAACCGCCACTTTTACTTTATCGATTATGCATTTTATGTTGTTTATGATAAGGTCAAAACTCGGCTGGCCGTCGGAAAAAGGCCTGTTTTTGTTATGGGCTTCCCTGTCCCCGTCAATAGTCACACGCACTTCTTTTAAGCCCACGCTTAGAAATTTATCTATCAGGTCAGGATAAACCAGGCTGCCGTTAGTAATGATCCCGAAGCCAAAATCCACCCCGCTTTTCCGCGCCCAATCCTGCATATGCCAGGAGATATCATAAATGGGGCGGATATTTAGCAGGGGTTCTCCGCCGTAATAAATCAGATATATTTTTTTAAGCTTTCGTTTTTCCGCCCGGTTAATCAGCCATTGGATTACCAGGTCGCTGGTATCCTTATCCATGAATATCTTTTCCCTGACTGATTCCTCAAAACAATAGCTACACTTAAAATTACAGCTGAAAGTAGTCAGAATAGTGGTTTCAAAGGTCAATTTATCAGATTCATACTTGAGCTGCCGGAAAAAATCCTTTAACTTGAGTTTTTCTTCTTCCTCATTATTAACGATAATCCCGTTTTCTTTTAGGGCATTAAGGTTTTCATTAAATTTGGGACCGGAAAGCTGCTCTAAATTTTCTTTTAGCTCCTGGTCTACCTTAATCAATGCCTGGGTGCGGGTATTAAATAATAAGTGCTTTTCTTGCTCCGGGTAGTTCTCTACCCAGAGATTGAACCTGGATAGTTTCATTATTATCCTCTATGTGTTTTCTGGTTGCATCCTGCAGCAAATCTGGTCGGCCGCCCAGGGTTTTGCTGCAAGAATACTCACCTAACTTGCTACCTCACGCGAAAACTCTCAGTTCCCGGCGGAAAACAACAACCCAAAGGGCCTATTGCAGATACATTATCTGAGCCTTTTTTAATAACCTCCATTTTTCACCTCCTTTCAGTTAAGAAACCTTCCTCCTCAATATACCAGTCTTTCATTGTATAGTGTGGCATATTCAAAGTGAAGAAATCATCCACATTTTTGAATTTTGAAGAAACTGCATGAAAAACGAAGGGAAAATAGAGAAAACAGGCAGGCTGCTCATCATAAATAATTCGATGGATTTTTTGATATACCCTCTTTCTTTCTTCTTTACCTTGTGTAATTTCTCCCAACGTAAAAAGTTCATCCACTTCTTTATTTATATATATCCACAATTTATCAGCTATTTTTGGCTCTTTAGAACACCAATCCTCTTTTGCCTGGTCAGGATCTATCCCCGCTAAAAACAATCTTAGCCGTGCCTGAGGCTTATGTTTATCTAAAAACTCTTTATCAAGCTCTCCCTCATCTCTGTATAGCACAACCTTAATCTTTATTCCTACCTCTTGAAGCTGCTGTCTGACCATCATGATTATTTTGTTATAAATTTCGCTTTTTGAATCAACTAATACCCTTAACTCTAATTCTTCTCCTTCTTTTTTTTCTAAGATGCCATCATTATCTATATCCTTCCATCCCGCTTCTCTTAATAGTTCTTGGGATTTTTTAGGGTTATATTCATAGGATAAAAACTGCGGATTATACCCTGAGCATTGAGGATAAAAAGGCCCGTTGCATTCTACGCCATAACCATAAGCTACCCTTTCTATTAAAGCTTTTTTGTCAATACCGCAGCTAATCGCTTCCCGGATTATTTTATCCGATAACAAAGAATCCGCTATATTATAAAGAATGCCGTAATAGTAATCACATTGGATAGCAAATGTTCTAAATGCCGGGTCATTTTTAATTACTTCGTAATCCTCTCTCTCAATAAAAGTAGTATAATCCACCTCTCCGCGCATAAGCCCAGTCCAGAGGCTGCGGGAATCAGGATAAACCTTAACCATAATTTTATCCAGATACGGCCTGCCTTCGTAATAATCAGAATTATATTCCAGAATAATCTGGTTATCTGCAGTCCAATCTTTGAATTTAAACGGCCCGGTACCCGCCGGATGGAAATTGAAATAGCAGGTTTTTAAATCAGCGTTCTTAAGAAGGCGCTCCGAAAGTATCTCTCTTACTAATCTATAAATAAAACTTGTAGAAGGTTTCTTCAAAATTATCCGGAAGGTATATTTATCTATTACTTTTGTATCCATGATTGAATCAAAATACGCCTTGAAGGGAGAATTAACCGCGGGGTCAATAATCTTATCGTAAGTAAATTTTACATCGTAAGCAGTGCATTCGAAGCCATCATGGAAACGCACCCCTTTTCTTAAATGAAAAGTATAAACCAGGCCGTCTGCGGAGATATCCCAGGATTCCGCCAAATCCGGCTCTACTTCGCCCTTTGAATTTATTCTCACCAAGCGGTTAAATATCAAGTCCTGCAAAGACATGGAAACGCTGGAAGTAGTAAACAGAGGATTGATTATAGACGGTTTATTGCGAGTTCCCCAAACCAGAGCCCCGCCATAAGGCTTTTCTTGTTTAGAAATGCTTTCGGCTATTGTGACGACAGGCATAAACATAATCAGCAGGGTTAATATAAATATTCGCATCTCATCTTTATATATAAGCAATTTTCGTGCCAAAGGAAGGATACCGGATAAATTATTTTTAATCATCGTCGGAAAAATTTATCAGGCAAAGAGCCGCCTGGCTGCCGGACTGTAAGGATATTACGCCCACAAAACAGTGCAACTATTCACTATTGTGCGCTACGCAACTTACCACTCGAAGGTAACTCCGCCCTCAAAATACCGCCTGGGGGTGGGAAAATAGTAATCTGCCCAGTATCCGCTGTTGAGAAGATTATAGATATTCATAAAGCAGGTGAAATTTTTAATTTTCTGGCTGGCCTTAAAATCGAAGATGAATTTTTTATCGTTTGGCTGGAAGATATCATAAGTCCGGTTCCAATAGTTATAGCGGCCGTCAAGATAAAGGTTTAGCCCTATCTTATGTTTGTATTCAAAACCCAGGTCAAAACTCTGCCTGGGGCTGTCCGTGTCTTTAACGGTTTCCCTGGTTAGCCTGTTCTCAACGTCATTAAAGGCCACGGTGCTAAAAAAACTTAAGCCCTTAAGAAGCTTCAGCTTTAACTGCGCCTCTATCCCCTGCCTGCGGAATTTCTCAAAATTTTTCTTTATCCACTGGCCCTGATCGTTAGTAGCGCTGGAGATCGCATCCTTAACATCTGCCCTATATAAAGAAAGCTTAAGCCAAAGCCTGGACAAGGGCCGGCTTTCCATACCCAATTCATACACCCATGCCCGCTCGGGCTTAAGGTCAGGATTAACAGTCAGCCCGCTGAGGCTTTCATCATAATATTTCCAGAGTAGCGGCGGCGCGTTAAAAGCATGCGATATATTCGCCCGGATTAAAGTAGCGGGTAACCAGTTAAAATGATACACGCCGCCAAACGAAGGGCTTAAATCTTCGCCGAATTCGCTGTTGCGGTCGTAACGCAATCCCAGATCAAAATCCCAGGAGTCTAACTTTAAAGTGTATTTGGCAAATGGCGCCTGCAGGTTCAGGCTTTTGGCTTTAGTCAGGTAGGTCGATTTAACGATATCCCAGTCCGAATCCATACCAACAACTAATAGATCTTTACCTCTGGGATGGGCCGCGGAAACCATGCTTACCTGGTAAAGCACATCCTTGCTTCTGATTATCTGCCAGGCGGCATCATCAGCGATATTGTCAAAATCTTTGGTGATAAAATCCTGGCGGGAATTCTTTAGATCTATGTTTAAATCAACTGCCTCAAAACTTTTGCTCCAGCCAAGCTTGCCATACTGGCAGCGGTAGGGATTCGCCTGCCAGGTGCCGTCGGGGAATTCGCCGCTGTTCACATCACCCTGGCTAAAACCAAAGGAGCCTGTCAATTTTCCCAAGTCTTTTAAATCATAGGATATTTTACCAAACGCTTTTTCCTCCGACACATCATCCCTTGGCCCTCTACCTCCTGATTCCATATGGCTGGTAAATAGATAATAACCCAGGCCTGCCACCTTTCCGGAAAGCTCGCCACTTTGTTTCTGGGTGCGGTAGCCGGCGTAAGAGGCGGAAATATTTCCTTTAGGAATTAAAGTTGTACCGGTATCTTTGGTAATGATATTGATCACTCCGCCCAGGCTTGAACCCCAGGTACTAGAGGCAGCGCCTTTAATCGTTTCAATGCGGGCAGCGTTTTCTATAGAAAATCTTGAAGGATTGACTTGGCCGGAAACCTGGGTGTTTAAAGGTATGCCGTCAATCATCACTCTTACCTGGCGGGAATCTGAACCTTGGATGCTTATAGAGGTAGGATGGTCAAAACCAGGGCCTGGACTAACGTAAATCCCGGGAATGTAATCTAAAGCCTGCCCTAAATCCCGGACAGGTAACTGTTTGATTTCTTCCTGGTCGATTACTTCTACGTTCTCGCTTACCTGGCCCAGGCCGATAGCTGCACCACGGCTGGTTACTACTATTTTCTCTAAATCAATCCCTTTTTCTTCAGTTTCCTGCCCCAAGGCTTTAGCCTGGAACAGGCAGATACTTAATATAACGATTAACGAATACTTAGCTTTACGCACCGCAAAATATTTTTTATCCACTATTTTTCAGGCCTAAACTCTTCATTTTATTAAAGAGGGCATTGCGATGGATGCCTAAGATCCTGGCTGCCTTGGCCTTATTCCCGCCTACCCGCTCTAAAATTATCTCTATATATTGCCTCTGGAAATCTTTATTCGCCTCTTTCAATCCACCCTCACCCTGAAAACTGTTTCCTATGCTGCTTTTGATAAATATATCGAAAGGCAGATCTTTGGCCGTGACTACCCCTTCTTCTTTCAGGGCTACCAGGCGCTCGATAACGTTCTTGAGTTCGCGTATATTGCCCGGCCAATTGTAGTTCACTAGGCACTCCACTGCTTCCTTGGTCAGTCCTTCAATTTTTTTCCGGAAAATCTGGTTATATCTTTCTAGAAAATGATCTATCAATAAAGGCACATCTTCCCTGCGTTCTCTTAAGGGCGCCAGGTATATAGGGACAACGTTTAAACGATAGTATAAATCCTTCCTGAATTTTCCTTCTTGAACCGCTTGTTTTAAATCGATATTAGTGGCGGAGATTATCCGCACATCCACCCTGATTATCCTGGTCCCGCCTAGCCGCCTGATTTCCTTTTCTTCCAGGGCCCTCAGGAGGTTAGCCTGGACATCCACTTTTAATCCGGAAATCTCATCTAAAAAAAGTGTCCCCTCATTGGCCAGTTCAAACATGCCCAGTTTCTGGCTGGCAGCGTCGGTAAAAGCCCCCTTCTCATGGCCGAACAACTCGCTTTCCAATAAATTTTCCGGGATACCGGCGCAGTTGATCGGGATAAAAGGTTTTTGCCTCCTGGGGCTGTTGAAATGGATGGCCCGGGCGATGAGTTCTTTGCCCGTGCCGCTTTCGCCGGAGATAAGGATAGTGGCGTCGTTTTTGGCTACTTTTTCAATTATTTCGTATATTTCTTTTATTTTCTTACTCTTGCCGACAATATTCTCAAACCTGATCTCTTCTCTTTGGGAACGCAGATAAACTACTTCTTTAAGCAATTTATCCTGCTCTATCGCTTTCTGGGCTACCGTAATTACTTCCTGCACATCAAAAGGCTTGGTAATATAATCGCAGGCCCCTAGCCGCATTGCCTCTACCGCTTTGCGTGCGCTGTCAGTAGCGGTAGCCATAATCACGGACAGATTCTTGTCGTATTCTTTAATCTTACGCAGGACTACCATGCCGTCAATATCCGGCATGGTAATATCTAAAAAGACCAGGTCAATCGGCTCCCTGGATATTTTATCTAACGCTTCTTTGCCGCTCTTAGCAGTCAAAACCTCAAACTTCCCCTCCAGAATGGCCTCGAATGTTTCCAGGGCCGCGGGCTCGTCATCAACCACCAGCACAACCGGTAATTTTTTTGGGTTATTCATAGCGCAACCGTCCTGATTTTCAATAATATTATATCATACAATCAGGATAAATCCATGTTGCCTGTTATCATAGTTTGCTATACAATAAAGAAAAGAATATTTCTTCCACTAAAATGGTAAATATCTATTTTGAACTAAGGCCCTCCCAGAAATTTGCCCACAGACTAAGCTTGACTCCCCGGATGAAACTGTCCATCGGCATCCTACAAATGCCGCTGGCTAAACTTAACCAATTCATAAAAGAGCAGGTAGAAATAAATCCGCTGCTGGACACCGAAAAAGCCCCGCTTAGGCAGAAAAATTGCAGCCTTGAGGACGAAGACGGACAGGACTACAGGGAAAGCCTGATAACCTCCCCCGTTACTCTCCAGGAACACCTCTTGCGTCAATTACATTTGATTGCTGATTCGCAGGAGGAGCGTAAAATAGGGGAATTGATTATTGGCAATCTGGATGACAACGGCTACCTTAGGTGCCCGATAGAAGAAATCGCCGAATGCGCCGAAACAAGCCTCCCTGAAGCAAAAGGAACGCTGTCAATTATATGGACATTGGATCCTATAGGCGTAGGGGCAAGAGATTTAAGAGAATGCCTGTTAATACAAATAAAAGCTAAGGGGGAAGAGGATTCTCTTGCCGGGAGGATTATAGACAAATACCTGCCTTTCCTGGAAAATAAAAGGTACGGATATATTGCCAAAAAGCTTAAGGCCCCTCAGGAAAAAATCAAAGAGTCCATAAAGATGATCTCGAAGCTCGAACCCAAACCCGGCCGCTCTTTCAATACAGAATGCTCCGTGCGCTTAATACCGGATGCCGCTTTAAGAAAAAATGAACAAGGTTATGAGGTTATATCCAATGACTGCGAATTTCCGAAGATCAATATAAACCAGAAGTACATGCTGATGGCGAAAGAAAAAAACACGCCCGAGGAGGTTAAAGAATACCTGCGGGAAAGGCTGGAGGCGGCCCGCTCCCTGATCGAGGCCGTAAAAAAACGCAAAGAAACCGTGCGCAGGATAACAGAAGAGATCGCCCGGGCACAGAAAGGATTCCTGGATAACGGGGAGCTGAATTTTCAGCCCTTGACCCTGGAATATATCGCCGGGAAAACAGGCAAACATAAGTCTACGGTGTGCAGGGCTATAGCCAACAAATACATCCAAACTCCATGGGGGATCCTTGAACTGCGTTATTTCTTTAATTCCGGGATCAAACAGGAAAATGGCGGGATTCTCTCATCTAAAGCAGCCAAATCAAAAATCAAAAACTTGATAGGGGACGAAGAAAAACCTTTGACCGACCGGGAAATCGCCGATTCCTTCAAAAAAGACGGGATGCGCATTTCCCGCCGGACCCTGGCTAAATACAGAATGCAACTGGGAATACTATCTTCTAAATCAAGGGGTCAATAAAAAGACTACTTAAATTTACGGCTGTTTTATGGCGGGTTTTAGAAGCAACGAGCGTATCAAGCCGAGCCGATGGAGGTAAAAAACTAAAATAGTGTTTAGAGTCTTTAAGCCGTAAATAATGCTGCGGGGCAAGTTGATCGACGATGCCTCTCTAAAATAACGCACAGGCATGGGCAGATCTCCTATGACAAAACCAAAATAAACCGCCTGCATCAGGAATTGGCTGTCAAAAACAAAATCATCGGAATTATTATAGAAGGGGATTTTCTCCAGCACCGCCCTACGGTAAGCCCGGAACCCCGAATGGAATTCTCCTAAATTCTGCCCAAAGCATATATTCTCTACGATGGTAAGGAAACGGTTGGCTAAGTATTTATAGAGCGGCATACCGGAAGCCAGGCATTCTTTTCTTGTCCTGACCCGGTTGCCCAGGACAATATCGCAAACCCCCAGCTTTAATATATTAAGAGCAACGGGGATCAGCCGGCTGTCATATTGATAATCCGGATGGATCATTACCACGAAATCCGCCCCTTTTTCCAACGCTAATTTATAACAAGTCTTCTGATTCGCGCCGTAGCCAAGATTCTTCCGGTGAGTGACTACAGTCAATTTTAAGGAACGCGCTATCTCCACCGTTCTATCGCTGCTTGCGTCATCCACTAAAATAATCTCATCAACGCTACCAGGCGGGATATCGTCTATGGTCTTTTTCAGAGTCAGGGCAGCGTTATACGCCGGCATGACCGCGATAACTTTTTCTTTTGCCATAATTGCCATAATTATATCATAAAGGAGGACCTGAGAATAAAAATTTTATTTAAAATAGAGGCACGGCGAATCGGGGCGGGCCGCGGCTAAGCCTGGCTTTATTTCCACCAGCTTTTTATATAAAGAAAGTGCCTCTTCTTTTTTATTGGCGCGGCAATATGCCTTGCCTAAGGCAAAATAGGCCTCAGTGTACCAGGGAGCCAACTCAACCGCCTTCTTAAGCGACAAGATAGCTTGCTGGTCATCGCCAAGGAAATAATACAAAGCGCCGAGGTTATAGTATACCCCGGCCAGGCGGGGGTTAATCTCCAGCGCTTTTTGATAGGCCGCGATTGCTTCTTTATTAAGATTCATCTGGGCGTATTCCAGCCCAAGCTCGTTTAGAAACCTGTAACTGTCCGGAGAAAACTGCAAAGCCCTTTTATAAAAAGAAATCGGCTCTCTCCAATAATTATTCTGTTTTACGGTCAGGCAGGCATAAGAAGTTAAAATGGCTACTGTCAAAACTATGGCCGCATATTTTAACTTCCCCGAGCCATATAATAAACATAACCCTCTAGATAAAAGCAGAAAAAATCCTATCGACGGCAAATACAGCCAGTGCTCCATCATAAAGGAATAGTTAATAACGTAAATATTAGACACCGGCAATAGGGCCAGGAAAAACCAGGATATGGAAAAAAATACTAAATTATTTTTTCCCCGCTGCCTGACAGCAATAGTTATCAATAAAACAGCTACCGCCATTCCCAGTATCGCCTTAGGATTAAAAACGCTGAATAACTTATCCCCATATTCCATATGCAGATTAAAAGGCAGCAGCAAGAGACGCACATATTCGGCTAAAGCCACAAAAAAACCCGGGATCCTCTGGAGTTCAACCGGCGTGACTGGAACTGAATCTTTTAACACAGTCAGCCTTAAGACGGCATAACCTAAGACTGTGAAAGAAATAAGCAGAAACCCCTTCGCCTTGAACTTAACCTTAAAGGCATAATGATAAAGTATAATCAACAACGGGATGATAACGCTATTCTCTTTGGAAAGCAGCGCGAATATGCAGCTAAGCGATGCCAAAATAAACATCCTTGGGCGGGCAGGAGACAATGATTTTATATAGAATATTAAAGTCAGCAATATAAATATGACCGCCAGGGAATCAGAGCGGCCGGAAATATAAGAGACGGACTCGGTATGGACCGGGAAGGCTACGAATAAAGCGGCAGTAATAAAAGCCAGCATCCGGCTGCAGAAAATAATATTTATTAACCAGTAAATGGCTAATGCCGCCAAAATATGCAACAAGGTATTGGTAAGGTGGTAGCCTACGGTATTTAATCCCCACAAAGAATAATCTGCCACATAAGTGGCCATCTGGAGCGGACGATAAAAATTAGAACTGCCGCCTCCGCCCATACCTTTTGTAAAAATCTCGGGAATATTCTGCCAGCTTTTTATATAGGCGTTATCCCTTACCAGGCCGAAATCATCCCAAACAAATTTTCCGTCCAGGCAGTTGCTGTATACGCTAAAACCAATAATTATTATTAGAATAAGCTGTATTAATACGGATTTTCTCATTGGCTGGGGATTTCAATAATTAACATGCTGTACCCTATTCTTTCCTTTATAGGATATTTGCGCAAATACGAATAATAATCAGGAGGGCAAAGATCAAGTTTTCTTCCTTTTAAAATAAAATAAGGATACCCCTGATAATAGTTTATGCTCACCGCGGCATTGACGCCCCTGGCCTGCGGTTCCAGCACCCTGTAATTAATCCCGTAAACTTGCGGGTCGACCCTACCAAAATAAGCCAGATCTATGGTATCTATCCGGTTTTTAACCATGTATTTTTTTAGCAGAGGCAAATCCTGGCCCCAATCTATGTTGGAATCAATAAGATAATTATAGCCATTTTTTGGCCCGCCGGCCAATAGATTAAAGAAAGACAGGTGATGCGGGTAGATATATAAAGATTCCGCGGCATAAACCAATACGATTATGGAGAGCATGGAAAACTTGAATACGGGTTTTAACTTTACCGTGATTATCCGCGAACTAAACACATACAACAGCGGCAGTACGGGAAGCACGTAACGTATGCCGGCGTTAAGTTTGGTAACAAATGACATGGTCAAGAAATATGCCAACACTCCCAAAATAATGAGCTTCTCGCCTGCGCAAAGCGGAGGAAGCTTTTTTTTAATCCGCAATACCGCCAGGAGCAGCAGCAAAACAATAAACGCCAATGGGACTTTAAACAGAAAAGTAATCAAATAATAATACCACCATCCCTTTACCGAACTCTCCCCCATCAAAAATTGGAAGAATGTCCCCTCGGTATCGTTATTCTGAAGGTCAAATCCGCGGATATAGTCAAAAGGAAGAGGCAAAGGCAATCCCTGAGGCAACTTCTGGCTTATTCCCTGCATAAGTTTACTTTCAAACCGGAAGCCTTTCACCGGGGTGAACCAGCCGTCGAACAGATACCCGGCATTAAGGACTAAAACCGATAAGGCCACAATTAAAACCATTTTCCCTAAGCTGCTTCCCAGCTTATTTTTTCTCAAACAAAAAATTAGAAAATAGATTATTATTACCGGATAAAGTATCAACGCGGTAAATTTGGTTAATTGGGCTATGCCCAGAAAAACTCCGGCAATAGCGGCGCTTGCCCAGGTCTCTTGTTTTACGAACCTGTAGAAAAAATAGAGCGCGGCGAGCATAAAAACGCTTAAGCCTAAATCCATAGTCACTAAATGGCTGTGCGCCAGAATATTGGGGCACAGAGAATACAGGAAAAGGGCCAGGCAACCGGCGGCATAACCGTATAAATCTTTAGCCCAAAGAAACACCAGATACCCGCCTAATAAACCTATGAGTATAATGACCATCCGCCCGGAAGCGAATAGCTCCTTATAAATCGCCTGGTTAGCATACATAAAATCGTAACCAAACATCCAATGGTCTTGCTTCTCGAAATTAGGAGTTTTAGAAAATACGGCGTTCTGCATCAAGAGCGGGGCTGCCGCCAACATTTTTATAAGAGGGGGGTTCCGGTTATAGAGATGGAATTCTCCTGTTTTAAGATATGAGTACCCGGCGGGCAGATGGGCGAATTCGTCGACAGTAACCGATTCCCCCAGCATGCTGGTAAAAGAGAGGATAATAAAGGCAAGGAACAAAAAACGGGTCATAAAACTTTAAAAACAATCCCCAGGTTATCCTTGTAAAGGACCTGGAAGTGTTTGTCATCGCCGGTAACCTGTTTGTACAGCATATTATCATTCCTGGTATAACCGTATTCGGACTTGAATACATTCTTTAACGCCCGGTAAGGGTTCTCTATCCTGCCGAATTCCAAATCTTTATAAACAAGGTATTCCCTGGGATGGCTATAGAACATATAAATAGGATCCAGTGCTACCAGGTAATCATTCTTAGGATTAAGGCATATAAAATATGGAGAGTCGCTCCAGTAGGCATGATATATTGTCTTGCCGGCGGGGATATTCCCGCGCATCCAGCGGGCCGCATTTTCATAATGGGTATTGAGTTGAATATAAAATTTCATAAAGTTGCCGGTCTCTTTTGCCACCGGCGACATGAAAACAAGGATGACGGCTAAATAACCGCAGACAAAAAGGCTGATTTTCGGCAAAAGTTGTTTTAGCTCTCTTGTGCCTATCCAGTCCTTTAAATATGACGCGAAAAAGATAAAGAATAAAACCGTGGTGATATACCAGTACCTGTTGCTGAAAAATGAAAGCACCAGGTACATATTGACGCATCCCCACCAGACAATAGTAGGGAAACTTAACTTTACCCTTGTTAAAAACATCGACCATAAAATAACATTCAAGCTGATAAACATAGGCAGGTTATTGAACAAAGCCTTACTGGTAGTAAAAGCAAAAAATTCCGACCCAAAGCCCAATTTTACGCCGGTCAAAGTATATAAGGGGACTAAAACGCCGTTTAAATGCAGGGAGAGCCAATTATTGGGGTTATTAGGATGGATAAGGCAGCCTAAAATAGTGCCGAAAAGCGCGGCGTAAATATTCACCCGGAAAAATTCTTTGTTCATGGCATACCTGATAATCTCGCAAACCAGGGCAAAAATTATGACCGTAAAAAACGATATGTGAGCCAAAGGGTACAGCACTGAAAGGATAAAAAGCCACAGCCATTTTTTGTTTATCAGCAGATATATCCCCAGAATAGTAAAAATATTTGCCAGGGTAAATGACCTCAAGCACAGGAAATAATTTGAGAAAGCGGCAGAGATTGGCAGGCATAACAATAAAAGAGCAACTAAGAAATTAGGGATGTATTTCCTTAAAATCCATATGTAGGCGGATAAAAATAAGATATTATAAAAAATAACCGCATACTTGCCTGCCGTGACTATATCATTAGAGAGGGACAAAAAGGGAATAATCAAGAGGTGGAATAAAAAATCTTTATCCGAGAAGGCATTCCCGAAAGTAGAGAATTGGGTCCAGTGGAATTGATAGCGGGGCCCGAATTCTTTTATAAATCCGGCTACCGCTGCGTGATAGTAGCTGTCTTCATCATAAAAAACCGGGGAGATAAACTGAACGTATGCGAAAAATAAGATGACCGCTAAAAAAACGATTACCAGGGTAAGGGTGGATATTTTACTTTCTCTGGGAGAAAACAAAGGCATGCGGTTAATAATGATTCTTTTTTAAAATTTTCAGGAATACGCTTATGATCTGGGGGTCGAATTGAGTGCCTGCGCCTTCTTTCATTATCTTCAATACTTCGCTTTTAGGAAATGCCTTGCGGTAAGGACGGTCGGAAATCAAAGCCTGATATACGTCTGCTACTGCGATAATCCTGGCTCCGATGGGGATATCTTCCCCCCTTAAACCGGTGGGATAACCCTTCCCGTCCCATCTCTCATGGTGGTAAAGCATTAAAGGGATTATGGCATGTAAAAATTGTATCGGCCTTATGATATCTACCCCCAGTTGGGGATGGGTCTTGATTATTTCAAATTCCTTCGGGGTAAGTTTCCCCTTCTTCAGTAAAATTTTCTCGCTTATCCCGATTTTGCCCAAGTCATGCAACATAGCCGCCTGATTGATGCGGTCTATTTCATCCTTGGCCAAACCTAAGGCCCTGGCAATTTCTGTGGCATAATGCACAGTCTTCTCTACATGTTCTCCGGTATAATGATCCTTTACCTCGATTGTCTTGGCAAAGGCAAAAATAGCTTCTATCAAACTCTGGTTCGCCTGCATATTAAGCTTACCAATCTTTTTCTTCAATATATTAACCGCGGCCCCTTTTTCAAACTTTTCCAAGGCGGGGTATTGCTTCCTGCCCATATCTATAGACGTATAAACTTTATTCCCTCCGTCTTCTTTGATCTTGGCCACCATGTGTTCGGCAAGTTCAATCAGGTCAATACCCTTGACGATCTTATCTTCCGGATAAGAAGCAACCGCCATGCTAATCTTCAATTTGACCCTGTGCTTTTTATCTCCGAAATTATACAAGTTAAAGGCGTCTAAAAGCCTCTGGGCTAAGGTTAAAGCCGTAGTCCTCTCTGTCCCGGGGCAGAGAATTATGAATTCTTCCCCGCTAAAACGGATAACAATATCGTAACGGCGCACCATCATTTTGAGTTGTTGCGCCAGCTGCTGTATTACCAGGTCGCCGAATGGATATCCATAAACATCGTTTATTGATTTAAAATAATCTATATCCAGCATTAATACCGATATCGGATGGGCATACCTTCTGGCGCGGTAAAATTCAGCTTCAATAACTTCCTCAAGATAACGGTGATTATAAAGGCCGGTCTGGGGGTCCCTTAAGGCCAATTGTTTCATCTTTTTGTTTGATTTCATCAACTCCTTATCAAGCATCTCCTTCTCTTTCTCCGCTTCTTTGCGCTCAGTAATATCGCGGCCAACCGACTGATATTCAAGGAGCTTTCCATCATTGCCAAATATTCCCCGGTTAGTCCATTGCTGCCAGCGGATCTCTCCATTAGCCGCTATAACTTTATGTTCATGGACCATAACAGGATTCTTAATATTGAGGGCATTAAAATCCTCCTCTACTTTCTGATGTTCCTCTTCCGGAACGAACTCCAGAAGATTCTTCCCTAAAAGCTCATCCTGTTTTTTCCCGAAATAACGGCAGCTTGCCTCATTAATAAAAGTGAATGTTTTGTCAGGCAGGAAACGGCATATTAATTCGGTCTGGTCTTCGACAATAGCGCGGTAGCGGACCTGGCTCTGCTTTAACATATTCGCCGTGTTCTTGCGCCCTTCTTCCACGCCGATGGCTACGGCGATAATCTCCAGGAACCTCTTGTCTTCCTCGGTAGAGATAAAGTCACACTGATAGACTACGCACAGAGAGCCGATATAGGCATCACCCAGCTTCACCGCCTTGCCGATATAGGTTTTTAATTTATAGAGGTTGACATTAGGGTCGGTCTCTACATATTTAGTCTCGCTCAAATTACGGACTTCCATAACTTCATCGCTGTTTTGTTTAATCACGTCATAACAAAGATGCCCCTCAGCCTCGCTCAAAGGCTTAAAACCTTCGGGGGCATGCCACATCCCCAGAGAATAAAGTTTATCCCCTTCGAGGCGGTTATACAAAGCGCAATCCGCGCCTAATAATTCTCCGCAAAGAGAAGTAAGGCGGTTGATATTTTCAACCGGATCATTACCAAAATCAAGGAAACACTCATTGATTTTAACGATCCTGTCTTCTGTCCGCTTCTGTTCAGTGATATCTTTGATTACTGTGATGACCTGAGCAACCTTATCTCCCCTGAAGACCGGTATCTTGCGCGTTTCGGTGATAAATTCTTTGCCATTGATTTTATTAACTTCTTCCGTAACCATACCCTTGCCGGTATCAAATACCGTGCGGTACTCCTGGTAAACCTTATCAGGCAAAAATGGAAATATCTCGGGTATCATCTTTCCTATGGCATCTGCTTCCAGGCCTAGATCTTTATTCCATTCTTTAAAAGTCTGGTTTATAAGGACAAAGCGCAAGTCAGAATCAACCACATGTATCGCGGCAACCATAGAGTCGAGGGTGGTACGATAGCGCAGTTCTGACTCTTTGAGCTCCTCTCCGGCCCGTTTACGCTCGGTGATATCACGGACATATTCGATTACCCCGCTCATCTGATTGGTTGCCGAATCAAAAAGCGGGAAACTGTAGACTTCCAGCCAACCAGCCACCTTCCCTTCATTTCCTACCTTGGGAACAACTTCGTAAGCGGTTTCTCCATTCTTGATGGTCCGGCAGCTGGGGCAGGTATCGCAAGCCCTCTCACGGCCATGGTAAGCCTGATAACATTTTTTACCGACAAGCGGCATAGTATAGGTGTACCATTTCTCCATTGTGGAATTGACGCGGATAATATTCAATTCCATATCGAGGATACTCAGGCCGTCTTGAATACTGTCAAATATGCTGCTTAAAAAGTGCTCTCTCTTGACTATCTCTTCTTCGTTTTCTTTACGCTGTAAGGCGTTTACAAAAATATCCGATACGATTTTAAGCAGGGTGATCGCCTCTTCTTCCCAGGCATGCTCTACTCGCACAGTCTCCATTCCCAGGAACCCTATGGCAGAACCGCTGTAAACCATAGGCACTACGATAAGAGACTGCACTCCCTGTGACTGTAAAAGGTCTTTCTCCCTGGCTGCCTCCGGAGGAAGCTCGCTGACCCGGGGTACACAAATGTTTTCTAAGTTTAAAATCTTTTTTCCCCACCAGGTAAAATCATCAATCTTTACACCCTGCATCTTTTGTACAAGCGAATCAATCCCTTCCGCGCACCACTCATGGGTGTTATCCGCCGCATCTCTTTTATCAGAAACTAAAAACACGTAGCTGCGGTCGGCTTTGATGAATTGCCCGATTAAGCGCAATACCTGGTTTATCTCAGCGTCAACTTTTTCTACCGGCAGATTGATAAAATTCGTGGATACCCTGGCAATCAGTTTTTCCAACTCAAACCTGAAATTTAATGCCTCCTCAACACGCCTGCGCTCGCTTACCTCTTTTTGCAAGTCCTCATTGGCTTTGGTAACTTCCGCGGTGCGCACCTTGACCCGGATGGCAAGCTCTGAACGCGCCTGTTCTAACTGCTCAAGAATACGGCTATGCTCAGCTTTTAATCCTTCCAATTCAGCAAGCTGTTGGCCTACCGTTAACAATTCATCCTTGATCTGTTCTTTTGTCTTCTCTTGATTTTCCATATTGGCTATAAACAAAAAGGCAATTCTCTATAACTTAGAAAATTGCCATAACCTCAATATAATCTAAGGACATTTGACCCCCCGCTCCTTTATGCCTAGTCCAGCAGATAAACTATACCATAATAATGCCACAAAGTCAAACCTAGAAATGGATAATTAAAAGGCAGATTTTGCTTTTATAGTGGACTAAAACTGTTTGGTAATATAGAAGTTATGAATTAATTAAGGCTAAGGTTTCGCTGCGCGTCTTTTGGTTCTCTTTGAATATCCCCCTGACCGCAGAGGTTACGGTCAAAGTCCCGGACTTCCTTATCCCGCGCATAGACATGCATAAGTGCTCTGCTTCTATAACCACCATTACTCCAAGGGGTTTTAGCTTAGCCATAATTATTTCGGCAATCTGGGTAGTCAGCCGCTCCTGGACCTGCGGACGCTTGGATAAAGTGTCCACCACCCGGGCCAGCTTGCTTAAGCCGGTGACCCGGCCGTTCTTGGGTATATAGGCCACGTGCGCCTTGCCAAGAAAAGGCAAAAGATGATGCTCGCACACACTATATAAAGGAATGCCTTTTAAAAGTATGATTTCGTGGTGCTTCTGGTCTAAAATCACTTCCAGCTCTTTCTCCGGGTCTCGGCTTATCCCGGCGAATATCTCTTCATACATCTCGGCTACCCGCTTAGGCGTTTCTAAAAGATCTTTCTTCTTGGGGTCTTCACCGATTGCTTCTAATATATCCCTGACCGCTTTCTCAATCTTCTTCTTGTCCATCTTGCCTCCGGTTACTTGCCAATACAAAACTGGCTAAAAATCCTGTCTAATAAATCTTCCGAAAATTCCTTACCCAATATGCCATCCAGCCAGGACAGGCTGTCTTTAATATCCTGGGCAATAAATTCGCTGGATAGCTTATTATCCAGCGAATCAATTGCTTCTGCAATAAGTTTTTGCGCCTCCCTGATGGCGGTGATGTGCCTCAAGTTACTAAGCATAGCCGCATCAGAGCTATGCACCCTGCCTTTATACACCGAATTGGCAATTGCTTCTTCAAGCAGATTGATATTCCTGGATTTCTTCGCCGAGATATCAACCGTAAATTTGAATCTCATTAAAATCTTATTTCGCGCAATTTTTTGCTTCAAGTCCATCTTGTTTATAACGGCAATGACCGCTTTCTTTTTTAATTTCGCCATCAAGGCCTGGTCTTCCCCAGTCAACCTTTTGCTGCCGTCAAATAACAAGATGACCAGGTCGGCCAGATCAATATATCTTCTCGAGCGCTGAACCGCTTTCTTTTCTATCAAATCCCGCGGTTCCAATATGCCAGCGGTATCCACGATCCTTATGGGTATTCCTTTTATATCTATAATCTCCTCTATGGTATCACGGGTAGTCCCGGGGATAGAGGTGACTATGGAACGTTCCTGCCTGAGCAGGGCATTTAATAAAGATGATTTTCCCACGTTTGGCTTGCCGCAGATAACCACCTGTATGCCTTCGCGCAAAACCCTGCCGAACCTGGCATTCTCAAGGAGCAATTTCATTTCAGCGTCAATATTCTTTAGTTTTTGCTGGAGATCTTTTAATTCAGCCGGCCTGATTTCTTCATCAGGAAAATCAATATTTGCCTCCAAGATAGAAAGGATCCCCAGTAAGCCTTTTCTTATCTTATTTATTTGGCCGGATAACCGCCCCTTTAACTGTTCTTCCCCTATTTTAAGGGCGGAGTCTGTCTTGGCGCGGATTACATCCAGCACTGCCTCTGCCTGGGCCAAATCAATCCTGCCATTTAAAAATGCCCGCTTGGTGAACTCCCCCGGCGAAGCCAACCGGCAGCCATTCTCGATAACCAAGTCCAACACCCTGCGCAAAGCCACGATCCCTCCGTGGCAATTTATCTCCACGATATCTTCCTTGGTATAAGACCTGGGAGCACGCATCAAAGTCAATATTACTTCGTCAACAAATTCTGTTTTATCCATAATCCATCCATAGTGGATAGTATAGGTACCAAAATCAGCCGGTTTTGATTTATCCCTGGAGGCAAAAATTTTATCGGCTACCCGCAATGCTTCTTTACCGCTTAAACGGACAATACCTATGCCTGATTCGCCTACAGGCGTGGAGATTGCCACGATGGTATCATTAAGGTCGTAATTTTTCATTCCTGTATTCTCCTACCACAAATAAAGATCCGCAAACCAGGATCAAATCATCTTTTCCTGCTGTCTTAGAAGCCAATTTTTTTGCCTGGGATACGCTAGCGGTCAGATACGCTTTTCCCGCCGGAAAATATCGCGCCAAATCGCAAGCAAGTGCTGCGCGTGGATTATCAGCCTGGGTAAGGATAACTACATCGGCCAGATCGCCAAGCTGGTTGCATATTCCCTTGATATCCTTATCCTTGGAAATACCTAAAACCAGAATCAATTTTTTATACTTGAAGCTCTCCCGGATTGTTTTCTTCAAAACCCTGCTTGACGCGGCATTCTGGGCGCCATCCAAAACCACCAGGGGATTCCGGGAAATAACTTCGCATCTCCCGGGCCAGACGGTATTGTTAAGACCCCTGCTTACGGAATCTTTGGAGATATTAAAACCGTAGAAACTTAATGCTTCGATCATCCCCACAGCCAGACTGGCATTAATCAGCTGGTGCTCGCCCGGAAGATTGACTTTTAAATCCGGGTAGTTCTTTAAAATCCCTTTCAGGACAAAACCGGTTTTTTTCCTGCGGTATTTTATATCCCTGCCCAGTTCAAATAACCTGGCGCCTGTCAGCTTACACCTATCCCTGATTACTTTGGCAGCTTCATTTTCCTGCGGAGCGCTTATTACTATCGGCTGCCGCTCGCCTTTTATTATTCCGGCTTTTTCCCCGGCAATCTCCCGCAGGGTATTACCCAACTTTTGGGTATGCTCATAACTTATAGGGGTTATGGCGCAAACCAGGGCATTGGCTGTATTAGTAGCATCAAGCCTGCCGCCCAAGCCGGTTTCTAAAACCGCAAAATCAACTTTTTTCTGCTTGAAATAAAGAAAGGCTAAAGTTGTGTATACTTCAAAGAACGAAAGCGGCCCGCATTTTGAATTTCTATTGTAATCTTTTATAAACGGCTTTATCCGGCTGACCAAACCGCTTAATTCGCTTCTTGCAATCATCCCTTCAAAATCTCCTCCGGGATGCGCTCTCTGTTTAGGTTTCAAAATCCGGATCCTCTCCCTGAAATCAGACAAATGCGGAGAGGTATATAGGCCTACCTTGTAACCGGCCTGCCTCAATATATAGGTAACAAAAACGCAGGTAGAGCCTTTGCCCTTTGTTCCGGCAACGTGCAAACTCCTTAAGGTATCCTGGGGATTATTCAGGGTATTTAAGAAACCCTTAACCCGCTCTAACTTTAAAGACTGCTTATAAGGGTAAACAGGGATTTTCTCGTAGTTAACAAAAGATTCCAGATAGCGGATAGTTTCTGGGTAGGTCATCCATTAATGGCGGAAATGCCTGATACCGGTAGTGACCATGGCTATTTTATATTTATCAGCCATCTTGATAATTTTATCGTCGGCAATTGAACCGCCCGGCTGGATTATCGCCTTGATTTTATACTTGGCGGCCAGCTGTATCGCGTCTTCCTTCGGGAAAAAGGCATCGGAGGCCAGGACAGAGCCGGCCGTAAGTTTTCCTGCCTTTTTAGTGGAGATAAACACAGAGTCAACCCGGGACATTTGGCCTGCCCCGATACCCACTGTCTTTGTCCCGCGCGCAAGAATGATAGCATTGGACTTAACATGTTTAGCCACTTTCCATGCGAAGATTAACGATTCCAAATCTTTTTTCGTAGGCTTCTTTTTGGTAACCACCTTAAGATTATCCATATCCAGGGTAGCTAAATCTTTACCTTGAAGCAATAGGCCGCCGGTTATGCGCTTAAGGTCAGGCTCGTCTATGGTCGCTAAATCATCAATTTCCACTAAACGCAGGTTCTTTTTTTCCTTAAATAATCCTATCGCCTCTTTATCAAATCCGGGAGCAATGATACATTCCAGGAAACCGCTTTTTGCCACAATTTTGGCGGTCTTCATATCCATCTTCCTATTCAAGGCGACTATCCCGCCGAACGCGGAGAGCTGATCGCATTTCCAGGCCGCCAGATACGCCTTGTCCAAAGCATCATCTTCCGCGGCTCCGCAAGGATTATTATGTTTTACGATCACTGCCGCCGGTTTGGCGAACTCTTTAGTTAACTCAAAGGCGGCATTAAGGTCAAGGATATTATTAAAAGACAACTCTTTACCCTGCAGCTGTTTTAAATTTATCAAACCCCTGGTTTTGCCCTTCTCTTTATAAAATGCCGCTTTCTGATGCGGGTTCTCCCCGTAACGCAGATCCTGTATTTTTTCAAAACTTAAACTAAATTCTTCCGGCAGGCCTATTGAAGGCAAAGCGCTGTTAAAATGATTGTGCAGGTATTTATGTATGGCGCCGTCGTACTGGCTGGTGCGGCCAAATACCTCAATGGCCAAATCGCGTAACAGGCTTTTAGGCAGGGACCCCCTGTTCCTTTTCAGCTCCTCGATTACCTGGGCGTAACGGTTGGGGTTACAGATTACCGCCACAGACTGATGATTCTTCGCCGCCGAGCGCAGCATCGAAGGCCCGCCGATATCGATATTCTCGATGACTTCCTCGATTTTCACTCCCGGCTTCTGGGTAGTCTTTTCAAAAGGGTAAAGATTTACTACCACCATATCAATAATCTCTATTCCATGCTCCCCCAAAGTTTTCATATGCTCGGGATTTTCCCTTAACGCCAACAGCCCTCCATGTATCCTGGGATGAAGGGTTTTTACCCTCCCGTCAAGCATCTCGGGAAAACCGGTATATTCTGACACATCTTTGACCGGTATGTTATTTTCCCGCAGCAATTTTGCCGTGCCGCCGGTAGAAAGAATCTCTACCCCGAAATTATCCAATTCCCTGGCCAGCTCCAAAATGCCTGTTTTATCCGATACACTGATTAAAGCCCGCTTGATCTTGATCATGAAATCCCTCTCTCAGGTTTAATTATTTGTTGAAACGAAAATTTACCAGATCCGTATCCTGCATTACATAATCTTTCTGTTCCAACCGCTGTTTCCCTGCCTGCTTGGCCTGATTTTCTCCGCCGCACTGTATAAAATCATTGAAGCTGATGATCTCGGCGCGAATAAAACCTTGCTGGATATCCGAATGTATCGTACCCGACGCCTCCCAAGCGGTAGCGCCTTTTTTTATCAGCCAGGCACGCGTCTCTTTTTCGCCGGTGGTAAAAAAACTGATAAACCCGGCTTCGCTGACTGCCCGGGCTAATAAACTATCCTGATTATCCAGTTCATTTTTCTCAGCGACAATCACCGGCCTTTTTGTAAACATGCTATAGCTGGCAACCGTCTGTTTTTCTTCATCGTTTAAGCCGGCAGAGAAAATGAATTCTTCTTTTTCCAGAATACCCTTTAACTTATTTAAAAGGGTTTTTTCCGATTCTTCCTGGGCCCGGCCTAAACGCGTCTCTACAAATTCCAGATCTTTCAGGATCAGGTCGGTGCGTGAATCTTTCAAGACCAGGATCGCGTCAACATCCAATGCCGAGTCTTCACCTGCCAATTCAATCTGAATATATGTTTTTTTCTTGGCTTTGGTTATCTTATCGACCTGGTCAAGCCGCGGGTCTTTGATATTACGTTTGCCTAAATTAATTTCGGGGATAGAAAGTACGCTTATTTTCATGATTATTTAAGTTGTAAAAATGGGGGTTAAATTATTCCTCTTCCTGTTTCTTAGTTGCCTGATATTGGGTTATTATATTCGAGGCGATCTTATGCGGGACTTCTTCGTAATGCGAAAAGCGCATAATATACATTCCCCTGCCGCCGGTAAAAGAGCGCAGGTCATTGGCATAGGTAAACATTTCGGACAAGGGAACCTTGGCTTTGACAATCTGCAGCTTTCCTTTAATATCCATACCCATGATGCGGCCCCTGCGGGAGTTAATATCCCCGGACACGGCACCCAGGTATTCCTCGGGGATGGTTATATCCACATCCATAACCGGCTCAAGCAATGCCGGGCCGGCGGCTAAGACCGCTTTTCTTAAAGCCATCGCTCCGGCAATCTGAAAGGCCATATCCGAAGAATCTACTTCGTGATAGGAGCCGTCATAAAGAGTGACCCGGACATCTTCTATGGGATAACCGGCTATAGCGCCCTCTAAGCAGGCCTGCCTGATGCCTTTTTCTGCTGAAGGAATAAAGTTCCTGGGAATTGACCCGCCAAAAATCTTGTCAACGAATTCAAAGCCCTTGCCTTTTAAGGGTTCAATTTCAATCCAAACATCCCCGTATTGACCGCGGCCTCCTGATTGACGCTTAAATTTACCCTGAACTTTAGCGCTCTTGGTAATCGTTTCTCTATAAGAAACCTTAGGAGTACCTAATTCTACTTCCACGTTGAATCTCTTTTTCATCCGCTCGACCATAACCGCCAAATGTAGGTCTCCTAAACCCGAGATGATCAGTTCCTTGGTCTGCGGATCATGGGTTACTTTAAATGTCGGGTCCTCTGCGGAAAGTTTATGCAGCGCCCCGGAAATCTTATCTTCATCATGGCGGGATTTGGGTTTAACCGACGCCGAAATAGCCGGCTCCGGAAAAATAATCTCAGAATATAGAATCGGGTTCTTCTCGTCGCCGAGGGAATCCGAAGTAACCGTCTCTTTTAATTTGGCGATTGCCACGATATCACCGCAGGAAGCAGAATCAATTCCTCTTTCTTCTTTGCCCTGAAGGAAATAAAGCTGGCCGATTCTTTCTTTAGCCCTTTTATTAATATTATAAATACCGGTGTTAGATAATAATGTCCCTGAAAAAATCCGTAATAAACTAAGCTGCCCTACATAGGGGTCGGATATGCTCTTAAAAACAAACGCCGAGAAAGGGCCGTCCGCTTTAAAAATAACTTCTTTCTTTGTCTCCGGCTTTAATGGGTCGCTTCCCTCAACAGCAGGACGCTCCGTCGGGTCAGGTAGACATTGAATAACCGCATCCAGCAATTCGGCGATGCCTTTATCGGTTAAAGCAGAACCTCCCAGGACAGGAAAAACCTTGCGCTTGATTACTCCCTGTTGCAGCCCGCTTTTTAATTCCTCAGGGGATAATTTTGTGCCCTCGAGGTATTTCTCAAGCATTTTATCGTCGCTTTCAGCAATAGCCTCGGTTAAATCCGGGTCATCTAAAGTGTCTATCATCGCGGCCTTCTTGGAAAGCCTGTCTTTTATCTCGGCTAAAACTTTGTTTTTATCCGTGCCTTCTTTTTCTAATTTATTTATGAATATCAAACAGGGTAACTGGAATTCTTCCAGAAGCTGCCAGGCGCGCTCGGTGCCCACCTCTACGCCCGAAACAGCGTCTATGACTATGACCGCCGCGTCTACCGCGCGTATCCCCGAAAGGACATCCCCGTAGTAATCCGCGTAACCGGGGGTATCTATTATCTGAATCCGCGTATTTTTGTAATCACAAAACACGAGGCCGGCGTTTATAGAACTCTTTCTTTCTATCTCGTCAAAACTGTAGTCGCTTACGGTCGTCCCGTCACTGATTGTGCCCTTCCGGTTGGTAGCTTTGGAGAAATAAAGGATGCTTTCTGAGAGGGTAGTTTTCCCGGATTGCGCATGGCCTAAAAGAATGACACTTCTTTTGTTATGGGTATCCATAGCCTATGCTCCTTTTATCGTAAGAACCGTATTATATAACACCCAAAGTTTAGGGTCAAGGAAAAACAAGGGGAAGGCAAGGCTCTACCAAATATATTTTAAAATGACCGATGGGCCATAAATATCGCTGTTGACATTCCGGATAATATCTAAATCCTTGTAAAAGGGAGTGGTAGAGTTATATCCTGATTCCGTCATATTCTTTTGTCTCAGGGAGATATAATTAAAACCTAACCCTGCTGATAAGTGGGAGGTAAGCTGATAAGTCACTTCGACTTCGGTTTCCAAACCATACCCATTTCTACCATTTTGCCAAAAAGGATATTTTCTAAGATTCCACCAGCCAAAGGCATCTGTGCTTAGCCAGGCATAGGCAAAACTGAGTTTACTGGAGAATTTTCCGTAGGAGCCTGCTGCGCGTAAACCTAAGCGCGGCCCATAGTATTTAATTTTGTAGAATGAGTCCAGGCTGTTATATGGCACACCGGCAGTTTGGTAGTCCTCTATCGTATCAACCAGGTTTATCATCCCATAGCGGCCTTCCTGTTTCTGATATCCGCTAAATATATCCACAGATAATTTGTCTGCCTTCCAATTGTTCAGCACCGACATATCAGAACTGCCCAATTCCGTATTTTCCCTATCAAAGTCCAGCAGGCGAAGATAAAGGTTAATGTCGTAAAGTTCTATTTTAATATCGGAATCAGAATTTGATTCCATCCAGACACGGTCGGTGGCAATGGCAGGCAGCCAATCGGTATCTGTGCAGGTGGTTTTCCTGAAATTACTATTGCCGTACCTGCCGCCCACGGAAAGCCGGGGCAATAAACGCAACTCGCCTTTGCCGATATACATTCCGCCGCTGTGGGGATAGCTTAAGCGGGAAATCCTTTGGCCGACATCATTAACGACCTCAAAAGTCTGCTTTCCAGTGACGTAACCCATATACTCTATCGCCAATTCAATATGCAGGTTACGCAAGGCCCTTTCTATCGCTGAAGCTCTTTCTTCGGAGGAAGGAGCAGGCGCCGGCTGTTTCATAACCGGCGGTTGCGCGGGAGTTTTTTCTACAGCAGGAATATCTTCTTCGGCTAAGGTATTTAAATATCCTTCAAGGTAGGCATCTCTTTCTTCAGGAGTCTCTTGGGCAAATAAAATGACAGGCAAGATTAGAAACACGGATAGAAAAAGAATAACTTTCGCTTTAATGCTTGCTATCATTCTAAATAAGTATAAATTTTACCTTTGTAGTTGCGTAAAACGTATTTACCTTTTGCCTGGGAAAGGATGTAATTCGGCCCTACGGGAATTTTACCGCCTCCGCCTGGCCCGTCTATGACATAGACCGGCACGGCATAACCCGAGGTGTGGCCGCGCAGCTTCTCCATAATGTTTATCCCTACCGCCACCGGAGTCCTGAAATGCTGGGTGCCTTTTACCGGGTCGCACTGATAGATATAATACGGCCTGACCCTGATTTTTAAGAGGTCATGCATAAGTTTTCTCATAATATAGGGCCTGTCGTTTATGCCTTTCAAAAGTACTGTCTGGCTGCCTAAAGGCAACCCAACATCCGCCAGCATATCGCAGGCATTTTTGCAGCGCCTGGTAATTTCTCTGGGATGGTTAAAATGTATGCTGATCCATATCGGCGCGTACTTCTTTAGCATGTTCACCAGTTTCTCGCTGATGCGTTGGGGCAAGGTTACCGGAACGCGAGTCCCTAGGCGTAAAAATTCTACATGCGAAATAGAGCGTATCTTCTGGATCAAATTCTCCAACTCCTCATCTTCCAGAGTAAGAGGATCCCCTCCAGAGATAAGCACATCCCTTATTTTTCTGTTTGATTTTATATACTCGATCGCGGCATCAAATCTTTGCGCGGGATCACCGATTTCTTTTCCGTTATCCCCCACCAATCTTCTTCTTGTGCAATGGCGGCAATACATGGCACAATGCTCGGTAGCTAACAACAATACCCTGTCAGGATAGCGATGCACCAGATGCGGCGCGGGTGAATCCCTGTCTTCCGCGCAAGGGTCGGTCATCTCATGAGGAGAAACCATAAATTCCTGGGCCACCGGTACAGCCTGGCGCCTGATGGGGCAAGTAGCGTCATCGGGATCCATCAATGTCGCCCAGTAAGGAGTTATTGCCAGAGAGAGGCGGCCGGCAGCCTTCTTCATCCCGGCTTCTTCATCGGAAGACAACTTTATAATCTGGCTGAGCTCATCTTTTGAGCGGATTCTGTGCTTTAATTGCCAGTGCCAATCTTCCCAATCCAGCGGGTTTACGTCTTTATACAAAGCTATCTGTTGGTAATCCGCGGACCTTCTCGACGGACGGACCTGCTGCGGGGCTTCCTGCTGCAACTTTTGGCTTTCAGCTGTAACAGTGTTGTTATTCAATTTGCTCCTCTCTTCTTTTAGTTGCGCTCATTAATATTGCCTCAATAAGGTCCTCATATTTCATCCCGGCGGCATAAGCCATTACCGGGAAGTTTGATTCCCTGGGGTCAAGCCCGGGCAAAGGATTTATCTCCAACACATAAGGGATATTGTCTTTGTTCAAGCGGATATCCGTGCGCGATATATCAAAACAACCCACGGCATGATGAGTCTTTAAGGCTACCTCTTTTACTTTTCTTTCCACTTCTTTATCCAGCCGGGCAGGACAATGAAAAGTAGGGGTAAGGCCCAGCTCCCGGTTGCCCTGATATTCCTTCATCCTCCAGGAGTAAAAATATTCTCCGCTGTTTTTGCAGGTTGTAAAATCTATCTCCAAGATCGGCAATATCGTGGTTTTGCCGTTCTCTAAAATCCCCACGGTCAGCTCCTTTCCCTCGATAAACTCCTCAACCAACATCTCCTGCCGGTATACATCTTTCAACTCTTTGATCCTTTTAAAAAGTTCGTCTTTAGTACCGACTACATTAGAAGCGGCTATCCCTTTAGCCGAACCTTCGCAATTTGGTTTTACGATAAGCGGAAATTTTAATTCGGGGTTTAATTCCTCGTTTCCTCTTACAAAAACCTGGAAGCGGGGGGTAGAAATATTTTCGGCGATCAGTATTTTTTTAGTCAGCGCTTTATTAAGCGCTAAGGCCAGGGAAAAAGTATTGGAGCCGGTGTAAGGGATGTCCAGATAATCCAATATGGCAGGTATCTCGGATTCGCGGAACTTGCCTGAGCGGCCCTCGGCGATATTAAAGACCATATCTACCCGGTTATTCCTGAAATAGGAAAACAAATTCGGCTGGCCAACTTCCACGTGGTTGACGATGTGGCCTTTTTTCTGGAGCGCGCAAGTAATCGCGTTGATGGTCTCCTCGGAGTCAAACTCAGAACAATAATCCGCGGGCTTGGTCTCGTCTTTTTTCTTAAGATTAAAAGCTAAGGTAATCTTCATCTAGTTTAAGGTGTACCTTTTAGAAGCGGCCTTTAAAATATTGCCGATTATTTTCTCGTAGGTGATCCCGGTCTCTTCTGCCACCAACGGGAAAACATCCTCGGTAGACAAAGAAGGCAGAGGATTTATCTCCAACACATAGACATTACCTTCATTATCGACCCTGAAATCAACCCTGCCGAAATCACGGCACTCTACCGCCTCGTAAGTCTTTAAGGCCAGTTCGGAAATCCTGTTCTTTAATTCCTGGCTGATCTTGGCCGGACAGATATATTCCAGCCTGTTGGAAGTGATACGCGCAAAGGTATAGAATTTATCATTTAGCTTGAGGCGGCCGTCTATTTTTATTTGAACGATGGGCATCGCCTCAGGAGGATTATTGCCCATTACCACCACGGTAAATTCCTGGCCGGAGATAAATTCTTCCACCAGCGCGGGCTGTTTATAAGCATTGATTATATATTCCGCCTGTTTCTTTAGTTCTTCTTTATTTTCAACGCGGGAATTTTCACTCAAGCCCTTGGAGGAGCCTTCAAAACGCGGCTTTACGATAAGAGGGAATTTCAAATGGTCGGTATGCACCAGGCCGTCGATAGATTTTAGCTCAAAGAATTTCGGGGTGGGGATTTTCTCGGCGACAAAAATCTTTTTCGCCATATATTTATCCAGGGTCAGGGCCAGGGTCAAAGCGTCGGCGCCGACAAAAGGGATCCCCGCCATTTCTAATAATATCGGGACCTGAGATTCCCTGTTCCTTCCGGTTGTGCCTTCGGAAATATTAAAAACTATATCTACCCCCAGCTTATCTATGGTTTCCAGCAGGCGCGAGACATTGCCGATTTTTTTTACTTTGAAACCCTGGGATTCAATAGCCGCGGCTATCACCTCTATAGTGGAAGGATGATCAAATTCCGCGTTGGCATCAGGCGGATCTCCCTTTTTAAAGGCATAATCGCTTTTTAAATCGTATGTTAATCCTACTATTTTCATTTTAAGTTAAAAAAGAAGGGCTCTACACCAAAAGAGCCCTTTAATCAATCGCCTAGTTTTTCAATTTAGTCTTTCTAACCTCCTAAAAGCCTGCGAATCTTCTCCTATATATTGTATTTATACTAATTTTTTATCACAATATATAGCCCTTGTCAAGTATTTTTTGTTTTTGAAAAATTTTTGCGGTTTATTTTTCCCGACGGAGAAACGGCATATTTGGCTAGGCAAGAGAGGATAAAAAGTAGGTGAGATTAATTAATTCGGTAGATAAATCTACGTTGCGCAATTTAACATTCCTGGGAACATTTAATTTAACCGGGGCAAAATTCAAAATTGCCCTTATTCCCGCCTTTATTAAGTTATCGGCTATTTTTTGAGCCGATGTCAGCGGAACGGCAATGATAGCTATATCTATATTCGATCTTTCTACCACGGAGCTTATGCTTGCCGGGCTATATACCTTAACCCCCCGGACGGTCTTCCCGATTTTTTCGGGATTATTGTCAAATATAGCCACTATATCGAGGCGCATCTGCTTAAACCCCCGGTAGGCAAGAAGTGCCGAACCGAGGTTACCCGCTCCGCAAAGGCATAGATTCCATTTTTTTCTTAAACCCAGTATCCGGATAATCTTATCCCTTAATTCTTCGGTGCGGTAACCTACTCCTCGTTCGCCGAATTTACCGAAATAAGAAAGGTCCTTCCTTATCTGGTGGGGATTGATATCCAAAAATTGGGCCAGCTCCGTAGAATTAATGGTAGATTGCGGGCCCTTCTCTTTTATATAATCCTCTAAGAACCGCAAATATAATGCCAGCCTGCTTATGGATATTTCCGGAGCCCGTCTCATTTTACAAATTCGAATGCCCTTCCCCAGCTGACCAGGTCATTTTTTAATATAATCACCACCCCTGATACGCCTTTTATAGAGCGGGCAAAATCCAGTGCGAATGGCAAATCTTCCTTAGACCTTGCCAGGTTAGCCGTAGCAGTAGCTACGGCATCTGCCAAAGACGCGTTTTTTGAAAGTATCACTACGCTGTCCGCGCAGCCAAAGCTTAAAGAATGCCCGACATTACCTGAAGAGGTACATATGCCTATGGGTGTATCTTTTGCTTTTATTTTTAAACTAAGTTTATTCCATTGCCTGGACTTTCCGGCGTAAATCCCTATGGACCTGGCTTTGCGGGCCTTTAAAAAAATATCTCCGCCGTTCTCAATGATTACATCCTTATATCCGCTCTTTAATAAATCTCTCCCCACAAATTCTGCGATAGCTCCTGCCACTGCCGCCATAGGGCCGACATTGGCTTTTTCTGCCGCCAGGGCCATCTCTTTTACGATTAACGGCGCGTTTATTTCTACCGATATCGGTTTGAGGCTGGTTAAAAACCTTCTGTCCCTGGTTATATAATTTTCTATCTGCCAGCGGTATAAGCGTATTCTTTCCTCAATGAATTTTTTGTCCAGAGGCTTATTGGTAAGGACCTCCAGATCCGTCTCTTTGGTAACCACGCGCGCCAGGTGCAGATCCTTATGCTTAGCCCAATCCCGGTAGAACCTTTTCTGATATCTATTAGTTTTCATTTAGCAGATCCTCGGCAGCGGCTCGCTGGTCAGCATATCCACGATACGCTGCGTACCCAAGATAGTATTTAATATGACCCGCCCCCTAGGCCCCGGTTTAATAAGCCCTATCTCTCTGGCATTTCTGCCTAAAGGATGTTTTTCCAATAAAGCTAAAATTTTTCCCGCGCTTTTTTCCTCTACTATCAATATGGCAATCCCCTCGTTAGCGATGTACAGCGGGTCAATGCCTAATAATTCAGAGGCTGCCCTTACCTTACCGGATACGGGTATATTTTTTTCTTCAATCGTAATGCCGAGGCCCGCGCCTTCGGCAATCTCGTTTAATGTAGTGGCCACCCCGCCCCGGGTAGGGTCGCGCATGAATTTTATAGCGCCGGTTTTTTTAAGAACGGGGATAATCAGGCTGTTTAATGCCGCGCAATCACTTTTGATGTTTAACCCGAAACTCAATTCCTTCCTTTTGGCTAACACTGCTAAACCATGCCTTCCGATTTCTCCGGTCACAATGATCTTATCTCCGGGCTTAATGCCCCTCAAGGACAGCTTTCTATTCTTAACCACCCTGCCGATGCCGGAAGTATTGATAAAGATTTTATCGCAGGCGCCTTTCTCAACTACTTTTGTGTCTCCGGTAACAAAACTTATTCCGCTCTTTTTGGCATTAAAGGAAATAGAATCAACTATCTCCTCTAAGACATTGTAATCTAAACCCTCCTCCACAATCAATGCCAGGGAAAGATATTCCGGGGTTGCTCCCATCATTACTAAATCATTGACCGTGCCGCAGACCGCCAGTTTCCCGATATCGCCTCCGGGAAATTTTATCGGGCTGACCACGAATGAATCGGTAGAAAAAACGATTTTTTCTTTGTAGTTTATGCAGGCGGCATCAGAAAGCTCCCTCAATATGGGATTATCGAGTTTCTTAAGCAGCAGCTCATTGATAAGATCATGCATCAACCTGCCGCCGCTTCCGTGGCCGAGCAATATTTTTTTAAATGGCATTTTATTAATCGATGTTTACCCCGGCAGCCCGAAGGTCTTCATGAAGCTGCTCCGGCCCGGTAAAAACAAAACTTCTGATACCCAGTTCTTTTGCCTTTTCGGTAAGCTCTGCCCTGTCGTCGGTATAAAAGACACTCCCCGCCTCAACCTCTAATATTTCCAGCGCCTTTTTATAAATCGCAGGATCCGGCTTCTTTAAACCCAGTTCGCATGAAGTGATTACATTATCAAAGGCATCAAAAATCGGGAACTCCCTTTTTATATACTCCAGGTGCAAAAAATTCACATTGGATAAAACAGAAAGCTTATACCGCCTTTTAAGCGATTTTGCCAGATTGTATACCGCACGGTTTTTTTCGCTTAAAAAGAATATCTCATTCCAAATCAACACAAACCGGTCATAGCCCAATTTCAAATTTAATTTATTTTTTACATCAGAAAAAAAGTCCCGGGGCGAAATCCTGCCTTCTTCAAAAGATGCGGTCAAAGGCGAATCAAAGAAAAAATTAAAAATATCCTCCGGCGCCATATCTGTGAACCCGGCAATTTTACGCGCCGCTATCATATGGTCAAAATCTATCAGCACATTTCCCAGGTCAAATATAATGGCTTTTATTCCGGCTGTATCGCTCAATTATCCTTATCCTTTGATTTCTTGAACAAATCCAGAAACCTGTCTTCGTAATCTTTATATACATTCCATTTATCCAACTCCGCCTTCAATTCATTAGCTTTTAAGATGTCTGCACTCGACTGTTCAAAGAGCTTCTCGATCTTATCTTTTATGGAAAGCGGCAGCTTGGTCAATTGGCTTAAGGATTTCTTTATTTTCTCTATCTCCTCTTCCCCGATAGGGTTTGCGGTCTGCGGCCCCACCTTAAGATAGTCCAGAAGCTTGTTAATCTCGTCTTCCAGGATTTGCGCCTGCTCTATAAGCCCGGTCAAGTCCAGCTGAATGTTTAATATCTTACTCAGCACTTCCAGCACCGCGCAAGAGGCCTTAGGATTTTCTACCTGGATAGTATAAAGCGGTATCTCGCCCAAGAGGCATAAGCCCGGCAAACCCGCTCTCTTAGCCAGGCCTAATAATAAACCGTTCATCCCGCTGATCTGGCCGGTGGTCAAAAGAGAAAGTTCATATTTTTTAAGGCTGCTGTTTAATTCGTTTGAGGTGACCGCGCACCAGACCCGGCCATCCTGGGTATGGTCAATGGCCTGAGGCATGGCAGCAAAACTAATCACCATTTTTATCTTTAAACTTTTGGCCAGGGATAGGATTTTTTTAGAATACTCCTCTGCCTTGGCCAAGTCCGGCTGGGCATTACTGACAAATATCACCAGGTCGTTATTGCCGGATTTGTTTTTCCAGTAATAGAATTTGCTGTAAGGCAACTCCGGCAAGCTCAATACCCCTTCCTGGATACTGATGCCGGTTAAATAAAAAAAGTCGGCCGGCGGGATCTCGGCGAATTCTTCCGCCCGGAGCTTATCTACTAAATAAGTCGCGGCCTTAAAAGCCACCTCCCCCATCCCCGGCCAGGCAACAACCAGATAAGGGTTTTTCAGCCGCGGTCTTTTAGAAATTTTAATGCCTTCCATTTTTTCTCCTTAGTTGGGTTTATAATTTTTTAAAAACTCTTGCAGGACTTTTGCCCCTTTGTATAAATTGCTTATTTTGACATACTCATCGGCTATGTGGTTGCAGCCTTCGCAGCCAAAACCGGTAGCAATAGCCGGTATATTTTTGTCCTGGAAAAAGGTGATAACAGTAGCCCCTTCCGAACCCTCTACCCTGGGCCTGACCCCAATTTTACGCATCGCCTTTTTAAGGCCATCCACCAGAGGATGCCCTTCATCGATCTGGTAAGGCCTTTGGATCCCTTCAATTTCTATTTTAAATTTTTTGGCGTGCTTCTTAATTATGTTCCTTAGGTCTTCTATAATTTTTTTTGCCGACTCGCCTGGCAAAAATCTGAAATCAAGCTCTAACTCGCACCAATCTGCTACCACATTAACCTTATCTCCGCCTCTTATTGTTCCGATATTCAGGGTAGAAGCTTTCAGGTATTTATTCTTTGAGCGGCGGGGTTTGCGGCCCTTTAATTCCTGAATAACAAGAGAAGCGATATCAATCGCGTTTATTCCCAGCCAGGGGTAAGCGCCATGCGCCCTCTTCCCCTCTATCTTAACCTTTAGGTGGGCCAGGCCTTTTTGAGCCACCACAATACTGAAATCGTCGGCATCCAATACTACCGCGGCATCAGGCTTAAGTATGCCCTTGCCTAATAACGGGATAACTCCTAAACCCGAGCCGCTCTCTTCATCGGCAGTGGGAGCGAAAATGAGATTACAATCCAAAACCTCGCCATCTTCAACGATACTGCTTATTACTTCCAGTCCGACTGCCAGGTCTCCTTTGCGGTCAGTCGCCCCTAATCCATATATCCTCCCCTTATCTATTGTCCCGGCGAACGGAGGATAACTCCAGCTTTGCCCGCAGGGCACGGTATCCAGATGCGGAGTGAGCAATAAAGAACGCCTCCCGGGCCTGCCCTTTAAAACCGCTACTACATTAGAGCGATTTTTTTTGAATTCGTATATCTTCACCTTTAATCCCAGCCGGCTAAGATAATCCTTCACGAAAACGGCAATCCTGGATTCATCCCCCGGGGGATTTTCCGAATTTATCCTGATAAGTTGCTGGGTAAGTTTGACCAGCCGTTTTTGGTTTATCATTTTATCCGTGGCAAGTTGAACAGTTATGGCTCGCGCAGCCGCTACAGCCCCCGGAAGAACTGGTAATGTTGCCTTTGGCGTCTTTGGAGCTGAATGAAAAAGTAGAGATGAGCCGCTTTAAATCCTTCTGGTTACAACGGGGGCAGACGATATCATCCTGACTACTGCGCACCAGATAATCAAATTTTAATTGGCACTTCTGGCATATATATTCGTATACGGGCATTAAATAACTAGAAACTATAATTCAGGCTGCAGGCGGCAGCCTCGCTGTCAAACAGCTGGCCTTCTAAATTCAGCCAGATTTTTTTGGTCAAAGGTAAATTCAGGCCGAAGATAAACCCGATGCTCCTGGTCAAATCCGACATCTCCCTTTTCCTGTCTTCGCCTACCCAATGTATATAGTCTATCCTCGACCATCTCGTCCCCAGGTAAGGGGTAAATTTTGAAAATTCGCGGGAAACTAAAACCGAAACCTGCCAGTCATCCAAGATGGCTTTATGCTTGACGCTTCCCAAATGAATACTCTCGGGATGGACACTTATATGCTGGAAGCCTAAAACCATCTTATAGTCTTTTTTGTCGTAGAGCTTAAAACGCAGGCCATAACCTCCGGCAAAGCTGGTGGGATAATCTAATTCATCGCTGCCAACAGGGTGCTGCTTTACAAAACCCGCACCTCCTTTTAAATCTATAGATAACCAGTCAAAAACTCCGTAAGAAAGAAGGACAAATTCCTGGGCACTCCTTAACTTACCATATTGGTCTTTCAGGTATCTCTTAAAAATGCTGTATGCCTCTGCCCCGGCGAAGAATTCTTTTTTCTTGGGCATCTTGGTCCCGTAACATGGGGCGGCATATGAAGGAAAAGCGAAACAAAAAACCAGGATAAAAATCAGCAGTGCTTTACCCAGGGCTGCCACAATCGCAGAGCCTTTTCCTGAGCCGTCTTTGGTCAGGGCCATTTTGATTTTAACGGCCCTATTCCCAAATATCTCCCTGAGGCCGGCCTTAATATTTTTAGCGAAACCGGAATATTTTTCAAATACGCTGCCGTCAACGGCAAGAGTATGCCTCTTTGACAGGCCAGGGTCTATCCGGGTGACTACACTGGCCATCGCCGCGGCGGCGATACGCGCTCCGCGCGTTGATACCACGGCGCATATTTGCTTAACCAGCATCCTGTCTTCCAGCGTAGATTTAGCCAGGCCCAGTTTTCGTAATATTTCAGCAGCCTGCGATAAATCTGGCGAATGGTCATCTTGTATCCGCGACATATATTCTGTTTTAAAACTCCCCGCCCTGCTTAATGCAGAAGGACCGGATCCCTTAAAAATCACTTTTCTCTTAATCATATCCATTAGAATGATCCGGCTGATTTCCCCCAGGTATTTCCCTGAAACCATCTTCTCTAAAATCTGCTTCCCCCGGTTTTCCGAGGCATTATCCAGCTGCATATCGTAAGACGACTGGCGCAGCAGGTTAAAATTCCCCCATTCCATATTAATTATCATTCGGCCTTTCCGGGGAGCCTTGCCTTTCCACTTGGTAATTTTTGACATCTTTTCCCGATAGCAGGCATTTGTCCCTGTGCCTAAAATCACGCCTATATCACAATAGCGGTCTTTGTAGCTGCGGGCGACAAGCGTTCCGACGGTATCATTAGCCAGGGCCGATACTTTTATGTTCTTCAGCCCCTTCCTTTCTAAGGCATCATTTAGCAATTTTACCACGTCTTTGCCTTCTACCCCTTTTGCGGTGAACTCTTTGGTCCAATGTATCAACATCCCGGAGGCAATGCCTGTCTGCTTTATAGGAAAAGAAAAAGTAAACCCTAATCCGTCGATCCCTTTTTTACCCCCGCCGCCTGACTGGATAAGATCCTTAACACAATCAGCGATAAAATCAAAAAGCTTTCTTGCCGTACTGGTAATGATTTTTTCTCCCAGGACAAACTTTTTTTCCCTGAGTATCGCCAGCCTTCCTGCTCCTTTAAGCCCTAATTCCAGTACCCTAAGATTTGTCCCGCCGAGGTCAATGGCGATAAACTTCCCTTTTTCATTTCCGCTGGGCCTGTCCACGTAAACAGGGAGCATCTTCAGAGAGCTCTTTTTTCCGGCGAGACCCTTTGACATCTCGGAATGGAAATCCTTAATAATTTTTCTTAGTTCGGCTGGGGGGATATAGAAGAATCTCCGGATATAGTCTAAAGCCATAATTTTTACCTCAACGGGCAGATAGCGCATCTGGGTTTATTTTTCAGGCAGAAATCTTTCCCTAATTTTACCAGAAGGGCGTGAAACTCGTTAAATAATTTTACGTCCTTTTTCAGGTTTTTCAGGCATAAATCCTGCAGCATGTTGTAATCAGCATCCTCGCCGATAAGCCGGTGCCTGGAAAATATTCTTTTGGTATAAGCATCGACTACGAAAACAGGCTTACCCAGGGCGTACAACAATATAGAATCGGCGGTCTCCGGCCCTATTCCATTTACAGAAAGCAGCTGCCGGCGCAATAATCGCGTATCGGCTGAAGACATTTTTTTAATGTTCCCCTGGTAAGACTCAAATAAAAACCTCAAGAATTCCTTTAAACGTTTTGCTTTAATATTGTAATAGCCCGCCGATTTTATTAATCCCGCTAATTTTTCCTGGGGCATCCGGTAAAGCTTACCGGCATCCAGCAGGCTGTTTTTTCTGAGGTTATTTATCGCCTTTTCTACGTTTGACCAATTCGTGTTCTGGGTCAGTATCGCGCCGACCATCACTTCAAGCCTGGACCTTGCCGGCCACCAGTGCTGCGGCCCAAAACAGAAAAATAGTTTGCGATATATCGAATCTATCTGGCAAATCACTTTTTGAATCTCAAAGGATTATAATTATAATACGCAAAGAGCGTATAAGCGGTGCCGGAAACAGAACCAGTAGCTTTTCCTTTAGGAGTCATCCAGCCATGCCCGGTATCCACAAAATCCTGGGTGGCATAAGGAAGACATCCTTCCCCCTGGCCTGAAGGCGAGGGGCTGGAAATCAGCATGCTGCTTAATTCCATAAGATAATCGTCGGCCTTCCTTTCATAAGCGCGGGCCTTTGCGACCATACTTCTCTGGTGATAAAACTCCGCCATTATCTTAAAAGACATGACCATCTGGGCTGTCCATTCCGAAGAAACCACTCCGCCCCTGGAAACATGCCTTTGCGGGGCAAAGTCAAAACCTTTGATTTTTATGGTTTGGCCTTCCGGCCGGGCGAAAGAAACTTCGGCGCTGCAATTCTGTTCGGCGAATTCCATGATCTTATCCGGATTCATGCCTATCTCTTCCAACTTTTCCGGGCCGATGGCGGCGATTGACCAGGCATAAGTATCGGTAGCGATAGTAGAATCTCCTTTGCCGCGCTTGATCGGGATATCCGCCTTATCATAAGTATGCAAGATCAGCCAGTCCAATACTTTGTCCCTAGCCTTGGCATATTTATCCTGCGAAGTAGTAGTATAAAGCATATCAAAAAACGCGTAGGCGTCCAGGTTATGCTCGGTAGCATACCAGGCAACATTTGGGCCTCCCCGGATTCCGCCTTCGTTGTCTTGATTCTGTATAGCCATTATCCCGCGGGCGATATCTTCGGCTAAAGACAGGTATCTGGAATCCTTGGTCTCCCTGGTATATTGAAGCGCGGCAATACCCAGCCATAGATTCGGCCCGCAATGCACTACCTGCTCTGCCGGGTTTCCGTCGCTGGCATAATAGGCGTTCAGGAATAAACCTCCGGGCCTCTCCGCATCTTTATTAAAGAAATCCAGCATTTTTTTGGCCCGGTCAAAATCAGAAAAAATGGTATAGGCCTGTATCAACAGGGACTGGTCATAGGTAAAAGCCCAGTTAGCAATATCGCTGTCGCCTTCAAAACTCGCCACCAGGCCGGTGCGCGGATTCTGGTGGATCTTTAGCCATTGGTACATTTTGCGGAAATTCGCTTCTTCAAGGGTAGCCCTTCTTTTATCTAACTGCAGAAGTTCTTCGGCAACCGTATTTTCTTTACGCTGTGCGGAAATCAACTTTTCCTGGAGGGTATTCTTTTCCTGCGATAACTTGCTTATAAGAGCATTCAATTCTTCTGCCTGTTTACCGGTCTTTCCCTCTGCGGCCCTGAGCTTCTCTTTTTCTGATTTCGCCCTGGCTTCTTCTGATTTCGCCTTTTCTTCTAACTTAATTTTTTCCTCTCCCAGCGTCTGAAGGCGCATCTGCAAGGAATGAATCCCCACCTGCAGATCTTCCCTCTCTTTGCTTATCTCTTTTATCTTCTGCTTGGCTACGCTGGAATCCTGGGCGATTTCAACCAGCTGGGCGACCAGGGCTTTATTGCCCTTTATCAACCTGTAGCTTATAAAACTGTTAATGCTTAAGGCTACTCCCAGGATAATGATTATGCTTAAGACCGCCGGGACAAACATTTTTTTAGTCCAGGCGTAGCGCATGATAACGGCATTCTGGCGCTGGTCAATCTGCTCGTAATTTAAACCGATAAAATACCTGTTCACTTCTCCGGCCAGCTCTTTTATCCAGGTGACATTAGCTAAGGCAGGGGTCGCATTTCCGGAAAGAGGCATCTCTATTCCCAAAGAAAACTTGGTTTGCTTGCTCTTTATAAGGACTACCAACTCCGGCTTCAGATTGTTAACTGTCAGGCAAATACCACCCTTGCTTACATTATTGGTAAAACCCTGCATTAAATCCGACAGGGGAGTCTTTCCGTCGGTAGCCAACAGGCGGAATCCCACAGGAAAAACCGAATCCAGACGTATATACCTCCGGCGCTCCTCACCTAAATGGTCTTTTTCTCCTTGCGGCATTTTCTTATTCTCCTATAGAAGGTTTATTTTATTTTTTCCAGGACTATCCTCTGCTTGACCTGTTTAGCAGTGTCCTCAAAAAACTTTTTGAACTCCGGGTACTCATTCTCCGTAATTTCCTTTTTCTTTAATTCCATTTTTTGCCTGAAAGCTATTTTATTCTCCTTACGGGCATATTCGACCGTAAAATTTATCCAGCGGTTCTCTTTGAACACATTCTCAGGCAGGTATTTTACGGCAAAATCTCCGGGAATCTCCATCTCGTATATTGTTTCCCTGGTATCCAATATATTGAAGTCAACGGGATATTTACGTTTGTCTTTGGCAACCAGCGAAGTATCCAGGCCGGATAACTGCGGCATTATTCTCAAAGGCCCGGCCGCGGTAAGGTATTCCGGCCCCTGAAAGGTATAACTCAACACAATCGGAAGGTTCAGGTTATCCAGGTTTTTTATGAAATAATTATTTAACTTGGCGCCTATGGAAACTGCCTGTATTCTTTCATTAAGTGCCTCCTTAACTAGTTCCGGCGGCGTGTACAGCAGCCAATAACGCTGGGCCTGGTCGTACACTCCATAAGTTAAATTGGCCTTTTCCGCGCTGATCGACTCATCGCTGTTTATCTTCAGGTTGACCCGCTGCTCCACCCTATTATGCGCTGCGGGGTATAGAGGGGTCTCCTCTATTATAAACCCATCTTCCTTAAATACTAAAACCTTCCTCTCCTGGTCTCCCCCGGGCAAATCGCCGAAAGAGCAGGTTTCCGCGGTAGGATCAATGAAGATAATTTTATCCCCCAGGGGTACCGCGGCAATACAGTGGTTAAAAAGCACCGAAGGAGTATCTTCGTATAAATTATAATATTCCCTTGTGCCGATAAGGACAGGATAGCCCGGTATGCCGGCTTCTTTTAACATGGTGACTAAAAGTATCGCCTGATCCTTGCAGTCCCCATATTTATTCTTGAATACATCCTCGGCTTTATGCGGCTCATATCCGGCAGCTCCGTATTCTACAGCTACATAGCGGATTTTCTGGGCGCAGAAATTATGAATCGCCCTTATCTTGTCCTCCGCTGAACTTTGACCTTTGGTTAACTCGGCGACTTTATTTTTTATTTCCGCATCGGCCTTGATTTTATCCTTGGCTAAACCCCACCACCAGTCATGAATATCCTCCCAGGAACTGAATGTGGAGATGATTATAGAGGGATTGACCTGGACGTCGGGAGGCATATTTGATTCAGGTATTATCTGCGGGACATCTTTAAACTGCCAGTGATAAACCAAACGGTTATCTTTTTTATAAACCTGGGGTTCCAACTTAGCCCCGAAATTATTGTAGCCACCGTTTAATATCTTCATGCGCAGGAACTTATCCGCAGGCAAAACCAGGTCAAAATTCGCCGAGATAATCGGCTCGGATGCCTGCACCGGATAATTTATCACAAAATCTTTTTTATTGATCAGCTGGTTGCGGTATATTTTCAGTTTATATTCAACGCTTACGCCCTCGGCGATCTCGGGAAAGGATATTATATAGACCCGGGCATTACTATAAAGCGGGAAATTCATATACTTGGAAACATCGCGGATATGCCTGTTGCCTACTTCAGTGACTTCACCGTTGGGCTTTATTGTCCTGGCGTATTCCAGTTCTACTTTTTCGTATGTAGAGTCGTAATCTATCTTGGCTTCGGCAAAATCCTCTTTTCCGCGTTCGTTCAAAATCTTGACCAGATAATGCAGTTCGGACACCTGGGTAGCTTGGGGGGTGATTTCGATTCTTTCGTTGCAGGATAAAATCAGCGCTCCTGCCTGAGGGTACTTTTCTGCCGCAGGGGCATTGGCCAGGATTTTACTCACCTGCGGGGATAAATCCTTAATTTTCTTTGTACCGGAACGCTTTTCAATATTTTCTATCCGCAGGATAGCTTTCAGCTTGAAATCGCTGCCGTCGATCTTTTTGTAAATCTCCAGCGCCTTATCGTAGAGGTTTAGCTTTTCGCAGATCAGCCCAACGTAGTATAAATATTCCCCGTCGGCAATCTGGTATTTCTCAAACGTTTCAAGCCCGTCAATAAAATTGTTCGTCCGGTAATATGATATGACCAGAAATTTCTTGGCCTGGAGAACATTACTTTTTTTAAGTGCCTCTATTGCCGGCTCAAATTGCCCGTGGTCGTAGTACAACCGGCCAAGCTCCAGGTATAGCCCGTCTAAATCCTTACCGCCCTTAATCAAATCATTGCATTGAGTTATCGCCCGCTGGTAATAGGCCTGGGACAACTTGGCGTAATCTTCTTTCTGACCTGAATCACCTTTTGGGGCACAGCCGGCCAGGGAAACCGAAAGGATAAAATAAAATACAAAATCTTTTATTCTGGATTTAGGCCGCGGGTTCTTTGTGATAATATGCATTACAGGCTCCTTCGCTTGAGACCATGCAGGGCCCCACCGGATTCCGGGGGTTACAAACCTTAAAGAACAGCTGGCATTCCCGGGGGGAAATCAGGCCCTTTAAAACATCGCCGCATCTACATCGAGTTTTTAGTTTCGATTTCCGGGTTTTAAACTTTGACCGAAATACCTTCTCGGTATCAAATTTCGAATAAGGCTCCTTTAACTTAAGCCCGCTTAAGGGGACTTTGCCAAAACCGCGCCAATAAGTATCGGAGACCTTAAAAACCTGGGAGATCAATTTAATCGCTTTCAGATTGCCATTCCTGGCCACCACCCGCATATATTGGTTTTTTACTCCGGGTTTATTTATGGCTATCTGTTTCAGAAGAATATACAATCCTTCTAAAATATCCAAAGGCTCAAACCCCGCCACGCAACAGGGTATCCCGTAAGTACCGGGGATAAATTCATACGGCCTGGTCCCGATTATCGCCGAGACATGCCCCGGGCATAAGAACCCATGGAGCTTTAACCTGCGGTCGGTGACAAGGTGCTGCATCACCGGCGGGATTAACTTCAGGGCGGAAAAAAAAGAGAGATTTTTTAAACCTTCTTTTTTTGCCCTGACAATGCTCAAAGCGATCGTGGGAGCGGTAGTCTCAAACCCCACTGCCAAAAATATGATTTTCTTATCGGGATTTTCCCGGGCGTGCCTTAAGCTATCCAGCGCAGAATAAACAATTTTAACCTGGGCTCCCTTGGCTTTCTCTTTCTCCAGGCTAGAATAAGTACCGGGAATGCGTAACATATCGCCAAAGGTCAATATCACTGTGTTTTTTTCTTTGCTAAGCTGGATCGCGTCATCTATATATTGCTGCGGGCTGACACATACCGGACAGCCCGGCCCGGCAATCAGCCGTAAATTTTTCGGTAATAACTTATCCAGCCCAAACCTGCAAAAACTCTGGGTATGCGTACCGCAAACCTCCATGATATTGATCTCTCCGGAGGGCATTATCTCTTTTATCCCCCGCGATACTTTATCAATCAGTTTTTTATTGCGGAATTCGTCAACGTATTTCATCGATCAGCCTTAAAGTCTCTTTTGCCCTGTCAGGATCCACTCTTTCTATGGCAAATCCGGCATGCACAATCACATAATCCCCTGTTTTTATTCCGGGGAGCATCTGGATATTGATAGTCCGCCTGAGTTTTCCTGTTTCAACCTGGGCAAATTCATTTTTGACTTCTACAATCTTCATAGGAATGCCCAAACACATAAGCTTAACTCCTGAAATTGGCTATTGCCGCCTGCCCTAAGGAAATACCGGAATCATTGCAGGATAATTTCTTATGGGTAAATACCTCAAATCCCTCTTTATATAATAAATCTAAACTTAAGTTAAGTAAAAGGTTATTTTGAAAAACTCCGCCGGATAAAGCTATTTGGCTTATTTTTGTTTCTTTTCTTAAGGCCAGGGCTATTTTTTTTATCATCTCGGCTACGGTCAAATGGAACCTGTAAGCCACTTTCTCCTCCGGTTCCCCGCCTGCTAAATCGCTGATTATTTCTTTGAACATAGGCAGGGGGCTTAAAATATACATATTTTTCCCCTTAAGAATATTAAATCTATAACTCACGGCTTCCAGCCGGTAAGCCATGGCTATTTTCTGCAACTCGATTGCCAATTCCGCCTCAAACTTTGCCCTATCCTTTACCAAAACAAGGGCAGCTACGGCATCAAAAAGCCGCCCCATGCTGCTGGCCATGGGGGCATTCAATCCCGATAGATACATACTCTTCAGGGCCAGCCATTTACTTTTGTTTATTTTCTTTATCAACCCGATATTTTTCAAATTCAAAAATTTATCTTTATAGATAAAATAAAGCCAGGCCTGCGCCAGCCTCGACGGTTCTAATATCGCCCTTTCGCCGCCTAAAAGAGGAATCTCCTGAAGATGGGCTTTTCTTTCAAAATTTTTGTAATCACAGATTAAAAATTCCCCGCCCCAAAGCTTGTTATCATCGCCCAAACCCGTGCCGTCAAA
>Ga0247841_10001521_pt1 | contig 51651 bp, 72 predicted proteins | sample LaCruzMarch2015__2_FD_192410 | JGI IMG/M metagenome (GOLD analysis project Ga0247841, IMG submission 192410) | Freshwater microbial communities from meromictic Lake La Cruz, Castile-La Mancha, Spain - LaCruzMarch2015_18m | ecosystem: Environmental > Aquatic > Freshwater > Lake | place: Spain... | reverse complement strand
ATATAAATCTATCGTATTCACTGGTGTCTGATTAGTTCTTACAGGTCTTGTTACAGCGTTTGTTAGATTTATATTGCTTACACTATCACAATGAAAATAAGGGAACTACTACTCCATATAACAACCCATATCACACTTATAGTGGTATCTATTCTTGTGCTACTATGATTGTTTTGGTGGGTCTATCCGTACAAGGTTATGGTTATACAAAACCCCACAGCCATACAAGTGAACAAATCAACATATAGAGCGTGAGATAGAATCACTTATACGATAGATTACTGTAAATATGTTAAGGTAAAAGCAAGAGCATATAGAGCATTAGTAAATGGAACTATCACTTCGTATACACCAATAGAATGAAGCTTTGATATATGATGTAGAGTATCAAAAAAATCTGATTTAATTATTCCTGAATTTACCGAGTCTGACACATATCATATAGAGACTACTCTTGAATATAGAGTAAACCCAATAAGAACTGAAACAGTGTATTGGAGAAGTGTAGATTTCAAAGTAATCCAGTAGTTTTATCTTTTTACATATTATTATGTTAACAGCTTTATGATTAGGTTGAGTTGCTATCTATGCACTAACAGAATTGTTCAAATGGTTACAAAAGAGGTTTTGAAAAGTAATTGATACAAAAATTATTGTTGCTATTTTGGCTATTATTACAGGAGCTATTTATTATTATTTCACTAAGTATCAACCAGATTTATGGAAACAAGTAGCAGAATTTACATTATGAGTATTTGCTGTTAGCCAATGAATACGAATGATATTGGAGAAATATATCCCCAATAATATAAAACAACCAATTACAGAAGTTAAACCAGTTATCGAGCCAGTAATCGAGCAAAAGATAGAGCCAGTAGTTGAGTCGGTAGTTGATTTACCACCTACCACAATAGAATAGGTTATTTTTATCATTGACAGCATAATATGCGTGAATGATTAAGCGAATATAAAACTCCTAGACGACGAAAGATTTTGTTCTTGCTGTATATAATAGTAGTAGTTATGATATGTATACACGCAGAAGTTCAATAAACTTTATCTATTTTCTTATGGATATACAAAACAAGAAGAACTGTGAAATAACTATTATCAATGATACAGATGCTCTTACAAAAGATTGATTTTTAGAAACTCCAGAAGATATAGATAAAAATTGTATTTGTACTCGTTCTCATCTTTGCAAAACGCTTATATCACTATTAAAAAGTGGTAGATATAAGGAACTTATCAATATAGAAAAGTCAGAGCTTTTTAACTCAATAGATGGAAACTAAAGAGGAACGAAAAGACTACGATAAACACCATATAGTTTGACATTGTAATCATCATAGATTTAATGTTTGATGTAAAGAGAATGAAAAAATAATTAAAAAGAAAAAACATACAGCATTGAATACACTTTTTGGAGCATTACAAAGTCCAAAAGAACAACTAGAATTTATGTTTACAGATATATGGTTTACTACACTATCCCAAGAAACAAAACAGAAAATATATGATTTAATAAATACTCTTGACAAAGATTTTTATGCAAAAGTCCTAACAAAAGGTAAGATGTAGTTTTATTCTTAACAAGCAAATTATGAAATGAGTTGGGATATTCAAGACAAGATTTCTATTGAAGATTAAAAACTTCAAACCTCGTGAAATACTAGTTCCTAAAAAGTCTATGTATAAACAGACAGCAGGAAATTGTTGGATATATGCAGTACTGAACAATCTATATCTCAATACTTGAATAAAGGTAGACCATAATGAAGTTAAAGACTACATAAGGTCTTTTGATATAAATACAGATACAGGAAATGATTATGATATATCGGCATCTTTGTTATGCTGATTTTTAGAAAAACAAGATAAAACATTACAACTTCGTGCTTGTAAGATAAATGTAATGGAACAGCCACAATTATTTGCACAGCTTCTTTTGAAATGATATTCATTTGTATACACTAGAGATTGCCATAATAATGTTCTCCAAGACATATTAGAAGACAACGAAATAGATGATGCAATAATAACAAGATGAAGCCGACACGCTGTAAATCTATGCTATCTCAAAAAGAAGCTTACAGAATATGGTAGCCGATGAGATACTAGCGTTTATAATAATTTCTGTTACCATAGTATCGGAGTATTTTATAAATCAATCAGAGCAGGAGCAATTACTCCTACTGTTATATTTTTAGATTATGTCCAAAAGAAAAATGGGTAGACCTTGTGTAGATTATTTTAGAAAGATGAATGGGAAAAGAATAGATTATGACTGATGAAAATGATATCAATGTGTAGACTTATTCAAGGACTATATGGATAAAGTGCTTGGAATAAAACTAAAAATGTCGTGAAATGCTGATGATATTTGGACAAATAAATACTATATTTTCAAAACAGGTTGGCGTAGAATAGTTGGAACAAGAGATTTAATGCAGGGTGATGTAATTGTAAGAGGAACGGAAACAGGATTCCACGTTGCTATCTTCGACCATATCTGTTGATGACAAGTCTATGTATGGGAACAGAATGGAATTGGGAAAAACAAAGCAACAAAAAATATAGCAGGAGATTGAATTGGTTGAAATGCAATAAGGTTACATTGATATACTCCTAGTTTTTGGTCTGGAGTATGGAGAAACAAAAAGATAGAAGATAATTTCAAACAAGAAATAGCTTTCATAGATGCTAAACTAACAACCAAGCTTACTGCAATAGATAGAAAAAATACAATTGATTATAAGAATTCAATCAGATATATTGTAAAATAATATATCAGTTTTTATTTTTTATTGTATCTAATGTGAAAAGGAAATAAAGCAAGAAGAAGTGTAAATTGGAAAGTTAAATTATGTGATGACGGTTATTGGAGATTATATTGTTGAAAGAAACATTATTGACACGATAGGAAACGAGAAACAAAAGAAGATTGTGAATGGTTTTTGGAAAACATATTAAGTGAGATAGAAGAAAAACACCAATTATTATGAGAAGAAGAATAAGAAAAAGATATAGCAAAAGTGAACAAAGTAGATACCCTTATTGTGAATAGGGGTATTTTATTATATAGTAGAAAAAGAGCTGAAATATACTATATTATGTATATTTTTAACAAAAAGTAAAGCTAAGATGTTTGTAGTTATGAACTAGGGTTTCTCTATTTTGAGAGTAAAAATGCACTATATACTGAAAATTGACTTGATTTTTAACAATAAATGGTTATATTTGAATTACCAAAGTAGAGGGATAACACCGTGGAACATAACCACTTGAAAAAATATGTAATCATTATCCCTCTACACCTTACTAAACAAAATCAAAAACAAAACATTACGCTTTATTATTTCTCCCTTTCAAAATGACCGAAGAAAAAAAATTTACTGTAAGAGATTTCCTACAGAGTACAAAAGAATTAGTAATTAATGACATCACAATCGATTCCAATTATTCTAATTTCAGTCTATTTGACTGGTTTGAAGATGATGAACAACACGATAAACTATTCCAAAGAGCAGTAAGAAAAATAAAATCACTAATAGAGAAATGCACAAACTTTGCTATACTTGATATGGAGTTTTGTATGAAAATAAATTCAAGTGATACGGTAAGTGTGTGGATAGGTAAAATGTATATAGAAATGGAAACAGATTTAAAAAGTTATAGAGACAGTATTTGGTATTATGAATTTCAAAAGAATATAGATAATCCAAATTCACGAGAAGAAAGACAAGAAACAAAAGATGAAGATAGACTATTTACTTGGTTAAATTCTTAAAATGACAAAATATGTAAGAATACCATTAACAGACACTTATGACCGTGATATATCTACTTGAAAAGTTGTTAAACTTCCAAGGGTTAGGCAAAGTGTAGGTGTTAAAAAAAGAATAGCTAAATGGTTATCTATCAAAAGGCAGGAAGCTAAAAAACAGGGTAAGAATGATGGTTCAATTCTTGTTGATTGATTAGGTCGGGTTAAATTATAATTTTTTACTCTTTAAGTATCTTTCAAAATGAACAATGATTATAAAATGAGGTTTTCATATCAAGTAGAATTTGCGAAATTTGATAGTACCTATATTCACGCTCAGACACCACGACATACAAGAAAAGATTTATTCAAAATCAGAAAGGTACTAAATGTTGATACTTGTATTATAGAATATGCGTGAGATACAAAAGCACACTTTAGTCGTGAGATACAAGAAGTATTTTGGAACAAAGCATATTCAGACAAAGAATACAAGAAATGGTTTTAACATCACTATGAATACTAAAGTAAATCTTTTATTCCTTTCCCTTATTTCAAAATGACAAACACAGTAGTAGAAATCATTGTAAACCAAATTATTGATTGATTGAAGAAGTGATATATCCCCCGAAAGAAAACTTGGCTGACACGCTGACAGAAGAATATAGTTAGCAAGCAGATATATAAGGGCTTCAACCAAATACTCTTATCTTTCCTTGCTGATATGAATAAGCGAAGCTGATACTGGGTATTATATAAACAAGCTATTGCCTTGTGAGGTAAAGTGAAAGACACAGAAAATAAGAACTGCACAAGAATAGCATACTACAAAACACTTGAAAGATTAGTAGAAAAGAAGTGAAAAATGGAGAAAGAGATTATTCCTATGTTGAGATATTACAATGTGTATAATGTATCACAATGTGAGTGAATAGAATTACCAGAAGATGAAGTGAAAGAAGTAGAAATGAATATGAACTTGGAGAAAGATATTGAAACTTATCTACAAAATGAGAAGATAGGGTTATTCAAATCAAACCCTTGTTATGATATGATACTTGATAAAATTGGTATGCCTGACAAAAATGATTTCATTTGATTGAATGAAAGATACCAAGCATACTTTCACGAGATATGTCACAGCACAGGAGCAGAAAGTAGATTAAAAAGAAAGCTACAAGTATTATCTATGGATAAGGAAAGCTACTCTAAGGAAGAATTGACAGCAGAGATAGGTGCTAGTATCTTAATGAATGAGAACTGATTAGAGTGGAACAAAGAGAACACACAAGCATATATCAATGGTCGAATAAGTAATCTTGAGAAAAACCCACAGACAATTATAAGTGCAGGCAACAAAGCTTTCCGTTGTGTAGAATTTTATCTTGCTAACAACCAACCAAAATGAGTTTAGATATATCACTAAAAATCAATACTTGTCCACATTGTGACTTTGGTTGAGAAGAAGTATACGAAGCAAATATAACACATAATCTATGAGCTATGGCGAAAGCGTGTGGTATATATGAAGTATTGCGACACCCTACACAGAAATATGCGTGGGAGATAATACCAACTATCGAGAAAGGACTGAAAAAACTAAAAGACAAACCTAGCTTTTATCAAAAATATAACTCTGAAAATGGTTGGGGTATGTATGAACACTTTGTTCCTTTTGTTGAAAAATATCTTGAAGCTTGTAAAAAATATCCACAAGCTGAGATAACTACTAGCTGTTAAACTTTTATTTTTTGTATAACTATTATGGATAAAAACTTTCGTGTGTGGTATATACCACAAATTCCTTGAGAAGCTTACAAGGTGTATGTAGATACAATAACAGAGTGAATACTTGTAGCTAAAACAATAATCTGATTATCTATATTTGAGTTTGAGAATAAAATCAAGCCGGACTATTCTGACGCAATTTGATTAGAAGAAAAGGTTGATTGAGAACGAAGTGAGCGAATGAATGATGAGTGAGAAACAATAGACGACATACTTGAGTAATTTTATTTCTTCATATAACATCAAGATGACTTATTTTATGTGGTTTAGTATTCTATTCGGATTATTTATATTACTCCGAGCAGAGAATCATAAATACAAACATTGGTTTATGGGTTATTTTTATCACTAAAAAATAATACAATGAATGAAGACCTAAAGTATGCTATTGATTTTCTTACAAGAGCTTTTGAGAAAGAAGAAAGACACGAGCAAATCAATTGTGTAAAGAAACACACACCAAGACACTATCACTTACAAAAAGCGATTGGAGTTTTACAGAGATTACATTGACGAGATGAGTTGATTGCTCTTAATCTTCCAAAGTGAATGACAAGAGAAGATGCTCTACAAAGGATTATTGATACTGAGTGTGTATCAGGACAACTTGTTAATTGAGATTGAGAAACTGGACGATTTGAGGTGCTGTAAAAAATCTTGAAAATTCCCTTTACTTTCAAGATTGGATAATTATACTTCTTCTTGGAAAGAATAAACCAAGTCCGTTAAATTTCTCCCCAAAGAAATAGGTGGTCGGACTCTTGGGGAGAAAGCCACCTATTTTATATTCTTTGAAAATATGAATATGGATAAAATTGAATGAAGTGTAATATATCAATCTGATTGAGTGAATATAGAAAAAGCACTATTCACTTATGATGAAGATGAAAAACAAGATAATGAAATAAATAAAGAAAATGCCAAACTTATATTCTCTCCCAAATTCATACCATTCTACCCTAAACTATTAAAACTTTGACTGACACATATACAAGTACTAATATTCTGATTTATTGATTTCTATTTACAAGATAATGAAAAAAGATTTTATTTCACAAATGAACAGATAGGAAATTTATTTTGATTTTGAGGACAACATATATCAAACTGTATGAAAGAGTTAAAAGATAAAAAGCTTATAGATATAAAATACAAGATGAAAGCTAATTGATGAAAGATTAGATTTATACAGAAATTATACTCTGATTATAACCACAGTTATAGTTGAAGTATAACCACAGTTATAGATAATAATAATAAGATAAATAACAATAATAAAAAAAATATATTATTATCTAAAGATAATAATACAAAATCTGACGATTTTGTTTCTAAGAATAGAAAAGATATAGATTTATTGATTATTGAAATAAAACAACTTTGTAATGAAATGTGAGTTGCTTACGATAAAATAAAAGAAAGAATGTTTGGAAAGCATATATGTGATAGTATTGATTATTGAGAATTTTGTAAAAATATATGATTAAATAGATTAGAATTTTCAAAAAAGATATTACTTGCTTCTGTTAAAATAAATTATCGGAAATGACCTTGTAGCTGAACAATGAAAATATATCAAAATTATGTAGAAGTATATAATCTAACAAAGTCACAAAACAAAAAAGAAAAAGAAAAAAAGTGATGAGTATGATTTTTAACTCCTTTATGATGATAATGAGCGAAATCAAAGAATTCAAGGAATTGGTGTCAATAAAATTAAAAGATGGTCGTGTAATAACAACTGAAACACCTATTGAGACCGTAGCCAAAATGTTAAATACAAACGATTTTATCGTGCTTGGGGGAATAGGCTTTGGGAAATATGAGGTGTGTGTATTTGAGAAATTTATACCTACGGAGATTGATAATTTCATTTATTCACAAAGTGACAAAAGTATACAAGAGAAATTACTAGAAATAGTAACAGAAAGGAAAGCAAAATGATTATCAATAAATTGAATAAAACACTTATGGAATATTTATCTTTCTAAATATACAGAAAATGCAGATAATAGCAAATAATAAGAATTGGTATTTATGTCAGATATGAGAATATCTTTGACGAGTATATAAAACTGAATTGAAGAAGATTATAAAAGAGCTCATTTTAGCTAGTATCTAGTATTTGATAGATATAGAAGATGAAGCTAAATTATAGCTCTTTTATACGGGGGAAACACTAGTTCCCATAGTGGTAGAAACAGCTAAATATAGCTATTTCTTAGTTGGTAGTAGATATATTACTCCAATAGATATAGCTTCCCTTATTCAAATATAGTATATGATAAGAATTAGTGTTTCCTTATATCTTAGAAATCTATATTTTTTTATCTATATATATGGCTGTATGTTCCCAGAATACCGAATAAATCGAGCAAAAAGTAGATACTATGATGTATCACTTATGAAAACAATATCTTTTCAATGTGAGCGAGAATGATGTAGTAAAAATGCTTGTTCAATACATCACATAAATTCTTCTTTCAGATGAAAAAGAAATAACAATCCAAAATGACTTATAGCATTATGTTTGTTTCATCACGAATTTATACATAAAAAGAATAATCATCAAAATAGACAAATGTTATTAAGTATAGTTTTAGATATTTTGAAAGAAAGAAATGATAATCAAAAATGAACATTTTGAATGCAGGGTTTTAGTAGAATTTCTGAAAAAGATAAATTGCTTGTATAGTAAAATAGCAAACGAAATACGAACACCTAGTATCAAACAAAGAATGTTTCAAAAAGCTGAATGATTAGAGTCGTGAGTGCCTGATTATATTATAATTGTAAGATGTAGAAGTTGAAAAAGGAAACTTATATTACTTGAAATGAAAAGAACAAAAGGTTGAGTAGTAAGCTCAAAGCAAAAACTACGGAATAACCAATTATTAGAGTGCTGAATAAATGCATATATCTCAAAAGGTGCTATTGAAGCAATCCACTATATTCAAAAAATAATCTTAGAGAATTAGTAGTTGAGAAGTAGTGAAACACGAAATAGAAAAATCTTAAAAAATCCCTTGATTTTTAGTTTTAGATGGTTATAATCAAGTTAGAAATAAACCAATTCTTTTTATTCTTTATTCTTTCCAAAATGCGAGAAAAAATTGAAGTATTATTGGAGCAATCCAAACAAATTCTACACGAAGTAGAAAACAATTTCACAATTGAGCCAAAACGAAAAAACTGAATGAGAGTGGCTGTTGGTTATCTTGTATCAAAAACCTATGACTTATTATTTGAGGATTGGAAAATTCATCAGCAATGTGATGAAACAAGAACAGACTTAGATTATTCAAATGATTTCGATTGTTTAGTCTGATATGATAGCAACGACCAAGTAGAGAAGCAGTTAGAAAAACTTACTGCTTATTTTATTTTGATAAGTAAAAACTAAAATGTGAGAAATAAAACAATTTATAGACCTCAAATGATTTGAAGAAATCAAGACTATTGCCCAGTATTTTGTAGAACAAAAAGCATTGCCGAAATGAATTATAAATGCTTGACAGCTTGTAATGCTTATGCAGGCTTGAAAAGATTTGTGATTATCAATTACACAATCAATGGCAGGACTGGTAATGATAAATTGAGTAATAACTGTATATGGTAATGTGTGAGCTTTGCTTATGAAAAGAGCTTGATATGATTGGGAAGTAATTGAAAGCAATAGTAAACATTGTAAAATAAAGATTTTCAAATGAGATAAAATAGATGAAGTAGAGTATGATATGACAGAAGCCCAATTTGCTTGAATAAATTGAAGTGCTGTATGGACTAAATACCCACAAGAAATGATATACCGAAAGTGTATAGCAAGAGCAAGAAAGAGAATTTGTCCTGAAGTATTAGATTGATATTCAATATATGAAGATTATCAAGAAATGGATAAACCAATTATACCAATAGATGATGTTATTGATTGATTTGGAAAAGTAGAAGCAGATAAAGAAATAAACGAAGAAAGGACAGAAATTATACAAGAACAGCAAGCTATTTTATCTGATAAAGAAAATTGAGATGAGTAGTAGCTATGTAGAAAGAACAAGAGGACATATCACAGCAAGTAAATTAAAATGTTTCTTGAACAATCCAGTTGAATATAAACTAAAATTTGTTGATGAGATACCACTTGAAGAAGAAGATAAAAGATACTTTGTTGTTGGTGGTGCTTTTGATTACTTAGTAGCAGAATGAGAAGAAAAGTTTTTACAGAAATACTATATTGATGATTGATTAGTCAAAGAAGAATTATATCAAAAAGCACTAGAAAGATGAGAGATAGCAAAAGAAGTATTAAGTAAATGGAAGCTACCAGAATTAAGAGCATATATCTATAATGGACGAGATGAGGCAAAGATAAGATTAACACCTTGAGAGTGAAAAAGTTTGATGTGAATGTATAGAGAAATAATAAGACAACCATTAGCAGATATGTGAAGTAATTATCAAACACATCATACCATACAAGCTAAATATAAAACACTTGTAATATGATGAGAGCTTGACAGATTTAGTAAAGAAAAATGACTGATAAGAGATTGGAAAACGACAGGCAGAATAGATTTCTTTGAGTATGATATGGAGAATACATACGATTATATAATGAGTATGGCTTTCTATTATACACTAGCAAAAGTCCATTATGATATTGATTGTGATGTTATACTAGATGTAGTTCATAAGAACGAGCCGTATCAATTTATTGCGTATAAGCTAGATAAGCAAATACTATTCCAAAAGATGATGGATAAAGTGAAACCTTGATTAGATAAACTCATTGAAGCATATGAAACAAATACACGAGAGCCAGTATATCCATTAACTTGACAGCCAATACCAAGAGCAGAGATAATGAAATCTTCATACTATGCTTATATGGATTGTTCATTACAGAAAGATTTTACCTCTCCTATGTAGGAGAAGTAAGGAGATAACCGTTAGCTAGGGATAGTCATCTATACCCCTGCCCCCCACCATAGGGGAGGATATAGTTAGGTGGTGCAAGTCCATCAATCTCCCGATTATAGTAGTTTTTATTTTATAAATATCTTTACCAATGACAAACCTACAAGAAAAAGTTGATACTATTCTATCCCAATTTACTTGAGAAGAATATAGTGTAAAGAAAGCAAAAGTAATTAAGAAACAGCTTATAGAGCTAAAAAAAGTATCTGTAAATGAGTGGAGAGAAATCAGAAATGCTGTTAAATCTCTTATTGTTCCAAAGATTATTGAAACAAAAGCGTGGTTAAAACTAAACACAAAAAAAAGACCAAGAAAAGAAAAAGTAGAAGTAGTGAAAGAAGTAGAAGCTCCAGAAGTAGAGCCAACAGATGAAACACCAGTAGATGAAACACCTACTGAATAAAACCTATTTTATCCTATATCTATAATCAAATGACTGAAAAAAATTACATTAAGGGTTGAGCGAGAGAAGTAGAAACACAATATGGTAATTTATTCAATATCAGAATAAATGTAAATCAACTTGGTAAACTTCCTTGTGATGATGAATGATATGTAAGTATAACTATGTATAAAATCAAAGAGCCGAAAGAAAAAGGTTATACACATTACTTTGTTGAGAATACATATAATAAAGCAAAAGAAGCGAATAAAAAATCAGCAGAAGAATTGAAGAAAGACCAAGAAGATTTACCATTTTAGTAAAGATTTTATTTACTATACCAAATCAATGAATATACCAGGACAACAGGCAAGCTGACTTCCAATAGATTGAAAAGATTTGGAACTTCAGATAATCAGAAAAGTAATGGGTATGAGAAATCAAGGTATACCTATGACAAGAGATAAACTATGTAACAGGGCTGATATAACCTATGACGCTATATTACTTGCTACAAGAAGAAATACTATGCGTATCAAGACAATAAATAAGTTAAAAAAGATTGGTATAAATGTCAAAATTCTGACATAACTTTTATCCTTTTATTCTTTCCAAATGATGTTAAACAAACAAAAATTCAAATCACAGACAGATGAAGTCTTGCGATTATTACAACACAAAAAGAGTATTGCTTGTGTAGATTTTGCTGTTAAGTATTGAATACTACGCTACTGACATTGTATACGAAAACTTAGAACTTGACAGAATAGAAATAAGAGAAGATATAAAATAGAAATGATTGATAAATATGTAAAAATGTGAAATAGAAAAAGTAGACATACAAGTTATTCATTAAAGTAATCTTTTATCTTTGTAAACTATTTTCAAATGATTTTATTATGAATTATTATGATTTTCCTTATTTTTGTTCCTGCGTGGATTATATGGACACCACGAATGAAAAAGTTAGCAGTAAAGATTTGTTTATGTGTGGTAAGTTCGCTTGTATGATTATTTGCTATATATGCTTGTAGTGAGTATCAGAATGATGAAGAAATTATACAATCAATGATAACTAGAAATCAGAACTATGTTGATTGTATAGATAAAGCACAAACAACAGATGCATTTAGTAAGTGTGTTGTAGATAATTATACTGAATTAAATGAAATATATGGAGATTAAACAACTCTTTTATCTTTATCAATAAACAAATGACACGATATACAGAAAGACAACTGACTAAAGTTAATAAAGAAACATTTAACCGACCATTTGTAATTATGTGTATACTATTTGGAGTATTGGTTATATTTACTATCTCACATAAGGGAAATAAAGTGAGTAGTAATTATCAAGAATTATCGGTTTGACAACTCATAGATGTTAAGATTTGATTACAAGACCAATTGAGTTGATTGAATAAAAAAATCTTTGATATAGATACAATAATCTGCTGAAAAGAAGCTTCCCTTTGTGTAATAAATGGAGATAAGAATCAAGAAAATTCTTGAGTAGAGGAAACCCCAATGGAGCAATTAAATCAATCAATGGGTTTATAGACGACCAAAGCAAATCTGCTACAAGTCAAAAAACTGTTAAATATCCAAGTGGTGCTAAAATTACACATACTGGATATCCAATAAATAGTATAGTTCAGCAATATGTTCAGTATACTTATGATATGTGAGGTATGGACTTAGTTATAATTATGCAATGTGAGCAAAGCCGACAACCTTGATTACAGTCAAAGAGTGAAAGTAGTTATTGATTATGCCAAATATACTGACCAGACCACAGAGATATAATCAATGATAGTAGGTTTTGAACTGATTGGAAATGGGAAGTCGAACAATGCTCTATACTAATGAAATGATGAACTAAATTCTTTTGACCAAAGAGAATAGATAAAAAGAACTGACAACCTTGTTATATAAACGCACAGAAGTATTTTACTATATCATTTGATTAAAATTTTAATTCTTTTCATCTTATTACAAAATGGATAAAGTAAAGGACTAGACTTGTGAGTATATGGGGGAGGGCTCGAAAGAGATAGCCGACGGGTAATTGTTAATAGCAGACCTCTCCCGAATTAAAAATAAAGTCCATTGATGGTAGATGCATAATAGAGGTATGGCGAAATAATAGACGCAATGGTGTACAACATATCCCAGACTGCGGGGTGTCCATAGGTGTGGAGTCCTATGGTATCTCTATTAGTCGTCTACCACCAGTGAAGTACATTGTTTTATATTGTTAATCTTGTGTAATGCCTCATTTATTACAATTACATAAGATATGATGACTTAAAAGATTAACTCTCAAAGCACAGAAAAAAGCTAGGAGGAAACATATAACTAGAATACAGGCAAGTAAAATAGAAGAAAGTAATCACGCTAAAATAAGATTAGAGGAAAGATTTAGTAAGATGGATAATTGTAAAGTAAAGTTGGATTTAGTGCATTGAATACTAAGCTGAAAAATAAAATACAATGAGTGATTGAAAACATATAAGATATATGGGAATAAATGAATTTATATACTAGGAGGAAACTATAAATTAGTAACAGTTATGAATGAAAATCTTTGAAGTAACGCCGACAAATACTATTTATGATTAACAAAAGAAAATAGATATACACTTATGAAAGAATTATGAATTTTGTTTGAATAGTTTTATCCTCTACCCATAAAGGAAATGAATGATAAACTTATAGAGAAAAAATTATTATGAAACCCAGACTGAAATGCTTGGGCAGAAGAATTTGTAAGATTAGTGAAGGCTAAGACAGAGATTGCTACTGATGTAGAAACAATGACTGGACGATTTGCTAATGCAATTATGTGTTGATATGATATTCCCAAAAAAGATAAAGTCCTAATTGACAAGCAAGTCTTGGAGTGAATGGTGAAGAAACGAGATAAAAAGTGCGAATTATTCAACAGAAGTCCTGCACATAGATGTGCATTAAAATGATGTATCCAAGACCTAACATCACTACTACCAAGCGAGTAATATCCTTTTATCACTTAATATACACTTATGAAATTCTCACTAACTAAAAACACTAAAGACTTGTTTGGTACAACACTATTCCAGATTAAGGCAGAGATGTCGTTTGGGTCTGTATCTAAATGAGACCTTTGAGGTTGGGTAGAGAAAGAAGAAAACCTATCACAAGATGGTAATGCTTGGGTCTATGGTGATGCTTGGGTCTATGGTAATGCTAGGGTCTATGGTAATGCTAGGGTCTATGGTAATGCTAGGGTCTCTGGTAATGCTTGGGTCTATGGTGATGCTTGGGTCTATGGTAATGCTAGGGTCTCTGGTAATGCTTGGGTCTATGGTGATGCTAGGGTCTCTGGTAATGCTTGGGTCTCTGGTGATGCTTGGGTCTCTGGTAATGCTTGGGTCTCTGGTGATGCTTGGGTCTCTGGTAATGCTTGGGTCTCTGGTAAAATTAAATTACAATTCTGATGGTGTTTTGCAAGAAAAGAGAAAGACTGGAATGTGTCGGAAGTAGAAAACGAGTGAATGATTTTGATGATAAAAGATTATAAACCAGCAGAGGAAGAAGTAGATGATGATGTAACAAAAGCAATTAAGCTCCTTGAAGAAAAATGAAAGCTAAAAGACTGAAAGATACTTGTGTAATATCCTTTTACCACTTACTACTAGTAGCTATGCAACCAACTACTACATCACTAGAAGCAAAGACAATAAATGAAAAAGTTTTAGAACTTTGCAAAGAAATCTGAACTGATTGGACTATACAGATGTTCAAGAAGCAGTTATACAGAGCTAGGACATATTGTAAAAAAGCGGAAACAAAAGAAATTATGGATAAATATATGTCTGATATAAATAGGTTAGAAACATCAATAAGGATAGCGTGAGAATTAAATATCAAACGAGAAGATAGTAAGAACTATACTTCTTTACAAAATAAGATAAAAGAAGAAAATGCGAAGAAATAAGAATAAAGAGAAACAGAGATTATATCAGAAAGAATACCATAAAACGGATAGATATAAGAAATATCAAGAAGAATATAGAAAATGAATGCCACAAGAACAGAAAGAGAAATACAAAAAAAGGGTTTGCTACACCAATATATAGCGAACTAGTGGTTGCTTACACTAATTGCTAGAACCAACACACCTGTTTCCGTGAGTTAAAATCTCACAAGAACGAATTATGGAGTGGCTACCCTAAGTAGCCTTTAGTATCTAGTACAGGAATAATTTTTACCTACCTAAACCCTTATATACCTATGGAAAGAGTAAAGAAACGATATGGCGGCGTTAAAGAATTATATATTTTCTATGCTATAATGATTTTATATATTATATGTTTAATTATATTTGAGTGAAAACATTTCTTGAAATAATATATTTTACTTCCTACCTTATAATAGATGGACAAAGCACCAATGGATAGAGAGAAGATAGCACTTATCTGAACAAGGAGGATGTATGACCATTTTATTCGTACACAAGAAAGTAGGGATATATTCATACATATATGATGTGAGTCTGATTGTGTTGGTAGAGTATTTACAAGACGAAAAGAGTTGCCATTAGCCTATGAAATGAAAGATTATAATAAGATAAAAAAACAACTTATGAGCAGGATTTTACCTACTTCACCATTCACAGATGACACAGACTAACAAAGACACACTAAGACTTAATAAAGGTCGATATCCAAATCTTCATTCTTTCGAGGAACAACAAATAGTTGGGGAAGAATGAGACTATATTATAATAGGAATAAAAAATCTAACAATAGTAATGTGGACTAACTGATGATGGAATTTAGCAATAAGGAAAGAAGGATGACAATATAGGCATATACTATTCAGTTAGATAGATAATGAGGAGATTGAAGAAGATATCAACCCTCGAAAATGATATTTCAAATCTCGATATTTCTGGTGTTGGTGATTACCTTGTTTTACAATGGCGATAATACTTATAATTTTATTTGTTAAAAGTTTATAAGATGACTAACAAAGACAAGAAAAAACTAATCTACAAAGATGAGAACATCACACTCTACTCTAATAAACTTTTGGACTTAGAGAATATTACATCAGTTGTAACTTCCACGATTGACTCAGCACTTATAGGAGTAAAGATACATTGTGAATTAGCGAAAGACCCAATAGAACTATATAATCTTTATGTAGAAAATATCTATAAATCAGTAGAAGCTATGAGGAAGATTTTAGTTTCTAATAAGACAGATGAATAACAAAGACTTAATAGAGCAAATGGCTACACGAGACACACAGACAATTATATGACATCTTGTATCACAAGGTATGTGATTTCAAGTAGGTAAAATATCGCTTGAGGAACTTAATCTGTCAAAGAGATCAGCCGAAAAACATCTCTTCGCCACCGAACTCCCAGAAGCTCACATCGACCAGACGAAGCTAGATGAAATGATAGAAGAAATGTCCGCTACGAAAATAATGCTAAGAGGTCATTGATTAGAATACTCAAACGGATATTCAGAATGATACCAAGATGCACTCAAAGCACTCCAATCAGAGCCAATGCTAGGTATAGGTATAGTTAAACCAATACATAATTGAATGTGAGAGATGATATGACATACTTGCGAGCCAACGCCTGATACGCAGGGAGAGAAATATAAGACCAGTGTAGAGAAAACCTTAATTTATGAAGCGTGAGTCGAGGAGTGAAAAAGGCTGGCTAGGGAGAAGAAGATATTCTGATGTTTATGATGAAAGAAACATTTTTGGATTACTTGATGTGATGGGAGATGGAAATGTAGGGATTGCTGAAAAAGATGAAAAAGATGAAATTAAGTAGCGAGGATTAGCCTAGTAGAGTCTACATTTTATATGCTAATATCATAAATGGATAAATGACGATATAGAACATACAATGATTTATTATACTATCTACCAAAAGCAGTCGACTGAGATTATGCAATAGTGGGAATGGTCCCATATTTAGTTGTCTATGAATGATTACGAACTACTGGATATAAGCTAGTGGTAGATTGAGTATATGAAAAAGTATCTATTGAGGAATTACAAAGAACTAATGATATACCCATAATGAAATTTGATGATGAGATACTAACAAGAAGGGAAATGGTATCTACTATAATAATATGTATGGTATGTATTACTATTGTTGCGTGATTATTATATCGGCGAACATTTTAGTTCTGAGTAGCGAGGCTTAGCCTAGTAGTTTTTATACTTTGGGAGTAAAAGAATTTAGGAAATAAATAAATGTCAATCTCAAATCTATAATTTATGATAATGCTCTTGAAAAGAAAATAGATTTATTTATATTACTACTGAATAAAATTTTATTTGGTAGTTCTGACCTATGAAAACAAAAAGGAAATACTGACCTATACGACAGAACACAAATGAGAAAGTCAAGTATCAGTTGAAAATACTAAAAGAACTTGAAGCAAAAAAGATAAAAACACCCTATGAAAATGAAGCTATAAAAATCTTGAAGAAGATTATAAAATAGTTTTTTTATTTTTTTTCTAAAAAATGGACAATAAAATTGGTTTCATATGAACTTGATTTATAGGTGGGAATATGGCAGAGAATTTCAAAGACAGGGGCTATAATATAGTCCAGTATTCATTAGAAGAGCCATATTGTAATAATAATGAGAAGCTAAAAGAAACAGATGTATTATTTATAGCTGTTCCAACTCCAACAAAAGATAGAAAATTTGTAAAGGAGATACTATATAGGGTAATAAGGGAACAGACTCTTCCTTGACAAAAGATAGTGATTAAGTCTACAATTATTGCTTGAACTACTGAAGAACTACAAGCAATGTTTCCTGATAGATACTTCTTCCATAGTGCTGAATTTCTTACAGAAAGAAATGCAAGGAATGATGTAGATAAGCCAAGTAGAAATATTGTTGGCTCTACTGAAATAAGTGAGAAATATGCACAAGAGATTATGAATTTACTTCCAAAATCTGAATATAATTTTTTGGTAAAGGCAAGTGAGAGTGAAATGGGAAAGTATTTCTGAAACTTCTTATTGGCTAGTAAAATCATTATGGCTAATTTGATGTATGATATATGTCAGAAATATGGAATTGATTATGATAAAGTTAAAGAGATTGCTTGAAGCGACCCAAGAATATGAAAAAGCCACTTAGATGTTGTTTTTGAATGATGAAGATGAGCAAACTGACATTGTTTCCCAAAAGATATGGCTACTTTTCACGAGATGTATTGAGTAGAAGATAAGCTAGGACATATATTATTAGAAGCAATGGAGATGTATAATGTCGAACTAAACAAGAAAACAAATAAGCAACCAGAGATAAGATTGAGTGAATAATTACTGAATGAAGACCATAAAAGAGTCAAGAGGTAAGAAAAGATAACCAAGAGGACTGTTGTAACCTTAGACACTAAAAGCTTATGAACAGAACTACCATTTCCCCCATTTTATTCTATATATAGACTATGCCTAAGTGAGAACATTTCAAAGGTACTAAGCTAGACCACCCAAGAAAATGACCGAGTAGTGATTGAGAAGTTATGCAGAGAGTGGCCTTAGTATCACAAATGATAATTCAATGATATTCAAGAACAACTATACTAGCAAACATAATGGATAAATATGATTTGTCAGAAAGTGCAGTTAATGAATATATGAGAAAAGCAAAAGAACACATTAGAGCAAAAAATGATGAAACGCTTGAAGATGAATTAGAAATAGTACAAGCAAGGATTACAGATATGTATCAATGAGCAAGAAAGGAAAAAAAATACTCTGATGTTTGAAAAGCAATAAAATTACATATGGAATTAAAATGATTAGAAGCTCCAAAAAAATATCAAGAAATACCTATATCTGATGAAGATAGAAAAAAGGTAGATAGACTTATGGCAATAAATATGTTTTGAGAAGATGAAAATATAAACGATTTATCCATTACTTCATAATATGAAAAAAGTGTTAGTAGGTATTCCGACATATTCTTGAAATCTGAATTTAGAACTTATCAAGTTTTTGGATAATGTTAAGCTTCCTGATTGACGAGGGATAGGAAAAAGCTATGTAATAAGAACACCAATACATATGGCAAGAAATATGTTATTGAAGAAAATGATAGAATTTGATTATGACTATCTAATTATGTGTTTTGTTAAATGAACAAAAATAGAAACTATTGATTGAGAGAAAAATATAGAAGATATACAGATATGAGATAAAGTAAAAACACACAAATGAAATTACAATAAAGTTAAAACATTATACAAAAATCCAATAAAACAACATAAACAGTTGTTATGAATATCAACAATCAACAATTCTGTTATATGTACACCTGAACATCCATTCTTTATTGATTGAAAATTTATACAGGCAAATAAATTAAAAGAATGAGATTATATATCTTATCCATATAAACAGAAAAAAGATGTATTGTCTTTAAATATAAGTTGAAAAACAAAATATGAGAATAAGAAATGGTCTATATGAGATATTATAGTAGATAGAGATTTTGCAAGGTTTATGTGATTGTATTTGGCTGAATGATGTTGATGAGATAGTGCAATAAGATTTACTTTCAATAATAACGAAACTGAATATATAAACTTTATAAAACAATGTTCATTGAAATATTTTGCTAAACAACCAACAACCTATATAAGATGGGCGACACAAATAGGAATAAATTCAATATACTTATCGCAAAGATTTGAAACATATTTTTGAAAAAGAGCAACAAATAAAAAAATACCTGATTTTGTTTTTAAGTGGGATTTATTGAATAGATTAGAATTTATTAAATGATATATAGATTGAGATTGATGTATTAGTATATCTTGAAATGCAACAATAACGACTTCAAGCGAGAAATTGGTTAATGATTTTATTAGATTATGTAATATAAGTTGAATATGAGTGAATAAATATAATACAAATAATAGTAGAACAGCACATATTGATTGAAAAACAATAAATACTTGAATTAGTTATACTTGTACATTATCAAAATATTCTTATTGAAAATTATTAGATTTATTGAATGGCATTATTGATTGATGATATATAAAAAATAAAATAGTTTCTATAAAAAATAAACAATCAAATTATGCCACTAAATTCGTATATAATATAGAGGTAGAAAACGATAATTCATATATAGCAAATTGATATGCAGTACATAATTGTGATGATGATGAATATCCTGTTGATGAGAATTGTTTTCTAAATATGTTGTTAGACTGAAAAGATATGGTAAGTGGTGTTGTAAGATTAAGGACAAGAAAGGAAGATTTATGTATATTATATCGTGAAAGATACCTAGCAGGAGAGAAATGATGATATGAGTGAATGTGGAAATATGTAAATTATAAAGAAGTTCCAAAAAAGTGATTATTCAAAATAGATAATGCTTGATGTTGATTAGTATGTATTAGTAGAAAAGTAGCAGAAGTTATGATAAAGAAATATAGTGAGCCGTTTGAAAATAAGGCGACTAATTATGTAAAGATGAATAATTGAGATTTCTGTGAGTTTGGTTATCATTGAGAAAACATCTATACAAGTCCTGAATGAAAACCATTATTATGTCGTAGAGTATTGAGTGAAGATTATTTATTTTTTGAGAGAGCTGTTCAACAATGATTTCAACTACGAGCAGACTCTGAGTGTTGAGTAGTCCATATATGAGAGCCAAGTTTGCTTTATCCTTAAAATAGTAAAATGGAAACACTTGTAATAGTAATAGTCATATTCTTGTATTTTTTACCTGCTGTCATAGCAGAAGCAAGACACCATAAAGAGTCTGCTTGTATATTTGTATTGAATATGTTTTTATGACGGACTCTATTGGGTTGGGTAATATCATTGATACGAGCTTTATCCAGTAATGTAAAAAAGCCACTATGAGAATAAAAGACTTAACAATAGTGTATACATTAGCACCAAGAACACCTGATACTATTAACGAAAGTATCAAGAGTTTGAGGGCAAACTGAATTGACAATAAGATTTTCATATCAGCAGAGCCTTGAAAATATAAGATAAAAGATAAAAATGTTGATATGATTATCCACAAGAAAAAGAAATGATGTTTTTTACATTATGATTGGGTGTTAAATCAAAAGAAATTTCTAAAGACAAAATATCTATTTATAATACAAGATGATTATGTATTTTCTGAGAGAATAAATGAATTAGTAAAGTTCAAAGATAAGTGATTTTGATTTTACAATTTCTATCTGAGTGAGCAACTATTAAACACAATACCAAGAATATGACGAAACGATATAAGGTTTGGTTGGTCTACTGCGTGAGCGTGTTTCTTGTTTGATACCGAGATGATACCAAAGATAATAAGTAGTTTTTTTTATCAAAATCATAAAAACGAATATGTCAAAAAAATAAAAAATCAACAAGTAGATAGTTGTATATGAGAAACCTGTAAACTTCTTAATCTAAAAACATATTTCCCCTCTATTAGTTATTGTAAACATATATGAGAAAGTGTTATTTGACATAGTGATTGAACGCTTTGATTATTTAATTTCGCTCAATGTGAGATAGATGGTTATAGATGAAGATTAGATAAGGTTATAATATGAATAGCAAGTATACCAGAAAGAGAAAAGTTATTAGAAAATACAATTATCAGTTTATATGAGCAGGTAGATAAGATAATACTTGGATTGAATGGTTACAAAAAGAAACCTATACGACTAAAAAAGTATAAGAAAGTGCAGGTCATATCGTCTGATAATAGTAAGGGAGATATAATGAAGTTCATAGATATAGAAAAGGTCAGCTGATATTATTTTACCTGTGATGATGATATAATTTATCCAAGTGATTATGTAGATTTTATGATAAACTGAATAGAAAGAAATGAAAGAAAGATGATAGTATGATTACATTGAGTTATAGTTCCTTGAAAGATAAAATCATACTATTATGATTGTCAAAGATTTCACTATGCTTCTGAATTACGAGCATCAAAAGTAGTCCATATATTATGAACTTGAACAACAGCATTTCATACAGATACAATAAAGTTGAAAGTAAGTGATTTCTGAAAAGCAAATATGGCTGATATATGGCTAGGTAAGAAAGCACAAGAAAGTAATGTTTTGATGATATGTCTTGCTAGAACACAAGACTTTATAAAACAACAGGAAGTCAAAGAAAGTATATGGGAGAAGTATAGAAATAATGATAACATACAAACAGCAGTAGTAAATAGTGTAATACGAAGACCACTTTAATTTATTATATGAAAAATGAAAATCTGTATAGCCGTTTGCACAAGACCGAATGTAATCAAACAATATGGTTTGATAAAAGAATGTATTGCTCAATGATTGGAGTATTATATTCTATCAACTTGACAACATTATGATAACAATATGTTTGGTTGATTTTTCAAAGAACTATGAATACCAAGAGAACATTTGAATTTAGATGTAAGAGCTTCGAATAGGATAGAAAGATTATCTGAGATAGCAACTAAACTTAGAACAGCACGACAGATAGATATGTATAGACCAGATATTGTGATTGTTCAAGGCGACACCGATAGTGATTTTGTAGTAGCAATGGTAGCAAAGATGATGTGAATAAAGGTAGCACATAATGAAGCGTGAATAAGAAGTAATAGTGATATACCTGAAGAATATAATCGTAGAATGATAGACCAAATCTCTGACTATTTATTTGTTCCTACAAAGAAAGACTTTGAGAGAATAAGTATTGAGTGAATAAAATGAGAAGTTTATTTGACAGGTAATACGGTATGTGATTGTATCAAAGACCAAATAAGACAATACTATAATTGAAATGTAAAATATATCTTTATGACATTACATAGAGATACAAATGTTGATAATGAAGTGTTGTTAAAAGATATACTAGAACAGACAATACAATTGAAGAAAGATACTTGACTTCCCATTATACTTTCATTACACCCTAGAACAGAGAAAATGATTGATAAGTTCTGATATAGAAAGTTCCTTGATGAGTTTATAGTGAATAGACCAATGACATATTTTGATACGGTAAGGCATATAAATTGAGCTGAATTTATTATAACAGATAGTGGCTGAGTTCAAGAAGAATGTTGTATTATGAAAAAGAAATGTATCATAGTAAGAGATAGCACAGAAAGACCTTATATGTGAAGTGTGCTATGGGAAAACAATCTAATGAAATCAAAAGAACAATTAGATGTTATCAATGAAGACCACATAATAAATATATTCAACCCAATGAAATACAAAAGTATATCAAAAGAGATTTTATCTATAATTACTACTGAATGCTAGACTTTCGTGACCAGTTCTTCTATTTCCTAGATAAGATTGATAAGTGAGAAAACTTTTCAATTTCAAGATATTGAGATTGAGAGAAAATGCTTATAGAGGGTAGAGATGTTACTGAGTGTTCACAAGCACGAGCACAGGATAAACGGAAAAGCGTATGAATGACAAAACTATGAGAAGCACTAGGTAAGACCTTAGATGTTGTAGACAAGAACTACTATTATGCTATCCCCTGTTCTTGTTGTAATAATAAATGAAAAATACGATATATGGATAATGTAAAATCTCACTATTTCACTTATGCTAATTTGTTCATAAATAATAACTATCAATTTTTCAGAGAGTGGTTGAAACTATTAACGAGAAGTGTAATAGTTATGGCAAACTATGAATGACAAGACAAAGAATATCCGTTTACTGTTAAACAATTTATACCAGTATGAGATGATTGTGCGAATTACTTTGAGCGTCACCATAAAGCATTTATAAATAAGTGTAAAAAGTTAGCAAAAGAAAACAAAAACCAGTTGTTTTTTATAAGTGCTTGACCTCTTGCGAATATAGTTGTTTATGAGATGTATAAACAAAACCCAAATAATACTTATATAGATGTGTGAAGTGCATTAGATGAGTTCACGAAATGAAGAATTACACGCTGATTTCAAAGGAGAGAAGATGTATATGCTCAAAGATATTGTATTTTTTAGTTCTTAATTATATTTCTATGAAACAAATTACCTGATACAAAAATCTTAATATGCGTAGCTTCCATTGTTATAAATGTCATATTAATTTTGATAGCGATGAATTTATTACAAAGGAGAATTTGAGAGAGGGGGAATGTCCTTACGAAGATACTTGTCCTAAATGTTGAGTGATTTGTGTGGGATGAAATCCTTTATGTTCACAGCCCAAAAATTAGTTTTAATTGTTATTTATCATAATGGAAAGAGCTGAAAAACTAAAAGATGGAGATGTTATCCGAAAAGATATTATTTGATATGAATGATATTATCAAATAAGTAATTTTGGTAGAGTAAAAACATTAGTAAGAAGATATAAAAGAAAAGAAAAAGTATTGTCAAATAATAAATTAAAATCTTGATATGAAACAATTTTATTACATAAAGAGAATAAAATAAAACCATTTTTAGTACATAGATTAGTAGCTAAAGCATTTATAGAAAATGGGAATAATAAATTAGAAGTAAATCATAAGAATTGAATAGTGAATGATAATAGAGTAGAAAATCTTGAATGGTGTACAAAGAGCGAAAATCATAAACACGCTTATAAATATTTATGAAGAATAAATAATATGTCTTGAAAATTTTGAATAGATAATCAAAACTCAAGAAAGGTTATTCAAAAAGATAAATTATGAAATATAGTAAAAATATGGAATAGTTTTTCAGATATAGTAAAAGCATTATGACTATCTCAATGATGCTTATCTGAATGTTGTTCTTGAAAAAGAAAAACAGTATGATGATATATACGATTTTATTATTTAATAAATTAGATGGAGAGATTAGAAAAAATCAAAAAAGAAAATTCTGATGTCACGGTTATTTTATCTATCTTCAAAAGACCTTATGCTTTAGAAGAACAGATTAAAGCAGTAGAAGCTCAAACAGTTAAACCAAAAGAGATTATCATTATCAATAATGGTTGTTTTTCTCCAACTCCACAACGAGCAAAAGATAAATATACAGTAATTGAAAATAGTGTAAACTTTGGTGTATGGTTTAGATTTAGTATATGATTAAACGCCAATACTAAATATGTAAATGTTATTGACGATGATACTATTCCTTGAAGTAAGTGGTTGGAAAATTGTATAAGGGAAAGTGAAAAGAAAAGATGATTGTATTGAACTATTGGTTGTATCTATTGATTAGCAAAGCCTTGACGAGCAAAAGAAGATTGGACTGATGATATGAAAGTATGGAGAGAACATTATTATTCTCATATAAGATTTGGTTGGGCTAGTCCAAACAAAGATGTTCAAGAAGTAGATTTAATCTGACATTCACGATTTTTTGAAAGAGAGTTTTTATCAAAAGCATATTTCGCAGAGTCAATTCCCGATAGTCCATATTGTTGAGAAGATATGTGGTTTAGTTATACACTACAAAAATATATGTGATTATGAAGTTATGTCCCACCACACCCACATTGAGATATGGAAATGCGATGAAGTAAAAAAGGTTGGGAATTATGAACAGTAGATAGTTCTTGGAGTGAACACTGAAAATGAGATTGAGATATATACGATGATTTTTATAAAGAGATGAGAAAGAAGTGATTTAAGATACTTATGGACTCATAATTTTTATACTTTAATATATCAAAATGAAAGTCAAATTGTTTGAATTTATGAGTAAAGATGAACAACCCTGTGATGAACAACGACAAGCACGGAGTAGAATTTATGAATATCCATTTGTTTTGAAGTGTATAAAAATGTATTGAACCTGAAAAACAATACATAATACTTGATGTTGAGGTTGAGAAGTCCATTTGAAATTCGCTGAAGAATTAGATAAATATTGAATAGTTACAAATACAGATAATGATGCTTGGCAACGGCAAACAATACCAAAGAATTTTATGCATTATGATATATTGAAGGAGTGTGATTTTCAGTCAGATATAGTATTGTGTGTTTCTACATTAGAGCATTTATGAAATCAAGTGTTAGCATTACAGAATTTATTGGAAGCAACAAAAGAATGATGATTATTGATAATCACTTTAGATAGTCCACCAGTAGACTTGAAAAAGATAGAAGAATATCTATGAGTGAAATGTGAATGAAGTGAAAGCAAACTAAACCAATGGAATTCAAAAGTTCCAAATCCATTATTTGAGGAAGAAATAAATGTAGTGAAGTTAGTAATACAGAAATAATTTTATCTTTATTTATCATTATGGATAATGAGATGTGTAAGCCAAAGATAGAGTGATGAAATCTAATATCTTGAGATTGAGAGATTATGACTGATTGAGATGTTCGTAAATGTAAGTGTGTTATGTCTGAAACTTGTTATTGGATAGCCTGTTTATTGACTTGGGATAGAATAGAAGAAGCAACAGAAAAATATAATAAAGCGTTTAATTAAATTTTTATTTCTTATTTATTAACAATGGGCAGAGAAGATTTCAATTCAGACAAATACCGAGATGAAAGGTATAAAGAGTGAGGTAATAGTTGAGAATGAAGCTATTGAGAAAATGCTATTTATAAAGCAAACTTCATAAATGAATTTGTTAAATCTCATAGTATACAAAGTGCTGTTGAGATATGATGTTGAGATTGAGCTAATCTATGACTATACAGAATACAATGGTATACTTGATATGATGTATCAAAGAAAGCAATAGAAATGTGTGATGAAATGTATAAAGATGATACTACAAAAGAATTCTATGTTAATAATGAAAATACAGAACTTCATCAAGCAGAATTATCACTTTGAATTGATATGATATATCATATATTCCCAAGAGCAAAACGAGAAAAGATGATTGATAAGATTATAGAAGCTTGAAATAAATATGTTATATTTTATACAGTTATCAATTGCCAACCACGAGTAGAAGGAAGCTGTATGAATGATTATAATTTCATAGAATATATAGAAAGCAAATGACGAAAGTATACAATAGAAGAAAGCACACCACCTGCTTCAATAGCAAAATTCGTTGTTATTGAAAAGTAATTTTATATCACTTATAAAAATGGAAACAACTTTGACTTGAATGTATTGAAATGTATTTCGACACCAAATGTCTGTTCCTCGTGCAATACGCTTCGCTTATATAAAGGAACTACATAATAGTTATATAGTGTGACGAGATAATATAAGTAAACACAAAAATGAAATGATTACTTGATTTAAGAATGGGAAAATAGTTTATTGACCTATTGTATATTGAAATCAAGATGACAAACTTTACCCTTTAATACAATTAACCTAATGTGAAAAAATCACAAATTAACCAAGAATAGAATAAAAACAGAAAAGAAAAAAAAGAAATCTTTTGAAGAAGAAAGATATAATAAAAATAAATGAATACATCCAAAAACACAAGAGTATCGATGACATAGATTATAATTTTTATCCTTTTATGTTATACAATGAAAAAACTTTTATTTTTATTGCCACTTATCTTACTAGTAGCTTGATGTGGTAAACAACTTACAGCAGAAGAAGCATTTGTTCCTTTTGATGTTTGTAATCTATCAGACTGAACACTTACAGATTGTTCAACTGAATGAGCTATTGTTGTAAGACATTGTGAATTTAGTGGTTGTATAACTATTGAGCAAGTAGTTCCTGTTATAGTAGAGCCAACAACTTGAAGTGTTAGTATTCAATTTGAGCCACAACCAACAAAACTAGCAGGAAATTATCAAGACAATGGTGTAATGTTAAGAACTTGGTCAGAAGATAATATCAAGACTATTGATATTCCTGCTGAAGCAAAAGATGTTGTTATATCTTTCAAGTTAGCAAAACCATCAGAGTATGGCTCTTTGCCTTGAAATATACAAGCATCTGTTGGAGATAAGAAGTTGTGTAATGGTAGATTATTGTTAGATGAAGCGATTGATAATACAATGAACGCCCCAATTTATTCATTTGATATAACAAGCATATTTACACAAGACCACCCAAAGTGAGAAGATTGGAGTTCTGCTATTGGTAATACACTTACAATCAAAGCACGAGTAGGAGAAGCAGGGAATAGGATTGAGGAAATTACAGTCAGTTGGACTAAGTAATTATGTATTTTTATTTTATAATTTATATAACAAATGGCACAAAAAACAATTAGTAAAGAATTTATCAAAATTGATGAGGAAAATTTTGAGATAGTAGAAACAAGAGAAACTACTACACCAGTAAATCTCAAAAGAGTTGCTATTGAATTGAAATCAATGAGAAGTAACCTTAAAACAGATGTTCAGACAATTATGCAAAACACTAATATCGTTTGAATAGGTTGTGAAAGGTATAATACTGTTCTTGTAGATTTAGCAAAAGCAAGTAAAGAACTAGGATATGAAATGGAAATTCCTGGTGAACTATCTTATGAATTATTATACAAAGAAATTACTGATGATGAAGCAGAAAAGAAAAATCAAGAAGAAAAATCAAGAAGAAAAACAAAAAGAAAAACAAAAAGAAAAACAAAAAGAAACAGAAGTTGTTAAGTGAGAAGAAAAGACAGATGATGTAGAAGTTGTTGATGAAGAAGATATTGAAGTTGTTCCTTGAGATGAAGAAAGTGTTTAGAAAACTATTTATTAAGATGATACTATGGATAAAAATGAATTCAAAGACATTATGTCAAAAAGAGAAACAAGAGTGTATTACCTAGAACACGACTTTTTTGCTTGGTGTATCTATTATTTTTCAAAGAGTTTTCATTATTCAAAAGTTGCTCCATTTCATAGGTACCGATGTAAAATAGTTCAGTCGTGAATGAATATGTATATAGAGTGATTTAGAGAAAGTGCAAAGACAATGTTTATATGACTTCTATATGATATATGGTGTATCGTATATAAGAAAAAAAGATTTATTTGTGCTTTCTCTTATGAATGAAGAAGTGCTTCATCTTATCTATTCAATATCGCTCTTGAACTACAAACCAATCAAAGAATAATAGAGGACTTTTGACAATTATTCTTCTCAGATAATTCAGAAAAGAAATCACAGAAGAAAAGTATCAACGAATTTATTACTGAGAATGATGTAAAGCTAAAAGCATTTTCTATGTGAATGTCTATGAGATGACAGATATTCAACAGTAAGGACGGAATACTTAGACCAGACTCTTTGTGTCAACCAAAGTGAAACTCAGTATTAACAGATAGATGAGAGAAAGATGTATCTGAAATAATTATTTGAGATATTGTATATTCTCACGATTGAACATATAATACAGTTATGCAGACACGAACAACAAATAATAAAGAGATATATTCAATAAAGATACATTGATACAATGAGGAATATACATTTTGTAAATGACATCAAATATGGGCAAAAAACTATAAATGAAAGTTTCAAAGAAGATATGAAAGATTATATCCTGTTGAATTTATAAATGTAGAGAACTTAAAATTATGAGCTTATGTTTGATTTCCAATAAACAATAAACAAGAACAATATATACGAAGAATAAAAAGTAAGAGAATAGACTCTATAATTAGATGAAAACAATGAAGAATAGTTTGATGAGTTAATTATATTGAAACTGATGAAGATATAACAATACCTGGAGATTGGTATTATTTGTTATGACAATTTGTATGAGATTGAAGTATTTGAAAATGATGAATTGTAATATACTGTGATAAAAATAAAAGACAAATAATAGAAAATATAAAATGAAAATATGAATGAAAAGTATTTGAAACAATAAGGTGATGAATAAATAAATTAACAATACAGAATGTTAAACTTGAGAAGATATGTAAACAAATAAAACAATTAAAGAATAGCCGAAAACTTATGCCATATTGATTTGAAAACGATTTAATAGAAAATCAATTAGAATTTATAAAATGATATGTAGAGTCTGACTGATTTATTGACTACAAAAATAATTGTATAAGAATAACAAGTGTATGTCTGCCTATGTTAAGACAGACACAAAGGATATTATTAAGGTTATGAATAACATCATATATTAGAGATTGAATAGACTGAAATGATAATTATGAAATACAAGGGAATAAATGTAAGACACAAAAAAAATATGATTTATATATGAGAAACTGAATTGAGATATTATGATACTGATTAAAATCACAATCAAGATATAAGTATAATAATCTACCAGTCCATATAGAGCATTGATATTTATGGAGTTCAATAGAGAGTATAGAGAAAAAAGATAATGATATTTGTTATGCTTTTAGTGTTGAAAATACTCATAGTTATTGTAATCATTTATTGGCAAATCATAATTGCCTTGATGATGTTGATGTAGAAGATAGTGTAAGAAATCCTGCTATTATAGAGAAGAATTATAGATTTTTGAAGAGTGAGGTATTTGGTTGATTATCAAGTTATTGTCAAATAAGGGTTCTTGGTAATGTAATTATGGAAGACTGAATCAACCCAAGGATAAAAAAAGATTATACTGGTAATAAATGACGAGAAATAGTAAGCCAGTGGATATATGATAAAGAGTGAAATATAACTTGGGATAGATTTGTTAATACCGATATAGAAGCAGAAGAATATAATAAAAATATTGCTGAAGCAAAATGTCGTAAAATATCGTTAGAATATAAGTTGAGAGAATTAGCTGAAATATCATATAAACAAAACTTCTTATGAATAGCATATAAGGAATGAGATAAATTGGTAAAGCAATCAAATATAAGAACATACGAAACAAGTCCTGAAAAATTTGATTATGTTGAAATAGGTATTGACCCAGCGTTTTCAGAGAAAACAAAAACAGATGAATTATCAATTACAGTTATATGATTTAAGAGTGTTGAAAATGTTTCATATAGATATGTTGAGGAAAATCTTAGTTTGGTTTGAGAAGAAAAGAATGAGGCGAATGTATTGAAAACAGTATTATCATTATATCAACAATACAAAGTAAGGCTTATAAAATGGGAAAGTAATAATTGATGAGAATTATATAATCAATTATGTAAAAACCCTCTTCGTATGTGATGATGTAATGTTGCTTCAACATCAATAACAAGTACCAAAGATAAATTCACTAGACTAAAAGAATTTGAGTGAGCTTTTCAAAGATGAGAGATATGGTTTAAGTTATGAAAGACAGAGAAACTTATAGAACAATTATTATGATTTACTGGCGACCCTAAAAACCACGATGATAGGGTTGATAGTCTGACAGTAGCATTAACAAGTGCGTGAATTGGTTTTTATTTCTCTTGTGTATAATGGATTATCAAGAAGTTATAGTTATATTAACAAAGAAAAATAAGAAAAGACTTGCTTGATTTATCTTGAAATACTATATTGAGAATAAAACAATACAACAGATAATGGAAGAAATGTATATTGATACTGTTCGATGATTCTATAATATGAAGCGTAGAGTGAGAAGAATAGTTAAAATACTTATTGAAGAACATAAAAAATGATAATTGGCTAATATGCAGTAATTTATGATAATAGATTGATATTATCATTTTTTTATTTATATCGTTTTATGTTTATCATATTCTAAACAATGGCAAAAGGACTAAATAAGTGAACGATAGAACTTATGAAAAAAGGTTGATTTGAATTGATTTGAAATTCATTTGCCAACTGCTGAGATTTTGTTATTGATAAGAACACATATTATATAATACAAGAGAACTCAATAGAAGCACAAGCGTATAAGGAGAAGATTGGATATTGGATAGGTAAGAACTGATTTTATTTAGAGAAGAATTGAGAGCCTTATAAAAATGAAGTAGAGCTACAAAAAGTAAAAGATGTGTTTGTTGATAACACTTGGAACTTACTGAAAGATAAATACTTTACAAATGGTTTCTGTTCGTGAGATATATATATGTACCCAAAACTTATGCTTGATTGAAGCACACATTGTCAGATATTAGATAGTAGGACAGTAAAGAAAGAAGTGGATAGTTTCTGAAATATAAAACAATATGTTCAGAGAAGTGGAAGTAATGTAAAAAATATAAGTCCAGATGGATTATATAATGCGGTTATCAGATTTGACCCACAAAACCCAATCTATTGAAAGTCAATCTATAAGTGAATAGTGTATGATGCTATGAGTGATACTGAAAGCTCAAAAAGACAATTCTATTTCTTCAGAAACAACGCTGTCCCTTGAGCTATGGTAATGCTTGATGACAATATAACAGATGTTGAAGTTATAAAAAGAATAGAGCAACAGATAAAAGAAAAGTATCAATGAAGCGAAAACGCACATAAAGTGATGATAGCTTGATGAGTAAAAGATGTAAGGATATTGGAGTTATCCAATAAGGATTTGGATTTATTAGGACTGAGAAATTTCCTAGTAAAGAGATGGGGAATTATTTTCAAAATGGACCCTCGTATTATATGATTTATGCAGGATAGTGGAGCAGATAGAAGTATCACAGCTATAAGAGCAGAAGCAAAAGAAACATTACAGAATATGGCAGAAGTATTTGAACAAGATATAAACAATTTCTATAAACAGTTCATAAATAAGAATATGAATTTTATAATCAAATTAGATAATGAAACATTTGTTGATAGAATATCAATAGAAGATAATCAAAGAAAGGATTTGATATTATGATTACAGACCATAAATGAGATTAGAGAAGAAAGGAATTTGCCTGTATTTGAAAACCCTAATGCGAAAGAGCCTTTAATATGAAATAATTTGACATTATTAAGTCTGCTTTGAATAGCAACAGACCCAGTATTATCCACTACATCATAATTTTATTTTTTTCACAAACTTAATGAACGAAATTAAATCTTATTTCAAAGTGTCCTTGAAATGAAAGGACTGAAAGCCAAGTATTAAGGAAGTAAAATATCAGGGAGCTGATTGAGAAACTTATACTTGATTACAATTTGAGTGATATGCTTCTACAAAAGATATGGATAGGACAAACGATATTGTTGTTCCTTGAGCTTTCCAGAAATCAATAAATCAGTATATGGAAAACCCAATTATCTTTTTACAGCATAATAGCACATTGCCTATCGGTAGTGTTATAGAAGCAAGTATTGATGATAACTGATTATTCATAGTATGAATAGTAAAGTCCGATAAGGATAATATCTTTCAAGACCTTAGAACAGGCGTTATCAAGACTATGTCTTTTGGATATAGGGTAAATAAATATGAGCAAAAAGAAAGAAAGGAAGAAGAAAAAACAATATATTATAACGAAATACAAGAACTTGAACTATTTGAGATAAGTCTTGTATCTGTTCCTATGAATCCCAAAGCAAAGATTAAGAGTAAAGAGGAATTGCTTTGAAAAAATCTATCTGATGAGGAATATGCTAAGTATTTCCAAACAAATAAGAATGAAGAGTATAGTTTATTTAGGTCAATATCTGATGTTATGATAAAATATAAAGATAATGTAGAAGATATAGAAGATAATGAAGAAGCAGATGAAGTGGAAGATGAAGAATTGGAAGTAAAAACATTAGAAGATTTGAAAAAGAAAGCGATATGAGATATATCAGAAATGAAAACATTTGATTTTGAATGTGAGGTTAAAAAGTTAGATATCCCCTCACAATATCAAGATAAAATACCATTATGAGCATTATACTTTGAATGAATAGTAAGTGATGAAACAGTAAATAGATATGATGAAAAGGTGTTAAGTTCTGCTTTCAAAGGACAGATAAACAAGTTTATCAAGAATGGTGTTATATTGAATTGACATAATTCTGATGAGCCAATAGGATTGCCACTACGAGTAAACATTAATAAAGCAAATCAAGTAGAAGTTGGTGGATATGTCTTTGATGAATATACGGAGAATAGAGTATCAAAATGATTATATAGATGATTAAGTATTTGATTTATAGTAGTAGATAATGTATGGGAAGATAAAGAAACAGGCGAACAAATAACAAATGATGAATTTAGTAAACTAATGAATGAGATTGAAACATTTGAAGAGTTCTTTGCTCTTTTGGATAAATATATGTTTGTTATTACCAAATTAGATTGGTTAGAATATTCATTTGTCACTACTCCTGCAAATAAAGGAACTACAATCAAATTAGATTATGTTAAGTGAAAAGATGAATATGTGAATAAGTTAAAAGAAAACCCTACAATGATATTAGAAGAAAAGAAAAAGAAGCCAAAAAAGGTTAAGCCAGTTATAGAAGATACTCCAACGGAAGAAGATAAGCCAGAAGAAGTAGAGGAAACCCCAGTTCCCATAGTTGAGTGAGAAGAAATCCAAGAGGTTGAAGATGAGGGAGTAGAGAAACCCCAAGAAGAAGAAAAAATAGATGAAGTAGAAGATGAAGATATACAAAAAGATGAAGAAGTTGATAAAGTCGAAGAAGTAGAAGAAGTCGAAGAAGTCGAAGAAACAGATACTGATAAAGTTGAAGATAATGAAGAAGTTGTTGATGATGAACTTCCAACAGATGATATTGAAGAAGTTGTAGAAGAAATAGACAAAGAAGAAGTTATTGATGAATGAGAAGAAACAGATAAAGAAGAAACAGATACTTCCGATATAACGGAAGATACTACACTTGTTCCCGATAAGACTGACGAAACAGCTGAGGAACAAGATGAAGCTACTGATGATACCCAAATACCTGAAAACGACAATTGAGATATTGTCGAAACAGAGGAAACTCCACAAGACCCAACACCTGAAAATGATGTAGAGCCAAGTGAAGTAAAACCTGTCACGGAAGAAAGGGTTGATGAGATAGAAAAAAACTTCAATAAATCTCTTGATGAAATAGGCAAGAAATTCAAAGATGTCGATTGATTGAAAGAGGAACTGAAAGAAGTTTCACAATCATTTGAAAAGTCAATTAATGACTTGAAATCTGAATTGAAATCTGCCCAAGATAAATTCAGAGAAGAAGTCAAATTAGTCGTTAAATGATGTATTGATGTTGTCACTAATCTATCAACAAACTTTAAGAAGTTTTGTATAGATAGTGGTATGCAATATACAGCAACAACAAAGACTAAAAAAGAAGAAAGAGAGGAAGAAATTCTCAATACTCCCTTCTGAAGAAGTCTAAACAGAATTAAACAATGAATTTAATCTTTTATTTTGTAAATTTTATTCATAATGGACGAACTATTAAAACAAATATCAGAGATGAAAAAAATAGAACTTACTGCCGAAATACAGGAAGATGTTACTAAAAAAATCGATGATATGAAACAAAAAGCAAATGATGTAATGCACTCAACAAACACAGGATATGGTTTAGAACTTATCCCTGTTGATGTTCTTACTGATACTGTTCTTGAGATTATACCTCAATATACATCAATTCTTAATGCCTTTATGTGAGGTTTTCACGGGAATCAAATGGGTGTTTCAGAGAAACAACCTATTGTATGAGAAGTTCCTTTCGCACAAGGTAATTCTGAATGGACTACTGGAGCAGGTGCATTATCACAAGGTATATACAAACTACCAACAGCTGATGTTACTATTACACAATACAATCTATTGGTATCTGTTGATATTTCTAGGAGAGAAATGGCATATGGTGTTGGAGATTTACAGGCTCGAGTTTTGGCTAATATCGCAAAATCATTAGTTAGAACTGCTGAAAGTGCTGTTATCAATGCCGACCCTAATACCTCAAGTACTGGAAATGTAAACTCTGACGACCAAGCACCAGCTACTACATTTGTATTGACTGGTTGAGCAAAAGACCACAGACTTCTTGGACGAACTGGTTTGAGAAAAACTGCTTTGGGAGGAACTGTAGATGTAGACTACAAAGATTTGGGAACTTTGGATATGGACGATTTGTTCACATTACAATCTCTATTGGGTATGTATTCAACAGCACTAAGTGATTTAGTAATTCTTATGGATTACAAAGCTTACTTTGCAGCATTGAAAATGGACGACTTCAAAGAGTATTCAAAGAATGGAAAAGCTTCAACTGTTATTACTGGTGCATTAACCAATATTGCAGGAGTAGACTTATTTGTTCCTAGAGATTTCCCTGCTACAGAAGCAGATGGAAAATGTAGTGCTACATCTACAAATAACACTAAGGGAAGTGTGTTGTATGTATGGAAGACTGCTGTTCAACGAGGATATTGAAAAGACGGATTGGATATTGAAATCGTAAAAATTCCTTGACTTGGCTATCAAGTTATTGGAACAATGGATTTCGGATTTGCTATCGTAGATAAGAAAGCAGATATGAATGACCCAACTGTTGTTCTCGGTATCAATGTATCTTAACAAAAACTAAATAAGGTTTTGGGTGTTCCTCAAAAACACCCTTTTAACTCTTGTATATGTAAGATGAAAATAGAAGAAAAAATGTATAGGTATCAGTATGTTTGATTAGACCATACACTTGTTAGATTTGAACATAAAGGAGAAAAACACACAATTAAACATTGAGATATTTTTGAAAGTTCTTGCGACCCAAAACTATTTAGGACTTATTTCGTAAAAGTAGATGATAATGAAATAAGAGAAGAACAAGTAGAGGATATTAACAATGAGAATAATAATGAGAATAAAGAACAACAAGAAACAACACCTATTGTTGAAGAAACAAATAAAGATGAACAACTTAACCTTATGGAGATAGTAAAAAGATATATTGCTAAATTTGGTATAAAGCCAGATTTAAGACTAAGTGCTACAACTATTTTAGCAAAACTATAAAAATGGGCTATATAGATATATCAGATTATTTATGATTTGCTTGATTGACTTCATTAGACAGTGCTACAAGCACAAGAGTATCACTTCTAATTGATACCACTCAAGATATGCTTGAAGACTTAGTCTGAGATTTAACATACTGACAAAAAAGTGAAGACATTAGAGTATGTGATATTTCTAAAATGTGATGAGTCCAATTCTCAAACATTGAGATAGCAAGTATAGATGAGATAAATGGTACATCATTTACAGGAGTTGCTAATGTAGAATTTCAGATACAGCCACCACATAATAGTTATGTAGAATTTAGATATATTTCGACTTATCTTAGCTGATTATTATTCCCATATTTTAATGTAAAATATACCTCTTGATTTGTCACTATTCCAGAGGAAATAAAATATCTTCAATATCTTATGGTAGTATGAGAACTAAACAAAGAATGATGAAAAGAGGTAAAATCATATAGTCTTTGACCTAGAAGCGTTACTTTCTCTGACACTACAAGTTGAGATACTGCATTACAAATAATCAATAAGTATTATATCCCTTATATATAGAAAGATGATGTTCTTAGATAAAAAATGTTCTATATTCTCAACTACGATAATAACAGTAGATTGTGAAGAAATCAAAAGTTATCACGCCCTCTATACTGATATAGCTTGTGATTATTTTGTTCCTAATAATAAATATAAGAACAATCAACAAACAAGAGAATTTGAAACAAGAACACTATCCTTAGTATTGGAAGCTGACAAAACTTTAGTGAATAGATGAGATAAGGTTGTACTTGATAATAATTACTGAAACTATGTTGTTGATGAAATCGCTATATATAAAAATATCTGATGACAGATTGATAATATCACTTTAACTATTACACAAAGAGATGTTGGATAGTTACATAAGACAATGATTAATGGAAGCTACCGACTTCCTTATGTGAAAAGTCATAGAACAAACTCCTGAAGATACTTGAGAATTACAAAGCAACAATAAGAAACAACCTATAACGGAAAGCTGATGAATAATAAGATGATGACTGATAAATGAAACGCCTTATTGACCTTATGTAGAGTATTGAGTAAGCTGAAAATCGTATAACTATTATAAAGGTTGAGGTCGTAAAAGATGAGCAACGCCATTCTATACTGGTATATGAGCAAGGATGTTTACAAAGGCACAGTTTGAAAATCAAAGACAGGTTAGGGAAATTATTATGAAACACATCAATCAATGAATAAAAGATTTTAACTCTAAAAAGAAATAATGCTCATACAGTTAGACAAAGTATGTACCTATCTTAAGACATTAACAAGCACATTAGGTACGGTAGTAGCTGACAGGATTTACTTTTGAGAGCCGATGAGAGAACAAAGCTGACCTTATATCGTTTTGAATAGTATATCACAGGTAATTGATAATCCAGTAACTAAACAATCACTAATTGAAGCAAGAATAGTTTGACACGATGAGAATGACACAAAAAAATCGTTAGTTACTATCGCTTGAATGTTAGATACTGCTTTAATTACTACCGAAACACACCAGCTATATAATTTAAGCTGATTTAGTGTATATAAGATTGTAGAGAGCTGAACTTTTAAGATGTTTATTGATGATAAAAATAGAAATTTGTTAATCAAAGACTACATATTCTATTTTGAAAACTAAATATTATATTATTTTACTTCTTGAATATATACAATGCAAAAAGAGATAATAAACAAGGCAGTTGTAAAGGAAGAAACAAAGGCAACTGAACAAATAAAAACCAAAAAAGAGCCTATGGTCGAAGTATATCTTAGAAATACAACTTCTATTAAAGGCAAATTATTTAATCCCTGACTTCATAAACTTACAAAAGAAGAATATGAAGCAGTAAAAAACTTTTTATAAAAATTTTATTTTATTACTAAAATGGCTGGGGTTGCTCCCGTAAGAGCTATGAGATGGTAAGGTCATCAAATAGCTCCCCAAAATATATTTTATAACCTTACTATAAATTATGAAACAATGTACAAAATGCAAAAAAATACTCCCATTAGATTTATATTATAAAGACAGGACAACAAAAGATTGATATAAATTTAGATGTAAAGAATGTTCGGAAAAATATAAAAATAAATATATTTATAAAGAGTGGGTTAAAAATAATAGGGATAGGGTTAAGATAAGTGTTGATAAATATAATAATAAACCATCTCGCAAAGAATATATGAAAAGTTATCATAATAAACATTACAATAAAGAAAATCGTGCTGAATATTGGAAAATATATAAAAAAAATAACTATGAAAGGATAGCAATAAAAAATTACAAATATAGTAAAACAATAAATTGAAAAGAAAGGCATAGAATAAATCAGATAAAGAGAAGAAAATTAGCGAGATTGACCGATGATTGAACTATAAATATAAATTCTATAACAATATTATTACAAAAACAAAACAATAAATGCAATATATGTTGATGTAAATTAAGTCTATCATATTGAATAACAAGAATAATAGATTGAAAACACATAGACCATATTGTACCACTATCTAAGTGATGAAGACATAGCATAGATAATATACAATGGTTATGTTATAAATGCAATCTGTCAAAATCAAATAAACTTTTATAATTTAATTATTTAAAAAATGACAAGTGTTAATGAAAACGCATTATCAATCTTAGCTGGATTGGTATATGTAGCACCACGAACTTCCGTTACCGCTCTATTAGATGATATGTCAAATTCATCTATCGTAGCTTGAGAACTTGATGCCCTTTCTTATGAAAGATTAGCTTCCGTAACTGATGTTCAATTTAGTATGAATACATCTGACAAAGTTACTAAAGTTGAAACTGATGACAATGGAACTATTTACTCTGCATACGAGCCAACAATTAAGATTGCTTGAAACTGGTACGAAACAGGAGAGGTAAATGTCCTTAAAACCATTCTTGGTATAAATGTGCTTGATGTAACAGGAACACCTGACCAAAGAATTTATGGACTAAACATATCATCTAAAGAACTCCCAAAAATCGTAGTAAAGATTATTGGTAAAGATGACGCTAATGGTAAAAATAACACAATCTATCTTTACGATGCAGGATTGAGTGGAGATATAGTCCAATCATTCGTTGATGTTGTAAGAGCAGGAGATATACCAGCAAGTCCATTTGAATTCTTAGGTAATAGAGGTTGATTCTGATTGATAAGAGCTGAACGCTATTAGTCTATATTTTAGGGGGATAGAAATAGTCTATCTCCCTCTAAAATCTTATATCTATGCAAAGGTTATTATCTAAAAACTACGAAATAAATTTACTTATACAAAAAAGATTTTTGTTTATTCCATACACAAAAAAGATTTTGCTTAAATTTTGAGAAGCAAAGTTTATAGAAACAATAGAATTTATTGAAACGATAAAATGAGATTGGACTAATATAGTTGTATGGTTATTAAAGTTTATAGATAACAATTCCATAAAAAGACCATCAAAAAAAGATAAACAATATATTATGATGTATGCTGACAAGATATTACCAAAAATAAAAGAGACATTTTTTGAGTGATGTTTTTCTTGAAAAGAAAGTAAGGAAGAAAGTCCAATGAGTTCATATCTAGCTATTCTATCTGAAAAGTTAAATATAGACCCATTAGAACTTATGAATAAATATACAATGAGACAGATAGAATTTCTGACAGAGTGATTGGTACGAAATGCTAACGCTTGAAGTAAAGAGTGAGAGAAGAAAAATAGATTACGATTAGTACAACAGAAAGCAAAAAATAGACCGCAAGAAGAAGATGTAAAAATAAAAATGATTTTAGATAATCTGAAAAAATAAATATGGAACCTATAAAAATTGATATAGCAATAGATAGCTGACAGGCAAATACAGTTATTGGAAATTTGAAAAAGAAAATAGAAAATGAAACAATAAGAGCAAAATTACTGGTTGATATATCAACTGCACAAATAAAATTAAAAGAATTACAGGCTCTATATAAAAATGCTATCTGACAAAATAAAATAAAAATATGAGTAGATATATTAGAAGCACAAAGCAAAATAAGTATATTGAGATGAAAATTAAGAGAAATAGATTGAACTTCGTTTACACAAAAATTAACACAATCATTTGCTGGGTTTTGAAAATCTCTTTTAACTAATATAATAAATCCTATTGCAATAGCATCCACGGCTATTTTATGATTTTGAAGACTAATTAAAAAAACATTTTCTGAATGACAAGATGCTTTCGTAAATTATCAACAACAAATATCAAATATCTCAACAATAGTTGAATGAGATATGACTTGAATTTCAAACCAACTATTGGAAATATCTAAAAGAGTTCCTAAAAGTATTTGAGATTTAGCTGATTGATTATATGATGTTTATTCTGCTTGAATAAAAACAGAAGATGCAATGATTGTCCTTGAACAATCTGCAATGCTTGCCTCTGCTGGTCTTGGTACAACAAAAGAAGCAGTTGATTTGATGACTTCTGCGTTAAATGCTTTTTCAAAACAATGATATACAGCTGAACAAATAGCAACAACATTTTTTATTGCAACAAGAAATGGTAAAACAACGGTTGCTGAATTGGCACAATGATTTTGATGACTTGCTTGATTAGCAGCGACATTATGAGTTGATTTTCAAGAACTTATTGCGGCGACTGCTGCTATGACAACAACTGGTCTTTCTGCGGGTCAAGCATATACTGGAATACAGTGAATACTTGCTGCTGTTGCAAAACAAACAAAACAAAGTACAGATACAGCAAAATCATTATGAATAGAATTCAATGCAACTTGACTTGCAACAAAATGATTTGTCTGATTTCTTGAAGATATAAATCTAAAATTAAAAGAACATTGAATAGAATGACCAAAAGCAGCAGAAGTTATGTCTAACCTCTTTGGTCGTGTGGAATGATTGAACACCGTATTATCTTTATGATGAGCAAATTTAGAAGCATTTAATAAGGCATTGTCAGATATAAAAGAAAATGATATAAATGTATTCTTGGAAGCATTTGACAAACAAAACAATACGGTAAATGCTCGTTTGATTAAATTGAATAATACATTAGAAACAGAAAAAATAAGATTGTGAGAAGCAACAAGTGCATTCGCCTGATTTTGAATATATCTAAAAACACAATTTGTAAATGTAATTAGGTCTGTTTCATCAACCGTATGAATACTATTTCGTTGAGTTGTATTATGATTCGTTGCAACATTTGAAACATTTTGAGTATTACTAAATAAATTTATATGATTAGCGAATAAAGTAACATCTTGAATAAATAAAATTTTACCAAAGAATATGCAAATTTGACAAATATGACAAATAAATGCTGATTTTTCTTGAACAAAAAAACAGGTAGATATAATAAAAGATAAATTTCAAAAAGCATTTTGAGAAGAATGAGAGATAACTGCAGAAGCAGTAAATATTAGAAATAAGGTTGTAGAGGATTTATCAAAAAAAACAGAAGATACAAATAATTCTCTATCTAATTCATTATGAAGCGGTTGAGTAAAATGAAAAGTAGACGACCTAAAACAAACATTCAAAGACACTTTTGACTCAATAGATAAAGACATTGATTGAAGCAAGAAAAAAATAGACGACTACTCAGAATCAATAGAAGAATTAAGCTGACAATTAGATGACTTACAATCAGATATAGCAAGTAGGGTATTAGAGATAGACCAAGCATTATCTGCAACTTGAGAAGATGCAGTAGTTTGAGATGAAAGAGCGAAACTTGAAGCTGAAAGGTCTGAGGCATTTGTCTGATTAACGGAAGCAGAAGCACAAGCATTAAGAGATAAGATAGCAGAACAAGACGCATATAATAAATTGTCTGATATATGAAAATTAAAAGCAGATTTTTTTGAGGAAACTTGATTTACACAAGAACAAGCAGAAGCAGAATTGGAAATAAGAAAAGAACAATTAAAATCAGAAGAAGAATTATATAAACAGTTGAATGACGCAAAGATATTATTAGAGAAACAATATACAGACAAATTCAAAGAATTTATAAATGAACAAAATATAGCTGTAAAAGAATTAGAAAATCAAATATATTCTACTGTGTGATTGATAAAATCAGCACAATGAACAGTAAGCTCAATTTCTAATGTAAACAACACCACAAATAAAAATACCACAATATGAACAGTTGTAATTACTAAACCAACAAGCACTTTATGAGATAACCTTACGCAATAATGATAGGAAAGGCACGACAATACAAATGACTAAACTTTACTGATAGTGTGCAGGTATTACAACAACACACTAGCTGATATTCTTATATTATTCAAGATAATGTAAGGAACACACCTTTGAGAACAGAAACTTATGATAGAGCAAATTTCCATTGATGATATTCTTCTGAAACCTTAGCTTGAGCAAGACTATTTACTTTCACTTGAAAGGTAATAGGAACTAATAAATCAAATAGAGATACTGCACGAAGTCTATTAGTAAATGCGATCAAGCCTGAATGAAATCCGAATATACAGAATAGATGATTTTATGATTTACTACGAAAGACTGATTGATGAGAAGATAGAACTTGTAAAGCAAAAGTATATTCAATGCCTAATCCTACGAACTGACTAGATAGTCCATTTATAGACTATACTTTTGATTTATATTGCGAGAACGAGAAAGTTTATGACCCAACAACACAAATAGTTACCTGATGAAGATGATATTTTTGATGACAGACACTACGAACACGATTACCAAGTTATCTATCTTGATTTAATTGATATATACCAGTAACAAATAATTGAGATTGGTATGCACCAATAAAGGTACAGATAGTTTGACAAGCAACTAATCCACAGATAATCAACCTTACAAATGGTAATAGATACAGGATAACTTGAATAACAACAAATATGGTATTAGATAATAGAAACTTACTAAATAATCCAACAGAAACACTTATAGTAACAGATAACTGACAGAATATAAAAGCATTAAGGCACAGTTGAGCAGATATATTCTTAAATCCTTGACTTAATAATATCGTTGTACTTACTGATAATATAACAGAAACACCAACAGTATATATAACATATAGGCATACATTTATATTCTAATATGTTTATGCAAGTTTTAATTAAAGTATATGAACACGAATTTATCAATACTGTTCTCACACAGGAACTTATTGATAGTCAAGTAGAGATAGATGAGGATTTATCAAATTTTGCTACTGCTAAATTTACTATACCAATGACAACTATACAAGAAGATAATAAAATAGAGATATACGAAGTATGAAATGTAGATAAACTTATATTTACTTGATATGTATATAAAGTTGAGCCAGTATGGAAACAGTTTTGAATACTAAATATAGAATGTAGAAGTGAGAAAGCTCTTATGAACAAGAGGTTGTTTCTTAAAGATAAATCAAAATATGAGGTAATATCGGCAACAGCTTTGCCAGTATATCCACAAGCATATCAACAATGAGTAAACTATTGGTTAAATCAAAGTTTAAGTTGAGTATATTTCTTTGAAAGATTAGTAATACCACCACCACCAAAGAAATGAACACCACCACCACCATATTATACACGATGATTTATACCATTTCACGACACTACTTTTGTTGCAGATACAACAAATAACAATCTTTATAGAATAGAAGATTGACAACTACTTGATGAAGATGTTTGAAATGAGGTTACTATTGCTATGGTGCTTGATGATATGATTGATGATTATTCAAATCTATATAATGAACAGCGAACTTATGAGGTAGATTTCACTTGAACAATATCTTTAGATATGAAAAGATGAGACAATTATTTTGATGTTCTTGATGAGATAGCTATACAAAATGAAGCAATACGAGATGTTGTTTCCTGAAAAATTATTATGAAGAAGTGTGGTAATGATTACACCTCTTGACCTTTCTATAAAGAGATAATATATAACTGACTATATCCAAACAATTCTAATATCAAAAATATCAATGTTGTTTGAACAGCCACAAGAAATAATATAGTTATGGTCGAAGATGCACATAACAATAAGATTTTTGATGATAGTTGATATGTTGATAGGGTATATTGAGTAGGTAAGAATGAGTTTAGAAGTGGAAACCTATATCTAAACTTACAAAAGATGATAGTAAGTTGAAACAAAAATCAAAGAACATATGAGGTAGAAGTAGAACAAAATACGCTTGATGTTAATATATGAGATAAGATAAAGTTGATAGTAGAAAATACAAATAGTTATTTTGATATAAATAGTGATGTATATATCACTAAAAAGAATACCATATATAATAACTGAAGTAAATTAGTAAAATACAATGTATGAGAGATAGATGTATTTCCACAGAATATAGAAAGCCGATTATATTGAATACAAAAATCAATGAAGCTTGTAAAACTTGGCTAATTTGCAAGAAAAACAAATAAAGACTACAAAAAAATAAAAAAATGTTTATAAGGATGTTAATATGGTTTCGGTAGCTCCGAGTAAAAGCTAATAGTAAGTCAGATTTATTATTAGCTTCCCAGTAAAAAAGTTTTATTATCTGACAATAAATATAATGGAAACACAAGAAATCCGAAAGGATATTAAACACTATGAATGAATTTATAAAATTAGTAATCTTTGAAGAGTTAAAAGTTTAAGCAGAACTAAATTAAACCGATGATTATATCCATTTACAGTAAAAGAACGCATATTAAAAAACTGATTAGCAAGTAATTGATATTATACTGTCGTATTGGATTGAGATTATAAGAGATGAACATATATAATTCATCGTTTAGTCGCTGAGGCATTCATCCCAAATCTCGAAAACAAGCAAACGGTAAATCACAAGAATTGAATTCGTACAGATAATAGAGTAGAAAACTTGGAATGGAATACATTTGCAGAAAACAATTTACACGCATTTAGAGTTTTATGAAAAATACATCCAAGTATAGGAAAATTCTGAAAATATAGTGCTAAGGCAAAAACAGTTTATCAATATACAAGAGATATGATATTCATAAGGTCACGATGAAGTTGAAGAGATATAAATGCGGAAATATGATATAACTATAAAATGATTTCTGCTTGTTGTTTATGAAAAATACCTACTGCATATTGATATAAACGAACATATAATTTTATATAGTAAACATAAAAAATGACAACTATTGAAACCGTTTGATTACTTAACAGCTTTAATACGTTATTGAATGATGACTCAACATTTGGTAGGTTTGAAAGCCGATTAACTAATTTCTGAAGTTGAGTATTGTTCTCTGATATGATAACAAAGCCCGAATTTAATATATCGTGAACAAGCTGAACAGCTACTATTACAAGTTGAGAAGCTATCATCACTACTACAAGAGCAACATCAAGCCCAATTACTTGAAAAAAAACTCCTGTAAGATACCAATTATCAGACACAAAAACATTAACAAGTTTAGTGTCTTGAAGTAAAGTATATATAGAAATAGACCAAACATTAATTGATAATCCTACATTGATACAAGATACATATCCAAGTACAGATTATGCAAATTGACTAAATATATGAACATTAACTTCTTGATTAACACGACCTACTACTAATCCATATATACCACTTTGGGAATTAAGCTGAATTACACGATTACGAACAGATTACAGAACTATGCCAAAAATTCTAGCAAATAGGATTGATTTTGTTGATGTTGATTGAAATTTATCTACTGAGTGAAATATAACAGCACAAGATATTACTGCATTATGAGATATGAGTGCTACGAGTTCTTATGCTGATGAATTTTATACTCCAACTGGTTGATTACAAAAACAAGTAGATGATATAAATACTGCACTATGAAATCTATCATTAACAGATAATACATTTGAAGCTTGAGAAGCAATAAATGCTTGAGAAGCAGTATATATAAATCCAGTAGATAGTAAATTGTATCTTACAGATGCTGATGATATGGCGAAATGCTGATTTCGAGGTATAAGCACTAACAATGTATTAGCTTGATGATTTCCTACTATAACTATATTTTGAATAAATTGAAATCAGAGTTGATTAGTATCTTGAGCAACATATTATTTAAGTTGAACGGCTTGAGCAATAACATCGTCTGTTTGAACATTTAATATGCAAGTATGAAATTCTATAAGTGCAACACAAGTAGATATAGTTGGTTGATGAGTAACAAAATCAATACTTGATGTAGCAACTTATACACCCTGAACTCACGATATATATATTCCATTATGAAAATGAAAACAACGACAATTTGGTATGAGATTGATGACTGGAATAAGTGGTTCTTGAAATCCAAATTATTATGAGTGATTTGGTAAATTGCAGGTTACTTGAACTTTGAAAGCACAAGGTAAAACACCATACATATTTTGATATTGAGCATATACACAACCAACTTATTGAAATAGTGGAGATGCAGCAGCAGCATTTATAGCAGAAGATTTAGATTTATATAATGCCTTAGCTTCAACACCAATAGCAATACCGACAACAACGATAGTAAGCACATATAATGCTTGACTCACTATTACAATAAATACAATGGAAATAATTTATTGATATTTACATATAAATATAACAGTACTATGAGCAACAGCCTGATTATATGTAACTCCTATAGTAGCATATTAAATTTTATCTTATTAAATTTCTAAAAATGAAAGTAACAGTCCCATCTTCTTGACCAGTAACATTAGACAGTCTAATCTCTTCTGCAATGTTTGAGATTATAAACTCCAGAAGAACTCATTGAGAGTGAGAATGAGAGAATTTCTGTATTGATTTATTCCATTCTTCCAATAATACAGTTGTATTTGATACTTTAGAATTAGCAAGTATTACAAGTTCAAGACCAGTAGTAAAAGATGTATGAATATCATTTATCATCAGAGAGTTGAGCTATGTATCATTACTTGCTTCTGCTCCAACAGACATATTTGTAACTATTGTATAATTTTATATAATAACTTTTTCTAAAAATGATTTGAAGCAAAATACAAGGTTGAGATAGTGCTTGATGATGAACACTCTTTATCACAGATTATCAGGGATGGTTTATAGACTTAACGGCACTCAACATAGCGCATCCAACAGGTAATGCGTGATGGTATGCTACTGTAGGTACTTCTAGTCCTACAATGTATCTTTGGGATGCTGTAGGTGGTGTTCGGGTAGATACAGGATATGCTCCTACTATGTGACCTTTCCCTTGAAAGAACATAGTCATAGTAGACCCAGACCAAGCACCGATAGTTGGATATATATATCCTACTTATGCATTAGCTCTTGCTTATGTACAGACCCAATCACCTAGTATGAGTAATATCTGGACAATAAAGATAGCACATAGTCTTGACCCAGTAGCTAACCCAGACCTAACACTTTACCCTTATATCCATTTGGATGGAGATGGTAGTGGTATTATCCCTGCTTGAGTACATATGTATTCTTCTTGAGGTATGGCAGGACTATTAGACGAATATCAAGTAACCAATATATCTATCTACAATCTTTGTACTGATATGATATTTGGTAATAACTTAAATATCTACTGAGGGACATTACCAGCAGGTTCGTGATACATTATCAGGAATAGTGCTGTATATGGTGGCGATTTTTCAGCAGCATCCTCTATCAAATTATATGATAATAACCATACTTTCTGAGGTAACCTTGGTGCTGCATCAGTTACTGGTTGAACTATACATGATTACTTTGTAGCATACACCAATATCCCAGTTATACTTGACTCACTTAATGGATTTGGAATATCTAACGCCCAATTGAGTTGAGCTAGTAGGTGATTCCAAGTACTTGGCTGAGGTATTTATTCTTTAGATGAATGTACCCCAAACTGAGTTAATTTCCCTGTGACGACACAAGCGATAGCCGTAAGTTGCTCATCTCAACGATGAGCTGCACCTATATTCGCTATGGCTAGTATTGGATATAGTAGAACGGGTGGTGCTGTTAAAATTTATGCAAACAATATCCATCAAATATATGGAGTAATCTCAACAATAAGGATAAGTTGATTTACTTGAGTCCCATCTGCATTTAATGGTATACACTCAATAATTGGCTGAGGATGAACTTGAGTTAATGCATATATAATAATTGCAGGAAGTGGTCCAGACATACCATATGCTGCTGATGCTACTTGAATAGTAGATGATTACAGCTATCGTGTAACCTGATTTGAAAGAACTTCCAATGTTGCTAGACTATATGTTGATACACTTATCTGACGAACTTTTGAAAGAAGTGTTAGAAAAATTTTAAGTGTGCCTGATAGCTCATTTGATTGACGATACATGATAACAGCTATGGGTAACGACCCAACTCCCTGACGTTGAGATTATATTGAGTATGCAAATGGTGGGATCGATGTGCTTTATACAGCAGACCCAACACTTGCAGGTAAAGTATATGAGCCATCAAGGACATTTACCATCGTTGATTGAGGTAAACTCTCAGTAAGATGATGTCCACAAATAGATTATGAAACTTGTGGCACTGGAGTTATTAATGTTCGTTGAGACTACTTCACTGATAATTACTCACTAGGATATACTGATGAATGAAGAGCGTTAAACGAAGTAGCTAAAAATATGTGATGTAACATCAAGTATTGAGCTTCTATGTGAACATGAGTTGTTCTTAATTGAGTAACCCAGAACGCAACTACTTGACTACGAGATATACCTACTACGGCAGAAGATATTACCTGATTCTATGTAGATGCTTGAACTGTCAAAAAAGTTCTTTTGTCTTGATTATATAATTTCCGAACTCCTGTATTACCTGATGGCGATTACTATTTTAATGCTGATGGTTCTATATCTACAACACCAACATTAGTTAAATGCTGACAGATAAGAACGATTGCTTGAGAACAGTGGATAAATTTATTCATAGAGAATCTTGGAAGTGGTACTGCCACACAAGAATGTAACATCATAGAACACGCAACTATGTGACCCTTTGCTATTGGTTACGGTCAATGAGTACAACAGAACGCATCTGGACAACGGGTAGAAGCTACTGACCCACAAAAGATAACTGGTATCTATCTTGAGTGATGAAGTAACCATAAGGTATTACTTTCAGGAAAATATCCAGCTGTAAACATAACTTCTGCTGATGGGGAGTATTATTTTGATATGAATAGTCCAAATATCTGACACCTAACACTTACAGCTTCACAGATAAAGGCGTGTACGCTTACTACTATCTGAGGAACAAAATACATTATCGCACATATAGATAATTTAGGTATCCAATGACCAACACCAGTGGAAACAAATTATGTATATCTTGATGGTTCGGCAGAGACGGATATATTTACACTTCCTACTATCACATGATTGCCAATACATGAATATATTGTTGTTTGTCTAAATAATACTTTTTGATGTAGAGTAAGGACAGGTAATATCCTAAATAAATTTGTAGTAAACGATGCAGACTACCTTGTTAACGATACTGAGTATGTATTCAAAGTACCTTGAATAGTTAAATTCATAGATAACTGAACTGATTGGTACGTAGACGAAAGCCAACTATCAAGAGCAGGGGCATTAGTCAGAGATGATTATATCAATAGCTTCTCTAAGGAACGAGTACCAGCTGCAGCTAATGCAGGAACAGTGACTTGGGATGAGGATAGGCTAGCAGTAATAACTACAACTACCTATCTAAATGAGATGTCTCATGATTTTTGAGGTGTTAGATTCAAAGCTATCGGTACTTCACTACCAAGTATATGAGTGAAATTCAATGTTATCAATAAGGCAGACCTATTCAAAACATCATTTGGATTCGGATTCAAGGACTCTTGAGGAGCTTATTTCTGATTCGAATATATATATGGTGATGCAGTATTCAAATTTGTCGCTCACGATTTGAGTTGAGACAAGACACTTACTACAGTAGAGACGTTCAGTGATGATACCGTAACAAGAGTAGACCTTATTTGTTACGATTCTCCAGCACTCAACCTAGTTGCAGTTGATTCTGTGGCTGGTGACTGAGCTACAATAACAATAGATTTCCATACAGCACATAGCTTAATGGACTGAGATACTATAAAACTTACCTGACGGACAGGTGGAACAGGTACTTGGGACTGAGAATATGATGTAACTGTAGTTGATGCTAATACTATCACTATTAGTTGAACAGGGAACTGAACAGCTACTTGAGGTACAATAGCTATGTCATCTCTTTTCTGTTGTGAATGTTTTGTTGAGGGTCGTTCTATGGGAAGGCTTACATCCAACATCACATCTAATCCTATCGAGCCATATGTTAGCGTGTTATGCTGAGATGCTACAAGCACAGTAGCTGGCAAAGTAAATGTATTCCTATCAGAAGTACGCTCTAAGAACCGATAATTTTATCCTATATATTTACCAATATGGAAACAGTAACACTTATTGAGTCGTTTGTCTACGAGGACTGAAAGACTAAAGTCACAGCTACTCATTGGACACCATCAGAAGAGAAGCTAACAGCAGAAGATATGCCTAAGAATTTTGCTGAAGCCAGTGCTTTTGCTATGAAAATGGAAGCCAAGAAATCTCCTATCATCCAAGAGAATCCGTCTTTTGAGTTCGAGATAGAATGAGAACTAACATTGCCTGAGATAGAAGCATATATCAAAGAGAACGCTTTATAATTTTATTACGTATATTTTTATTGATGAACGAAAATTTGGAGAATAAAATTTCCGTGATATTTAGCGAGAAGATAGAGAAAGAGAGGGCGTGCAATGTAAAATTGTTCGCCAACAAGCTAACGCAGACTATCGTATTCACTGGTGTCTGATTAGTTCTTACAGGTCTTGTTACAGCGTTTGTTAGATTTATATTGCTTACACTATCACAATGAAAATAAGGGAACTACTACTCCATATAACAACCCATATCAC
>Ga0247841_10001520_pt1 | contig 51744 bp, 51 predicted proteins | sample LaCruzMarch2015__2_FD_192410 | JGI IMG/M metagenome (GOLD analysis project Ga0247841, IMG submission 192410) | Freshwater microbial communities from meromictic Lake La Cruz, Castile-La Mancha, Spain - LaCruzMarch2015_18m | ecosystem: Environmental > Aquatic > Freshwater > Lake | place: Spain... | reverse complement strand
CCATTTATTTATTTCTTAAGACCTAATTCTTTAATTATATTAGTATATCTTTCTGGGTTTTGAATTGAAAGATAACGTAATAATCTTCTTCTCTTAGCGATTTTACTTAAAATTCCTCTTTTAGCAGGAAAATCGTGTTTATTTTCGGTTAAATGACCTTGGAGTTTTTCAACTTCTTTACTCAAAATAGCAACTTGGATTTCTGGAGAACCAGTGTCATCCTTAGCTTGAGAATGCTTGGTAATAATTTCTTGTTTTTCTTCTTTAGTTAATGCCATAAGAATTTAGCTATTTATCGGTTAATTTATAAAGTGACAGAATGGCTCCTGTCGCACCGACATAATAGTTATTGGGGTAATTATAGCACAAAATCAACTGCTTTAGGCTGTTGGAATTGAAGAGTTGAATTGAGTTGGCTGAATGTTTTGAGGGGCAGCTTCGGATGATTGAGTAGCACGAAGACAAATTGCACCAGCTTCAAAAGTTTCTGGAGAAACATTTAAAGAAAAAGATTGAGTGGCAACTCTTAAACCAATTAAAAGGTTTTTAGCTGATTCGTTGTCTAGGCGGAAACCTAATAATGGAAGCAAAAAGGTGAATATTTCACAAAAAGGAGCATCTTGATCAACAATAGCGGCTTTAGCCCAAGATTTATTAATATCGGCTGGAGAAATGAATATCCAGTTACCTTTATTAACCATTGAGGCATTAGCACCAAGAGATGATTCATCTCCTAACATAAAATTAATATCGGCCGCAGATGATTGATTTTTGATAACAATTTGATCGTTTTCGACTTTTGGAGATCCTTCTTTGGTTTTAACAACCAAATTTAAATGACCACCATCATCGTTATAAGAAACTTGATCAATTTTATCTAAAGGGTAATTTAGGGTGACAATTAAGTCATTTTGTTCGAAAATATCGGTTATGAGATCTAAACCACTAAGTTTAGAATAGTTTACATCTGGTTTTTGAAGACAATAAACTTTAGGGGTAATGTTGGATTTCTTTAAAACTAAGGCTAGGGCTAAAGCTGCAGCAGCACTGTCGACACTCAATTGAGGAACTGTGACGAGAGCGGTTTTAGCATTTGTAAGTAAGTTTTTTATTTCTTGAACTTGATAGTTTTTCATAAGAAGACCTGCTTTTTATTAATTCTTATAGGCTATTATAACATCATTTATCTTAAAATCAACATAAGGCTTGAATGTCATACCGCATTCTCCTCCAGACTTGATTTTTTCAATGATGTTTTTAGCTTGATGAATTCCTTCAACTTTAGTGTCTTTTATGATTTTACTGTCGCGCTTAAGATGGATTAAATCCCCTTTACTAATTTCACCTTTGGTAATTTGAATTCCAGCGATTCTGACTTTTTCTATTTTAAATTCAGCTTTAATTAAAGCTTCACCTAAGACAGTTTCATCGATGGTTGGTTCGAGTAATCTTAAAACTTGACCTTGAATATCTTCAATAATTTCATAGATAATTCTAGATTCAAAAATACGAACTTTACTATTTTCGGCTAATTTTATGATGTTTTTTGGAGTATTAACATTGAAAGCAAATATTTGAGCTTTGGTGGTTTCAGCCATGAAAATATCAGTATCACCAACTGGACCAACTCCTGAGGAAATAATGGTGACATCGTCACTAAAGCTATTTTCTAAGGCTTCAAGAGTTCCTTTAACATCAGCTTTAATGATGATTTTTAATTTAGGAGTTTCTTCTTCACCAATGGATACTGCTTTAATAATGGCTTTTTTTAATTCTTCTGGGGCTAATTCAACTTTGTTAGGAGTGACGACACTACCAACTGCAGGAACTTTTTCAAATCCTAAAATTTCAACTGGAGTGCTTGGACCAGCTTCTTTAATTTGTTTACCAGTGTAATCAATTAAGGCTTTTACTTTTCCCAAAACATCTTCGGCAAAAACGGTATCACCAACTCTAAGGGTTCCTTTACGAACAATTAGTGAAGCAACTGGGCCTCGATTTTTATCTAATTTGGATTCAATAACAACAGCTTCGACTGGAACATCTGGCTCAGCTTCTAATTCCATGACTTCAGCATTTAAAATTATTTCTTCTAATAAATCGTCTATTCCTTTACCGGTTTTAGCAGAAACTGGGATAACGGCAGTTTGTCCGCCGTATTCTTCTGGGGTGTAACCTAATTCGACTAATTGACCTTTTACTTTATCTGGAGCAGCACCTTCTAAATCCATTTTGTTCATAGCAACTATGAATGGAAGATTGGCAGCTTTAATATGACCTAAACTTTCTTTGGTTTGAGGCATGATACCTTCGGTAGCAGCGACAACAAGAACAACAACATCAGTGACTTGAGCTCCACGAGCTCGCATATTGCTGAAAGCAGCATGTCCAGGAGTATCAATAAAAGTTATTAACTTTTGAACTCCATTTTTTTGAGTTACAGAAATTTGATAAGCACCAATATGTTGAGTTATTCCGCCAGCTTCTTTCTTTAAAACATTTGTCGATCTAATTTTGTCTAAAAGAGAGGTCTTACCATGATCGATATGTCCCATTACGGCAACAATTGGCGGCCTGACTTGAGAGTTTTTATTGTCAGTCATATTTTTTTAGGGAGAAGCAGAGGTTACTCTGTTTCTTGAATAATTTTGATTTCTAAACCGACCAATTGGCCAGCCAAACGAACATTTTCACCACCACCACCAATAGCTAAAGCTAATTGATTTTCAGGAACTGAAACAGTAGCAAATTTGTCATTAATAGAAATTACTTTGATATTTTGAGCTGGAGAGAGAGATTGCATGATGAATTGATTGATGTTCTTTGAGAAAAGGACAACGTCAACTTTTTCATCTGAAGGCAATTCACTTAAAACTGATTGAATTCTTGAACCTTTTTGACCAATACAAGAACCGACAGGATCAACACCAGCTTGAGTTGAAGAAACAGCTATCTTGGTTCTTTCACCAGGAGCTCTAGCTATTCTTTCAATCTTAACGGTACCATTACCGACTTCTGGAACTTCTCTGATGAAAACTTCGCGAACGAATTCTGGATCTCTTCTGGAGAGGATGATTTCACTTCTATTATCTTCGCCTCTAATTATATTTTTTAGTAAGAAAACTTTTTTAGAACCTAAAAGTAAATTTTCACCACGAATTTGTTCATCTTTTGGACAAATTCCTTCGGTTTTACCAATTCCGATAACGGCTTTAAAAGGATCAACTTTTAAAATAATTCCGGTAATTAAGGTGTTAAGTTTTTTTTCGTATTCAGAGACAACTGATTCTTTTTCAGCTTCATGAATTTTTTGATCGATAACTTGCTTAGCTGTTTGAGCGGCAATTCGACCAAAACCTGGAGGAGTGACATCGATTTGTTTGTCACCTTCGATTCTGTAGACGCTAAAAGATCCACTTTCAGGAGATAATTCAACTCCAAAAACGTCAGTGTCTGGAATAATGATTCCATGTTCTTTTTGATCTCTTTTGTAGGCAAAAATTAAACCTAATTCAATAGAGTCTAAAATTGACTGAACATCAATATTGCGTTCACCTGCTATTTGAGCGACAGCAACGGCAAATTCTGTTTTTGGTAGTTTTTTTAAATCCATATTATTTTCCTTTGGCAGTATTCAAAAAAAAGGGCCTTTCCAGCCCCAAAGTCAGAATACTACAAATTATATAGTTATGATTATAGCAGAATTAAGTTGAAAATACACAAAAAGGGAGATATTTACAAAGCTAAATCTTTTAGTAATTGCTTTTGCTTAGAACTTAAATGAGTTGGGACGGTGACTAATAATCTTATGTATAAATCACCTCGGCCATAACCATTGACGTCTTTTATACCTTGATCTCGAAGGCGAATTAAAGTGTTTGGTTGAGTTCCGGACTTAATCTTAACCTTAAGATTTCCATCTAGGGTTGGAACTTCAACATTATCACCAATACAAGCTTGGGCAAAACTAATACTTATGTTAACAAAAACATCATTACCTTCACGTTTGAAAACTTTATCGGCTTTGACATCAATATATAAAATAAAATCATTGAAACGAATTCTTTGACCATCATCAACACCGGCAGGAATCTTAATTTTCTTTCTTTTACCTTCAATTTGAACTTCTTTTTCAACACCTTTGGCGGCTTCTAGAAAGGAAATTTCGACTCGATAGGTTTGAAGTCTTTTTGAACTTCGTTGTTGACCAAAACTAGCTCCAAAAAATTGTTCAAAAATATCAAAAGGATTATTGAAACCTTCAAAATCAAAACCAGCATCGCCAAATGGATTACCACCAGCGGAATTGGTATAGGTAAAGTTTTGGCCATTTTGTTGGCTATAAGTGTGACCGCTAAAACCGCCTGCAGATGGATCAAAAGCAGCGTGACCATATTGATCGTAGGCGGATTTTTTTTGCTCGTTACTTAAAACTTCATAGGCCTCGTTAATTTCTTTAAATTTTTCTTCAGCGTCTGGAGCTTTATTTCGATCAGGATGATTTTTGAGCGCCATCTTGCGATAGGCGCTCTTTATTTCATCCTTACTGGCGTCTTTGGAGACGCCGAGTAATTCATAAAAATCTTTTTTCATTATTTAACAATCTCCCCTTCTTCGGCTTCTTTTTTATTATCAGCTGCAGGTTCTTCAGTCACACTGGCTTCTGGTTGAGGTTGGGCTTCTGGACCTGGTTGTTGCTGTTGATAGATAGCAGCTCCAACTGTTTGAATGATTTGACTCAATTCTTCAGTAGCTTTTTCTAATTCGTCTTTACTGGCATCAGTCTTGGATAAAATTTCTTTTGAAGATTTAACTTTTTCTTCAATTTTTTCTTTATCTTCTGGCTTAACTTTGTCAGCAAAATCTTTTAGAGTTTTTTCAGCGGTGAAGATAGTACCATCAAGTTTATTTCTTGATTCTACTAACATTTTTTTGTCTTCGTCTTCACGAGCATGAGCTTCAGCATCTTTTTTCATTTGCTCAACTTCTTCTTCTTTTAAGTTGGTAGCGTTTTGAATAGTAATTTTTTGTTCTTTATTAGTGCCTTTATCTTTAGCGGACACTGACAAAATACCGTTACTATCAATATCGAAAGTGACTTCAATTTGAGGAGTACCTCGGAGTGCTGGAGGGATACCATCAAGAACAAATCTACCTAGAGTTTTGTTGTCGGTGGCCATTGGTCTTTCACCTTGAAGAACATTGATTTCAACTTGAGGTTGATTGTCAGCATAAGTGGTGAAGACTTGAGATTTTTTGGTAGGAACAGTGGTGTTTCTTTCAATTAAAGGAGTACGAATTCCACCAGCAGTTTCAATTCCTAAAGTTAGAGGAGTGACATCTAAAAGGACGACATCTTTAACTTCACCGGTTAAAACAGCTCCTTGGACAGCAGCGCCGATGGCGACAACTTCATCAGGATTAACGGTGTTATTTAGATCTTTACCAAAGAAGTTTTTAACAACTTCTTGGACTTTTGGCATACGAGTCATTCCACCAACCATAATGATTTCTTTAACGTCTGACTTAGAAATACCAGCGTCTTTAAGAGCTTTTTCGACTGGTTCAATTGATCTTTGAATTAAATCATCGACTAATTTTTCTAATTCAGCTCTGGTTAATTTAGCGGTTAAATGAGCTGGTTGACCATCAACTTGAGTTATAAATGGTAAATTGATTTCGGTTTCAACGGTTGAAGATAATTCAATTTTTGCTTTTTCAGCAGCTTCTCTAACACGTTGTAAAGCTTGTGGGTCTTTTGCTAAATCAACACCATTTTGGTTTTTGAAGTTTTCTAAAATCCAATTAATGATTTTTTGATCAAAATCATCACCACCAAGGAAAGTGTCACCATTAGTAGATTTAACTTCGAAAATCCCACCACCGATTTCGAGAATGGAAATATCAAAAGTTCCTCCTCCTAAATCATAGACAGCAACAATTTCATTACCTTTTTTATCTAAACCATAAGCTAGTGCAGCAGCGGTTGGTTCATTGACGATTCTTTGAACATTAAGACCGGCAATTTCTCCAGCTTGTTTGGTTGCTTGTCGTTGAGAGTCATCGAAGTAAGCTGGAACTGTAATAACAGCATCAGTGACTTTTTCACCTAAATATTTTTCAGCATCAGCTTTAGCTTTTTGCAAAATCATAGCTGAAATTTCTTGAGGAGTATAGGCTTTACCGTTGATTTCAACAGCAGCCATATTGTCTTTTCCAGCGACAATCTTATAAGGAGCGAGAGATTGAGTTTTGATAACCTCAGGATCATCCATACGGCGTCCCATTAGACGTTTAATACTGTAAATGGTGTTTTGGGAATTTAAAACCATTTGTCTTTTGGCTAAATCACCCACTAATTTTTTAACTGGTTCAACGACGGAAGGGATTATATTTCTACCTTCTGAGGTTAAAATTACTTTTGGATTTCCTGCTTCCATAACTGCGACGCAGGAGTTGGTTGTACCTAAATCGATTCCGATTATTTTATTTGCCATATTTTTTTTATTTAATTTATAACTATTAATTGATTAATTATTTCCAACAGCAACTTGTGTTGGACGAATAACATGTCCATTTAACATGTATCCTGGTTTTTTGACACTAATTACTTGATCTTTTGGACCATCGACGACTTCTATACAATCCATAAATTGAGGATCGAATTCTTTACCTTCAGTATTAATCTCTTCTAGGCCTTCTGATTTTAATACATTTATAAACTTATCGATAGCCATTTGGAGACCAGGATCACTGAGATGATTTTGAGCTAGATTAATGTCATCTAAAACTTCGATCATTTTAGTAATAATGTTGGTAGTGGCCAAGGTGACATATAGTTGTCTTTGGGATTCTATCCTTCTTTCTAAATTTGAGTAATCGGCCAAAGATCTAGCCAACTTACCTTCTAATTCGAGAATTTTTTCTAGTGATAAATTCTCTTCATTTTGAGACGTTGATTTTTTAGGTGTTATTTTTGTTTTGGGCATAAAAATATTAACGACTAATAGTGGAAAGTAATCCAGCGAAATAATCGACAACAGGAACAACTGTTTGATATCTAAATCTGGCTGGACCGACAATTCCTAAGATTCCTCTGTGAGGACCAGCTTCATAGGTTTGGAAAATAAAAGCACATGGCTCTAAATGTTCCATTCCTAAATCTTCACCGATTAAAAGGTGAATAAGTTCTCCTGAATCATAAGTGATTCCAGCTTTATTGATAATTTCAAACCAAAATTTGGTGTTATCAATTAAAGATAGAACTGTTTTGGTAACGTCGATGTTATAAAATTCTGGTTCTTCTAATAGATTTGAAGCTCCACAACAATAGATGGAACCTTGATCGGTAGTAGCGATGGCCATAGAGCGAGTCCTGGCAGCTAGTTCTTTAGTAGTTTCTTTGATTAATCTTTCAAATTCATTTCGATAATCCCAAATGGTTTCTTTGGCACTAATTTCATCGCTAATGGACATGTTTTTGGAGACCATTAAGTTTCGAACATAATACTTTAAACCCATTGAAGTTGGACAACGACCGGCTGATAAATGACCTTTTTTAAGAAAGCCTAATTGGGTAAGGGCTGACATTTCATTTCTAATAGTTGCAGAAGAAATTCCTAAACTGTATTTTTTTTCTAAAGTTTCGGAACCTACGGGAGAAGCTGTTTCGATAAACTCCTCAGTAATACATTTAAGTATTTTAATTTGTCGTTGGGTTAAATCTGCCATATTAGCAATATAATAGGCCGAGTGCTAATTAGTGTCAAGGGGTAAAATAAATAAATCCGTAAAACTCTAATTGTGTATGTGTGTGTTGCCTCCAAAAAGGAGAGAGTTGAGCGCAAAAGCTCAGCTCTCGTTTCCGTTATGGAGGTATTTAATTATTTGGCAACAAACTGCCGAGATAAATCGTCGACGGCCATTTTTAGCTGATCTTTCCCGAAATTGATACGAGGATTTTTGTCTAAGACAGAAGATTCTTTGGCTATTTGCCTGGTTGCTTCAATAAGATATCTTCTTACTTCTTTAACAACATCCATGTCGCTTTCAATATAATCGGAATCTAGCCAATTTTTAAATCCAGAAGTGGATTCAAAAAGAGCCGAAGCGCAATTCTTTCGATTTTCAATGGTTCTTGGTTTTTTAATAGAATTCAAAACACTATCAATGATGGCTAACATCAGTGTATTGCTTTGAACTTCAACCAATTCATTATTCTCTAGTCGAGAATAATAATCTCCAATCTTTTCTATAGTTTTATTAATATCTGGTAAATGTTCTGAATAATCTTTAGTGTTTTCGAGGAAAAATGAGCAAATCTTAATATATGCTTTTGGCATATAAATAGCCTCAAAATCTTTTCCACCGACATTGTCAATCATTTGGCTGTAAACCTTTTTTAGTAAGGCTAATTCGCCTTTTTGGAAACCAGTGTTTGTTCTTTTCATGATAAAAATCTCCTTTTAAAATAATATTTTTATTATTTAAGCAGAAGCTGCTTTTATCATTTGTGTAAGAGTTCTACGGATTTTTAATGAACTTACATAGTTTATGGCTATGTGACCTGTAATATACACCTAAAATTAGGGAAATCAAGGGATTAGTAATGTTTTTGACAAAATAAAAACCGGCAAGTGTTTTGTTCGAAAACAAAATACCTACCGGTAATCACATATTATAAAACCTAAGCCTTATTATTCTTCATAGCTTCCCTTAAGAGAGGCCATTCTGATTTTGGCTTCCAAATAACTTTGCCTTCTTGAACGAGATCAGCGACAGCAATGTCATTTTGAGAATATTCCGGAGTCGGAATATGAATAATGGAAACCACAGGAATTCCATTGAAAGAGGTTTTTGAAGAACGATTAACAACACAGGCTATGGCGACAACATCTCCACCTTTTGATCTCATAAGATTAACCATTTTTTGAGTGGTGGAAAAATTGTTACATAGATCCTCAAAAAGGATGATTTTTTCTCCTTGAAAAATTGTGTGGCGATTGTAAACCAATCCGGATTCTTCTTTGACTCCATATTCAGGATCGGCGACTGTAGTGACTTTCTTTTCAAAAAAAGATGATCTGTAGTTAAGTCTATCTGCTGTTGAAATACAGAAAGTTAGACCTCCCATGGGAGCTGCAATTAAATGACAAGGGAAATCGAATTGAAATTTAATTTTTTCTGCCAAAAGACTTGTAAAGTAATCTCTTGATTCAGGAAACTGCTCGACTTGAGCTACATTAAAATAGCTGAAGCCAACGTAATTTTTTCCGTCTGGGTCTTTGCCGGCATAAGCCACCAATGGACCTTGATAATTTCCATGCTCGTCTTTTGGCGATTCATAGAGACCATCGTAATTAACAAGGGTTTGATAAGGATTACCCACTACTGTTTTTCTCATAAAACTGCCTCCAATTCTTCGACTATTTTTTCAACCGCGTTAACAGGTGAACCTATTTCTGCTGGTGGTTTGGTGATTGGCCTACCAATAACTAAATAATCAGCGCCGGCTTCAACTGCTTCTCTGGGGGTTAATATTCTTTTTTGATCGTCAATTGCTGCCCATAAAGGTCGAACTCCAGGAGTTACTTTTATTAAATTATCAAATGATCTTAATAAAGTTAATTCTTGAGGAGAACAGATTATTCCATCGGCGCCATAAACACTTAAGTTTTTTGCAAATTGCATAACCTTATTGGAAGGTGCGGATCCAAAAATGGAAAAACACTCTTCTGAATCAATACTGGTAAGAACCGTTACTCCTAAAACCTTGCTTGATCCTTTGTTTTCAACGGCCGATTTTATAGCTTCTTTTCCAGAAGACGCATGGAGGTTGATAAACATTGGTTTAATTGGCTGCAGTGTTTTAGCTGCTTTACCAACAGTATTGGAAATATCAGCCCACTTGCCATCCCAAAAAAGTTGACCTTCAACTATCTCAAAAAGTATTTGGACTCTTTTTGTTGATGAAGATAGGCTGTTGCTTGTTATTATTTGGACAATAATGGAATTAATTAATTCCAGGCCAAATTTAAACATGCCGACATATGGCTTCAAAGATGAAACCAAAGCGATGGCTTGGTCGATATCACTTGTATCGACAGGAACAATAATTCTTTCTTTGGCTGTTAGATTTAACAAAATAAATCATCCTTTCTTTCTTTTTTTTAGGTTTATATATGTGAAGGTGCGTTAGCACACTAATTTTTTCAATGTTTTTACTGAAAATTTAGCTGTGGGGTATTGTAATATGATTATCTTTTATCCACAACCGGGACAACTGGTTTGCTTAAAAAGAAGAAAACGACAAAAAGTCCTGTCAAAAGGATGATGTTTAAGGTATTAAATTGATGAAAAAATTTGATTATGATCAAGCTAAATATATAAAGGGAAGTTAAAAGATTAAACCTAGTAGATTTGGTGAAAATGTAAAAAGTGGAAAGAATAGCAAAAAATAGGATGAAAAAGAAAGAAATCTGAGAAAATTTTACGGTTGGGGAAATAGTGCTAATGAAAAGAACTAATAGTAGCCAAAAGGTTGATGATAAAAGTGACCAGTAATATTCTTTAATGAAATTGATCATAATTAATCAAATAATTGTTGCGGTTCTTGAAGGACTTTAATTTCTGGCTCTGAATCTGGAAGTGATTGCTGAACTTTGTTTAATTTGGAAAGCATGGTTCGAGATTTGGAGCTGGCGGTATCGATAGTATTTGAGGCTTCTTGAAGTTTCTTTTTGGTTTTATCTAAAAGATCACCAAAGGTGTTGAATTCTTTTCTGATATTTCCTAAAACTGACCAAACTTCTGAAGATCTTTTTTCGACAACTAAAGTTCTGAAACCCATTTGTAAACTATTTAAGAGGGCGGTAATGGTGTTTGGACCAGCAATGGTGACTCGATATTGACGCTGAAGAGTGTCAACTAAAGCCTGTTTTTGGGTAATTTCTGCATACAATCCTTCGATTGGTAAATAGAGAATGGCAAAATCAGTGGTGTTTGGTGGGTCGATGTATTTATCAAAAATATATTTAGCTTCGCCTTTGACTCGGTTTTCTAAAGCTTTAGAAGACAACTCTATTTGAACCAAATCGACTGCATCTTGGGCTTTGATTAGATTATGATAATCCTCAATAGGAAACTTGGAATCGATTGGCAACCAACATTGTTTTTTATCTTCATCTTTACCTGGCAAACGAATGGCAAACTCGACTCGGTCAGAGCTCCCCTGTTTGACGGCTACATTTTTGTCATATTGATCACTGGTTAAAATTTGTTCTAAAAGACTGTTAAGTTGGACTTCTCCCCAGGTTCCGCGAACTTTAACATTTGATAAGACTTTTTTAAGATCACCAACCCCTACTGCTAGTGTTTGCATCTCACCAAGACCCTTATAAACGGATTCTAATTGAGTACTGACTTGTTTGAAAGATTCGCCAAGGCGTTTTTCTAATGTTGATTGGAGTTTTTCATCGACGGTGGCGCGCATTTTTTCAAGCTGGTCAGAATTGTCTTTTTGAATTAATTGAAGGCGTTTTTCGACTGATTCTCGAACTAAAGTTAGATTTTGGTTAATATTATTGACTAATTGATCTAACTTAATGGAAAAGTTATTGAAAGAAGCGCCTAATTCTTGGCGGTTTAGAGAAAATTCTTGTTTGGTTATTTTTTCACTTCTTTCTTCAATTTCGTTTAATTTTTTGATGATTTCGTCGGTTCGATCTTGATTTTTAGATTTAAAGATTAGGTAGGCAACGGCGATTAGATTTAAGATTGAAAGGATGTAAACGAGAGTCATAGAATCATTTTAGCATTTAAATCTTCCCCTAACCCCTTCTTTGACAAGACGGGGAATATAATTATTTAATGAAGAAATTAGTTGATTCTGAAATTATTAATTCTAAAAGAAATTGTGTTAGATACAGAAACAGTTTAACTTTTATGTCTCGGAAAAATAGAAACAATAAGACTGAGGCAGAAAAGATAGTATGGAATCAAATTTTATCAAGAGATAAGACTGGTTACAGATTTTTAAGACAAAAACCAATCGATCGATTTATTATTGATTTTTATTGTTCGAAATTATTATTAGCAATTGAAATTGATGGCGAATCTCATATTAAAAAGGGAGGAAACGATGAAATGAGAGATAAATTTTTAAAACAAATTGGGATTACAACAATAAGATTTACAAACGAAGAAGTTGTAAATAACACTGAAATTGTAAAAAGAAAAATTAATGAAATGATTCCCCTCTTGTTAAAGAGGGGTTAGGGGAGATTTATTTTACTCCAGTAGTTCCGAAGCCGCCACGAGAAGCAGACTCCATGTCATCGACTTCATTAAACTCAAAATTTTCGCATTTGATTAAAACCAATTGACAAAGACGAGTGCCTTTTTCAATATGAACAGTAGAATCAGTGAAATTGCGGACGGCAAAATTATATTCATCTTCATTACCACAATAATCTCGATCAATGACACCAATACCATTAATACCCTGAATTCCAAGTTTGTGAGTTGAGCTTCGAGAAGCTAGTAAAATAAAATATCCATCGGGGATTTTAATAGCAACATTCATGGGAATATAGGCAATTTCTTTTGGTTTAATATCTATATCAATACGGGAACAAAGATCAACGGCAACAGCTCCATTGGTTTTGTGCATTGGTAATGGTAGTGTTTTATCGAAGCGTTTTATTTTAAGTTTCATAATTATTTTAAGAGTGAATGAAGATGGTCTTTGTCTTGGCAATCTTCACCAATTTTATTAAATTCTAAATTAATAATTTTTTCGTAAACTTCTTTAATTAATTCTTTTAGAGAATCGATATCATTTTCGGAAAATTCAAAAGTATTTTGAACAAACTTGTTTCGAGTTTTACTTTTTTGGACAAAATCAATAGTCCCCTTGGTTATAACATATCTAAAGGTTGGATCGAGATCAGAAAGGATTTTGTAGAAAACTAGTTGACGGAAATAGTCACCATCTTTAGATAATTCTTTATATTTTCCATCTGGATTTCCGGTTTTAAAATCAACAACTTCGGCAGTCAATTTGCCATTAATTTTTTCATCAAAAATTTGAATCTTATCGATTTTTCCAGTGATAGGAATTCCATCTAAAAAAACATGGTTTGGAGAAAAATCAAAATCAGTGACGGTGTCTTTGTTAAAAAATAGTTGATAGTTTAAATAATAATCACGTAACAATTCTTCACCTTTATGGAGTGACTCGGATTCATCGTCTTTTGATAATTTTTCTTTTTTGAGTGATTCTTGAAAATGAGCAATTAATTCATCTTGGTTAATTAATCTATTTTCATCGCGCAAAGTGTTGAGCAAGAAAGAAAGAGAGTCATGAACTGCTGATCCAAGACTGGAATGTTTATCTCGGACACCAGGAACTCGGAGAATGGTTTTATGGTAGAAACAGAAAGGACAACGAAGGTAAGAATTGAGATGGGTAATATTAAATTTATATTTATTTTTTAAGAAATCGGTCAGATATTGAGCAAAATCAGATTTAATATCAAGCTTTGGAGAAATTTTTGGAAAAATGTTTTTAAGAGCGATTTCACTATTAATAGAGCTGTCGGTTATTTCTTCAATAATTGAAGGATCAATTTCGGAAATAAACATGGATGGCAACTGATCACGACCAGTATCATTTTTGGTGGAATAAGAAATATAGATTTGTTTTTTGGCGCGGGTTAGAGCCACATAAAAAAGTCGACGTTCATCCTCGTCGGCTCGCTCATTCTCTAAGAGAGCAGATTGGAGTTTTAAAATTCCGAGCGGAAGTTTTAATTTATTTTGATTGGTGACGTTACCCCATTTTTTATCAACGCATTTATATAAAAAGACATGTTCAAATTCAAGACCTTTTGATCGATGAACGGTCATTAATTTAACTGATTTGATAGATTCACCACTGATTTCTGGAGCTGATAAAGTTAGAGAATTTTCTTTGATTAATTCAATATAAGAAAGGAAGTCACGAAGTGAACAATCTTTTTCAAGAGCTAATCTTTTGAATTCAGAATAAAAAGTGTTGAGGAAATTAATTAATTCAAGATTGTTGCTGGATAAAACAAATTGTAAATAATGGAAACGGCGAATAACTTTATTAAAAAAGCGATCGGCACTTAAATTTTCCAACCATTTTTTGGCGAGAGTAATTCTTTTGACGAACTTTTTTATTCTTTTAACACCAATTGGTGATAATTCTGGTTCAATTTCAGAAAAGTTGACTTCAGAAAAAAGCAGAGAAACTAAATTTATTTTTTTACCAAAAACATGATGAGTCAATTTAAATAAATCAAAGGAGGGAATTTTTAGATAATCGCTGGCCAAGACTTTGTAAAGTAAATCATTTTTTTCGGAATTGACAATGAACTCTAATAAAAAGATTAATTGAGAAATATATTTGTTTTCTAAAATATTCTTATCAATGTTGAGCTGATATTTAATGCCTAAATTTTTAAGATGTTCAATTAGATCAAAAATGTCATTATTATTGCGATAAAGAATGGCAATTTGTTGAGGGTCAATTCCCTGCTCTAATAAAGATTTTATTTTTTGGGCAATGAAATAATTTTCTTCATTTGATCCAGGGGCTTTAAAAAGATTGATTGGAGTGGCATCAAAATCAACTTTTGATTCTAATGATTTATCAATTTTATCGATAAAATTGGCAATGCGATTTTTGTTGTTTTTAATAACACTTTGGGATGATTCTAAAATCAAACGATGAGAACGATAATTATTTTTGAGAACAATTAAAACTGGTTTGTATTTTTGATAAAAACTGTAGACATTTTCAATGGAAGCGCCTTGGAAACGAAAGATAGATTGGTCGTCGTCACCAACTACAAATAAGTTTGGATTATCGTAATAAGAGCCTAAAAGATCAATGATTTCATTTTGGGCGGAGTTAGTATCTTGATATTCATCAACTAGAATATATTGGTATTTTTCCTGATATTCGAGCAAAAGTTCTGTAGTGGCTTTGAAGGCATTTAGAACAAAAAGAATCATATCTTCAAAATCATAAAGACCAGCTGATTTTAATTCTTGTTGATATTTGGAATAGACTAATTGGAGTTCGAGCTGTTTTTGAGAATCTTTTTTTAATGATTCAAAAAAGTTTTTTAATTCATTTTTAAAATTGACGGTTGGATTTTTGGCAGCACCAACAGTAAAGCCATCATTCTGGTAAAGAATTTTGAGCGACAAAAGATGGTTATAAACTTCAGGAGAAATGTTTTGACAGTTGTTTAAAATTTGTTCAAAAGTGGGTAAAAGTTCTGATTCAATATTTTTGCTAAATCTGACCAATAGAAGTTTTTCGATTAAATCCTTATTTTTATCAAGAAAAGTAATTTGATTATCAATTAAAGATTTAAGAATTTCTGGGTCAATACCCTCTTTTTTTAGTGATTGAATAGCAGAAGTTATGTCACGTTGATAGAAAAAATTATCGCCCCAAGGTTTTAATAAAGAACCATTATCTAATGAAGAAATTAGTTTTTGAATTAATTCTATTTTTTCAACTTCTTCAATATTTCTGACATTTTTGGCAAAAATAAAATATTGAGGATTATTTTTAATGACTTCATTACAAAAAGAATGAAAAGTGTGAATACGAACTTTGTAGGCATCTGAACCAATAATTAAGGTTAGACGTTCACGCATAGCAATAGTTCCGGTGTCAGTGAAAGTGAGACAGAGAATATTTTGAGGAGGAGTTTGGGTTTTAATTAAAATATTGGCAATTCTTAAGGCAATGGTTTGGGTTTTTCCAGTTCCAGCTCCAGCGATGACCATTACTGGACCTTCAATTGTATCGACGGCTATTCTTTGTTCGGCATTAAGTTTTTGAAATATATCCACTCACCTATTTTATCAACATAAAAGAGATATAATAAAGGAAATTATTTTCATAATTTATGAGTAAAGAATTAATTTTATTTGATATAGATAAAACATTATTTGACAGAGGATCTCTGAAACAATCATTTGGTGAATTTTATGAAAAAGTTGCAGGAAAAATAGAACAACCTATTGATGTGGTGAATAAAGTAAGAAGCGAATATGAATCAAATCTTGAATCTTCCTCTGATTTTCACCCAGAAGAATTACTTAAATATTTCTCAGAATCTTTTAAAATAGACAAAAATGTTTTGGACCAATATTTTCAACGAAGAAGGATGTATGAAAGATCTCTTTATCCAGAGGTGAAAGGTGTTTTGAATGAATTAAAAAATGATTATGAATTGGGAATTTTTTCTGAAGGTTTTGTTGATATTCAACTTAATAAGTTATCGGATTCAAATATATTGGAATTTTTCAGTCCACAGTATATTTTTATTGAAAGAAGAAAATTAAATGATAATGTAATATCTAAACTACCTGAATGTATTATTGTTGATGATAAAAAAGAAGTGGTGGATCGATTAAAAAGAGAAGAAAGAATAACTCCTATTTTAATTGAGAGAAAAGACGAGCCTAAATCTGGAGATTCGATAAGATCGTTAACTGATATAACTGATTTGTTGGGGTTTAAAAATTAGATAAAAAAATACCCGCCAGAAAAAGTTTTAAAAAAAACTCTTAAGAGCGGGTGATTCGTGCTTAAAACACTATTGAACTAGACAAACAAAATTTTTTGTTTCATTGTCTAATAAAAAACATTTATATTCTCTAACCTCTAAAGTCTTAATAAAAAGATCTGTCGAAGTTGACTCGTCTGGAAGATTATCTTCACATAAGAGATCAAAAACATATTTGGATTCTATTTGGATTTTTGCTGATTCGGTAAAGCTGTCGTCTTCAATTTTTTCCAAAGTATAAATAAGGGCTGACAATATTTTTATTGTAGTCCTGATTCGCTCATAATTTGAATCGGTATTTGTTAGAGTTTTAAACTCTGACTCCAGTGTAAATTTTAACCCCTTCATCTCAAGTATCTTTCTTTTTTTGCGACCTTTTTTCGTTGATATTCCTAGCAATTTTTTTTCCACCTTTCAATTTTTGTGTTTTTTTTAATGAACTTTTGTCGACGCTTTTGCCAACGGGGTGGATTTTACAGGTAAATTGGGGAAAAGTCAAAAAAATACCCCTAGAGAAAAAATAGTAAAAAAAAATACTATTAAACTCTAAAGGTAGATTGTGGTTAAAATATCACTTTATTTTTATATCATTTAGCAATGGAAAGCCGTTTTTATGGTTTTCAAAAAAACCATTGATTCTGAATATTCAGAAGTTTCCAGCGGAAATAAAAATAAATTAATTTTTACGTCAGGAAAATCCTTTTGAAATTCTTCAAAAGCTTTATTTATTTCCTTGAAGATATCTTCTTGGTATCTTTCGATAAACAGACTTTCTTTACACATTCCAAGGCGAGGAATTGATATAGCAATGCTAATGGTTTTCTTTTCGGCAAAGCTTTTTATTTTTTGGTTTATATTTAAAAGGCTTTGTTTAATAACACCGTCGATGATGGAAGAAATTGGCCTTAGGTAATCATCTACAAAAAATAATATTTCATTGCTTTCTAACTGACAAAGAGTAACTTCTTGACCTTCTTTAAAATTTGATGCTGAAAAAATTGGCAGGTAATCTGAATATTTGAATTTTGCCATTTCTTTTCTTACTTCTTCTAAATCACGATTTTTGCTCGCCCAGCTGTAAATACTGTTGAAACAATTAGAAAAACCAACATCACAAACAACTTTTCCTTGCCAATCAATCGGTAACACCAAAATGTCTACTGGAACCTCTTTTGATGAAGTAACGCCTCCTTTGTCGAGAATGAATGGTGCAACTTTTACATTGTTACTCATACATTTCTTCCTCCTAATAAAAATTTACTCTAATAAAGAGCGAGCTGAGAACTGGTTATTCCCAAATCGCTCATTATTAAAGGGAGTGATATTTTAAGGTACTACAATTAAAATAACCCGATGCTAACACAGGATTCTTTAATGTCCGCTATTATACCTAATCTTTGGCAAAAGTAAACTATTGCAACAATTTCTCTAGAACTTCCTTGGCCATTTGAGGATTGGCTGATCCGCCAGAAATTCTCATTAATTGACCAACTAAAAAACCAACTGACATAGGATTCTTTTTGTAGTCTTCAACCGCTTTTGGATTGGCAATAATTACCTCTTTAGCTAATCTTTCAATTTCATTAGTATCGGAAACTTGAATTAGACCTTTAGATTTAGCAATTTCAATTGGATTTTTGGCACTTTGGTAACTTTCAATAATTACTTGTTTGGCTACAGTACTAGAAATTTCTGATTTTTGAACTGACTTAAAAAGATCTAAAAAGAATTGTGGATTGATTTTAGATTGATCTAATCCTTGTTCATTTTCATTAAGATAAGTTTTGATGGCGCCTAAAAATAAATTGGCAACAAATTTGGCAAATTCTTTTATATTCTTATTGTCTGATTCTGAAGTAACGACTGATTCATAAATTTGAGCAAAATATTTATCAGCAGCAATTTGGATAGCATCATAATCAGATAAACCATAGACTGATTTATATTTTTCAATTTTTTGATCTGGAAGTTCTGAAATAGTTGAACGAATAGCTTCTATTTGTTCATTAGTGAATTCAATATGGGGAATGTCTGGTTCTGGAAAATAACGATAATCGGAAGATCCTTCTTTTTCTCTTTGTAAAAAGGTTTTATTTTTAGCAGCATCCCAACCACGAGTGGTTTTATTTTTGGAATTTTTAACTTCTTTAGTCTCTTTAAATTCTTCTAATTGACGCTTAAGCTCAAAATCAATAGCATTTTGAACACCAGTTAATGAAGCAACATTTTTGATTTCGGCAAGCGGTGTATAAAAAACTTGACCATCTTCTTCAATTTTTAAATTGATAGTTGGCTCACAGCGCATAGAACCTTTTTCAATATCAGCATCTGAAATATCTAGATATCGAATGATTTGCTGAAGTTTTAAAAGATAGTCTTTGGCCATTTGGGCTGAAGTGATGTCTGGTTCAGTGACAATTTCAACCAAAGGAACACCACAACGGTTATAGTCGATTAATGTTAATTCTTCACCATTTTCAATGATATGGACTGATTTACCAGTATCTTCTTCCATATGAGCTCGATTAATTCTAATTTCATGATCATTAATATTAATCTTTCCATTAACAACAAATGGTTGTTCATATTGAGTCAATTGATAACCCTTGGCTAAATCTGGATAAAAGTAATTTTTTCTTTCAAAAAAACTAATATTATTGGCAGTACAACCTAGGGCTAGGCCTAATTTAATACACCATTCACAGGCAGTGATGTTTGGAACTGGAAGAGCTCCTGGCAAACCAAGACAAGTTGGACAAGTGTGAGTATTAGGATCGATATGAAAATGTTCGGCATCACAACTGCAAAACATTTTTGATTTGGTTTTTAATTCAACGTGGACTTCGAGACCTATTATTGGGGTGACTTTCATAGTTTAGGTTTTTGGTTGTGATAATCAGTAAATTTTTGATATTGATGACCAATTGAAAGGATTTTTGATTCTTCAAAATAGTTACCGATAAGTTGAAAACCAACTGGTAAATTACTTTTATCAAATCCACAAGGTAAAGCTAGAGAAGGTAAACCAGCAACATTAATACAGACTGTAAAAACATCAGCAAGATACATTTGAAGTGGATCGTTTACTTTTTCACCAATTTTCCAGGCGGTAGTTGGAGAAACTGGAGCTAAAATTACATCAACATTTTTTAGGGTTTCTAAAAATTCATTTTTAATTATGGTTCTGACTTTTGAAGCTTTGGTGTAGTAAGCATCATAATAACCAGAAGATAGAGCATATGTTCCGACTATAATTCTTCTTTTTACTTCTGGTTCCATAAACTCTCCCCTAGTCTTCATGTAATAAGAAGTGATATCTGGAGTGTTTTCAATACTTTGACCAAAACGAATCCCATCATATCGAGCCATGTTGGCGGAAATCTCAGATGGAACTAAAATATAATAAACAGCAATTCCAAGGTCAGTACTAGGTAAAGAAATGTCGACTAAAGTTGCGCCTCTTTTCTCAAATTCAAGGGCGGCTTCCATGACTTTGTCTTTAACTTCTTCATTAATAGATCCACTAAAATATTCTTTTGGAATACCGATTTTTAAGCCTTTTAAATCAACACTGTCTAATAATTCGGTATATCTTGGAACTTCATTGTTTGATGAAGTAGCATCTTTTTCGTCTTTTCCAGCAGTGATTTCAGTAATTAAGGCAATATCAGCGGCAGTGTGAGCAAAAACTCCAGGACAATCAAAAGAGGAAGCCATGGCAGTAATTCCAAAACGTGAATTACGTCCATAGGTTGTTTTTAATCCTGAGACCCCACAGAGAGAAGATGGTTGTCTAATTGAGCCACCAGTGTCTGTTCCTAGAGCGAAATGACATAAATCAGCAGACATAGCTGCAGCTGAACCGCCTGATGAACCGCCTGGAACGCGATCTAAATCCCAAGGATTTTTGGTGGTAAAAAAGCCTGAATTTTCAGTGGAACAGCCAAAAGCAAAAGGATCAGTGTTGGTTTTACCAATAACAATGACATCTTCGTCAATTAATTTTTGATAGACAGTTGAGGAATATTGAGGAATGTAGCCTTTTAAAACCTGAGAGCTGGCGGTGGTTTCAATCCCTTTTGTTAAATAAATATCCTTAACAGCCATGACTAATCCGGCAAGACGGCCTAAATTTTGATTATTTTTAATTTTTTCATCGATTATTTCTGCCTGTTTTAAGGCTTCTTTTTCAGTGATGGTGATAAAGGCCTTAATTTTTGGATCGATATTTTTAGCTCTATCTAAATAAAATTGAGCGATTTCTTTGGCGGAAATCTTTTTATTTAAAAGAAGTTGTCTTATTTGTTGAAAATTAATATTTTGTAAATCCATAATTATTTTTTAATAGTTCCAGGGACAACAAAATAACCATTTTTAGTTTTGGAAGCGGTTGATAAAGATTCTTTTTGACTAAAAGATTCTTTAATAATATCTTGCCTTGATACATTATTCTGTTCATTAACCCGATAAGTTGGAGCAACACCGTCAATATTAACTTTATTAAGGACATCAAAATAATCTAGGATCGATTCTAATTGAGGAAGAAAAACTTCTTTTTCATTTTGACTTAATTCAATTCTGGCTAATTTGGCGATATGATCAAGATCACTTGGAGAGATTTTCATCGAAGACATAGTGTATTTTACCTTATTTTTTAGAATTTTGGCTTCAAAATTGATGTTATAATTACTAATCATGTCTTTTACCTGTATACAGGGATGATTCGTCAATCACAATCAAAGACTAGTGTTTGACCTTTGAAAGGAAAATAAAATAGATCTTTTAAAATAAAACCTTCCTTAAACAGGAAATCCCTTACGAGTAGTGGCAAACGAAAGTAAGTTATCCAGACTGCTGGATTTGGATATAAGTTTTATTTTTAAAGATTGTTCTTCTCCTTTCAGGAAAATTAGATTTCATTATCTGCATACACAAAAGCAATCATGCAGTTGATGTAATTTAAAATATAAAAAAGAGTGAAGTAGAAAAAAAAGAAAAAAGTATTTAATAAATACTAAACCAATTTTCTTTTTTATTTTCCGCTTCGCTCTTTTTCCTTTTTTGCTTTGTTTTTATCCTTGTTTATTATCTGATGATATGACTATAATTAAATTCGAATTATTATTGAGAAATATGTTTTAATGCTGAACAATAATTCTTAATAGTACTTTCAAAATTAATTTTCTGGAAAGAAAGGGAAGTGAATGAGAAAAGAGCAGTACTTGCTGGTGGCATTCTTGATTGGCTCGTTATTTTTCCCAACAGTCGTAGCGTCACAAGACAATAAGGTTGAGACGACGAAAGTATTAGTCGAATCTCATCGTCTAGAAACGCCAAACGACAGCGGAAAAACGAATGCTAGGAAATCAGCGGAAAAAATCAACGGTTTTATCTTAGAGCCAGGAGCAACATTTTCATTTAATGAAACAATCAAGGAGGTGACAAATAACCAATGTTTTATTCATGGATTAGATTCAAGTGGCAACAAAGAATTATATCTTGATGGAGGATCAGGCGTTTGGCGAACTTCAACAGCAATTTTTCAGGCGGTCAAAGAGGCAGGTTTTGAGATTGTCGAAAGACATATAATCTGTTTTCCAGAGACGTACACAAAAGCTTGTGATAGTGCTATCGCAAAAATAGGAAACGGACCAGGATCAAAGTCATATTTGGATTTTAAATTCAAAAATAATAAAGAATATTCGATACAAATTGAGTGTTTTGTTGACGATAGTGCTTTAATCTCGGTTGCAATTTATAGAGTGGAGACACCAGAAAAAATTAATTGAAAAGAAAAGGGTATTCTGTTGACTTATATATATAAGTTTAAGCAAATACCCTTTTTTACTTTCTAAGTAGTTTGGCTTTTAGACGGAGGATTTTCCAACGATATTTATCAACTAAATTGTAGGCTTTGTATAAAGTGTCGTTTATTACTAAGTCGTAAGTACCGACAAATTGAGTTAATTGACCACCATAGCCTTGTTTGAAGCGGTGAAAACCATAACCTTGTTCGGTCTCTTTAGCGTTTGGACCAAGACATCCCCACATATCAAAAGATTTACAACCTAATTTTTGACCTAGTTTAATTGATTCCCACATTAAAAGAGTTGGGGCCATAACTTCCCTATTAATATCAAGTGAGGCACCATAAGGATAATAAAATTGATCTTTTAATTTAAATAACATAAAAGCACCTAAAACTTTGTCTTGATAAGAAGCCAGCATAATTTTAGGAATTCCAGTTGATTTTAAGGTTTTCCAGAGAGTTTTGTGATAATTTTCAGTGTGAAGATAGAAACCTTGTCTTTTAGTAGTCTCAATGAGAAGTTTTAAATAGATTTCAAAACCAGCATCGTCACTTCTTTCTTCAATTTTAACCCCATAACGATTAGCAATCCTAATATTGTATCGGGTTTTTGGATGCATATTTTCCAAAAGTTTCTCTTCGGAATTGGTTAAATCAACAATATAGGAAAAAGGATAAAAGGCAACTTTAGGAGAAACCAACATATTTGGGAAATGCATATCAACTGGTAAAACAGTTTCTTTTCCAGATTTATCAAAAGTTTTATAAAAAACATCTGGTTCAAATTTAACAAAAATAGCATTTTCGTCTTGAGCTATTTTTCTAATATTCTTGACCATTTCTTCATCAACCTTAGGACCACGAAGAATGGTTCCTATTGAATAATTGGTTTTTGGTATCTTATGAAAACTGACGGAATAAGCATTAATTATTTTATTTTCTTCAAAAACTCCAAGGCGGTAGACTTTATGTCCTTGGGAGATTTGAAAATCACCCCATTCCCAAGTTTGAATTGGATGTTTAATTAAAGAATTGTATTGGTCTTTTTCTTCATTATAAAGAATGCGAGTTATCATAACTTAGTTTATCAATTTAATAAATATCTGGATCGTAGATAAAGTCATCATCGTCATCCTTATTCTTTTTGTGACGATAATCTCGAACCATACTTTCTTCAAATTCAACTAACTCTTGGGGAATATCGGCCAAGAAACGACTAGGTTCATTTAAACTACTTTTACCAAAAAATAAGCGCTTATTGGCATAAGAAATGTAAAGATAATCTCTGGCCCGAGTGATGCCAACATAACAAAGACGACGCTCTTCTTCGATTTCTGACTCATCGATTAAACTTCGAGAATGAGGCAAAATTCCCTCTTCAAATCCAACTAAAAAGACAACATCGAATTCTAAACCTTTAGCACCATGGAGAGTCATTAATCTAATTCCCTCTTTATTTTCTTTCTTTTTATTTTTTTCCTGTTGGGAATATTCTTGCTGCACCAAAGCTATATTTTCTAAGAAATCATTAAGTTTTGGATGAGCGGTAGCAACTGATTTTAATTCTTTGATGTTTTCAATTCTTTTTTGATCTTCTTCATCTTTTGGGTCAAATTTCTTTAAATAATCAGAATTAACAACTAATGATTCGAGAATATCTAGAGAAATCATCTCTTTTAGATCAAGACTATTTAAATGTTCTTTGAAAGAAACTAAACGTCTTTTTCCAATAGCTTTCCCAACCCTATCCTCTGACAATCTATCGGCTTGATCATTAGCAAAACGAAGCATAGCTAAAATATCCTTAATTTCAGATCTTTCATAAAATCTAATACCACCCAACAAAACATATGGCAAACCTTGTCGTAAAAAGGCTTCTTCTAAAACACGAGATTGGGCGTTCATTCTATAAAGGACAGCAATGTCTTTTAGAGGAATTTTTATGTTGTCAGAAATAAATTTAATTCTTTCAGCGATATAATCAGCTTCAGCAACTTCGGATTCGGCCTCAAAAATCTTTATTTTATCTTCAGATATTTTTTTGGTAAATAGTTTTAGGACTGGATGGGAATTATTTTTAGAAATAACTGAATTGGCGGCATCTAAAATTATTTTAGTAGAACGATAATTTTCTTCAAGATTGATTACTTTGGCATCTTTGAAATCAGTAGTAAAGCTAACTAAGTTGCGGTAATCAGCTCCTCGCCAACCATAAATGGCTTGAGAAGCATCTCCAACGGCGGTTATTTGTTTGTATTTTGCAGCAAGAAGCTTAGTTAAGAGATACTGAATTTGATTGGTATCTTGATACTCATCAACCATGATGACTTTATATATATCCTGATATTTAGCAAGAACTTCTGGATATTCCATGAAAAGCTCTACTGTTTTGAATAATAAATCATTAAAATCTAAAGCATGAAACTCGGTTAATTTTTTTTGATAATTGGCATAGATTTTAGCTGAATATTCTTGCCAAAAACCATGACTTTGGAGCTGCATATCTTTTGGAGTTTGAAAAGTATTTTTAGCACCTTCAATATAATAAAGTAAGCTTGAAGGTTTAAATTCTTTAACAGTTAAGTCCATATCAATCAAAATTCTTTTGATCATATTTTCTTGATCATTGGAATCATAAATGACAAAAGTTGAAGGAATACCAATGTGATGACCATCGGCTCTTAAAACTCGACAACAAAAAGAATGAAAAGTACCAGCAAATAATCCACTGGATTTTTGATCTGAAACCTCTGAAATAAGCTGGGACATTCTTTTCTTCATTTCTTCAGCAGCTTTATTAGTGAAAGTTAATAATAAAATTTCTGAAGCCTTAGCTATCTTTTTCTCGACAAAATAAGCGGCTCTATGAGTCAAAACTCTAGTCTTTCCAGATCCAGCGCCAGCTAATAATAAAAGAGGTGAACCGGTGTAAGTAACGGCTTCAAGTTGTTGCGGGTTTAAGCCTTCTAAAATATTTTTCATGAGTAAAATTAACTATACTTAAATTTTATAGATTTTAGTATTACCTGATTGAAAGATAATTATTCCTTCAATATCTTCAAACTTTTTATAGTTTAATCTTTGATACTTTTCATACTCTTTATCACCGACAAAAATATACTCAACTTTATACTTTTGGAGTATAGCTTTAACTTCTTGAATATCTTCTGATTCATAAATTTTTCTGACTTCTTCCTGTCGGGCACCAGGTTTTTCATAACCACCTCTCCATAACCATTCATGAACCAACCAACCTTCTATGGTTGGTAATCCAGTTGAAACTGAAATTTGATTATAAGTTGTATAACTGTTTCCACTAGCTTCTACCATAACAGGCTGTCCTTTAATATTATGATTGATCCATTCAACGGCCTTAAAATTATCTGGATAAGAATCTTTTAAAAAATTTAGTCCCCATAAACCTTTGTAAGACTTAAATTCATAAAATGATTTTATGGCAAAATAAGGATAAATCATTTGAGCCAAAAAGATAATTAAAAATAAAATTTTATAAATATTAGAAAAAATCGATTTTTTAGATCTGGTTAACCTAAAAACAATATATCCAGAAGCCAATGAATACAGTATGAAAGCCTCGTAAACCAACTTGAACATAGTATTGGCCCTACGGTAATCATAGACATAAATATCTTTAATGTAACCGATTTCAGGAATAATAACCAAAACAGTGGCCATTATTATTAAAGTTAAACTGAAACGATCAGATTTAGTAAAAATAAATTTTTTTGACGATAAAATTTTGTAAAAAAGAAAGAAAATAAAAGGCAAACAAATTAACCAAAATCCGCCATACAAAACGAAAAGTTGATAAAAGGGAGTATGGCTGTCGGAAAAACGAAGACCTTCACCCATGGGGGTAAAGTTTAGGGAAAAAGGTAAGGAAAAAAGATACCAAACAACAATGGTTAAAAGACCATTAAAAACAGTTTTATTGAAGGCTCTTAAAAAATTATTGTCAGCTAAGTTTGACAGAAAAATGAAAATGGCAAATAGTAATCCATAAATGGCAAAATCCCAAGCATTGGTCATATAAGCGATTGATAGAACTAGTCCAGAGCCAACTATTAGTTTCCAATCTAAGAAATATTTCGCAACAGAAAGTGAAAAAGAAAAAATCATGGCACAAAAAAATAAAACGATAGGAATATCATTCATGTGACCATGAAGATCGGAAACGGTAAAACTGTAGACTGGAAATTCATGAATTGTTTTATCATTAACATCTGGATCAAATCCAATAAAACGAGTGGCGTCGGGATACCAATAATTCAACATTGCTTTGTTTATGACTTTAGGAGTAAGAACTAATTTACCTTCATTTTGAATATCAATCTTGGCAATTTTGTAAATTGGGTGAAGATTCCCTCCAAAGGTTAACAAAAGTGCAGAAACTAATCCTGAAAAAATGATTAATTTTAATTTAGGTTTGTTTTTTTGAAAAATAGAAACTAAATTTGCAGAGATAGAAAAAGCACTTACAAAAGTTAATCCACAAACAGTGGCAATTGAAAGATTGTAAGTTATGGCTGAAGGAATTGAAGAGATTTTTGTTAAAACAGCGAAAATTAAATGACCAAAATAATAATAATTTATAGGAGAACCAGCAAACCACATGTCTACTGGTGGCAAGTAAGTACTTCTAAGCGCTGAATTGATGAATCCCCAATCCATAAATTTTTCTAAACCTTCAATATCTGGACTGAAACCACGGACCAAAGACCAAGAAATTAATATAACTAAAAATAATATTTCTTCAAATAAAAATATTTTGTATTTAGATTTAATTGTTTTTATAAATTCAGAGGTTTTTTTGAAACGAATCAAATAAAAAATATCTAAGGCTAAAAATAATGAAATAATTAGAAATAAAGAAATATTAGTAAATGGCAAAATTTTGAAGACACCAAAAACAAAGATTAAATAAGTTAGAAGAGAAACAGAAACTATTTTGGAAAAAATATAACCTTTGTCCCAAAAATTTTTAAACAAAGCAAAAATTAGAGGTAAAGAAACTGTTCCTAGTAATAAAATTGTTAACCACCAAAAAATAATAGATCTAATATCGGAAAACATATCAAAATATCAAATTAATATAATCGAAGATGTTTTTTATAAAATTAATTAAAATGTCAGGAAAAATAATATCTTTGACAAAAAACCAAAGTATAAATCCAATTAAAAGGCCGCCTAAAATATCGATTGGGTAATGAAATCCAACTAAAACTCTAAAAAGCAGTAAAGGAATTACAACAATTAAAAATATTGTAGGTGAAAAGATATGATTTTGAATTAAAAATAAGAAAAAATAAGTAGCTTTGATGGTATGACCTGAAGGAAAACTACCTGTTTCATACCAACTTTTTACTAAGCCTTTTGGAACTTGGTCTTTTTTAACAAACATTGGTCGACGCCAATAAACATTACTTTTGATGAATCTTTCAACAAATTCAGCCACTATAGTAATAGTGAAAAGTAACCAAAAAGTATTGGCATTTTTGGATACCAATAAAAAAGATATGAATATAAAAAAGAACCAAATTGAATAGTTAAATAAAACCATTAAATATTTACCTGGTTTGGAAGATTCAAGCCATTTTAAAAAGTCAAAGCGAGGTTGCCAAAATAAAATTGTCTTTCGAAACATATGGTTTATTTTATCCTAGAAAATGATGAATATGGTAAAGTAGGCTGTGAAGTATAAAAAGCTATTGATTGGCCTGACTTATTATCATCCTAATGTTTCTGGATTAAGTAATTATGCAAAAATATTGGCTGAATCTTTATCAAGTAAATATGAAATAACGATAATATCTTCCAGATTTAATAAGAACCTAAAAAAAAGGGAAATTGATGGAAATATTAAAATTATTAGAAGCCCAGGCTTTAAATCAGGAAAAGGAATTATTATGCCATTTTATATTTTTGATGCTTTTTTGGCAGTAATTAAAAACGATATTATTAACATCCATCTTCCATCAATTGAATCATTTTGGTTAGCTTTTTTTTCAAAGATATTTAACAAAAAGATAATAATCACCTATCATTGTCATTTTGAATCAAAAAATAAATTTTTAGAAAAAATTATCGAACTAACTCATAACTCTGTTTTAAAAAAAGCAGATAAAATAGTTGTGAATAGTATTGATTATATTGAAGGTAATAAGCTATTAATTAATTTTAGAGACAAACTAATAGAGATTTATCCACCAATAATTAATAAAGAAATCACAACAACAGAAAAGGAAGAAATTGAAAGTAAGTTAAAAAATACGAATAAGGTTAAAATAATCGGTTTCTTGGGACGAATTTCTGAAGAAAAAAATATTGAAACATTGATTAAAACAATTCCTTTTTTAGAGAAAAAAATTGATGATTTTAAAATTGTATTAGCTGGAGCTGATAATGTGATTGGAGAAGAAAAATATATTAAAAAAATAAATGGATTGGTTAAAAAATACTCAAAAAGAATAATTAAAATAGGTAAAATAGATAATCCAAAATCATTTTATAAGAAATGTGATTGTTTGGTTCTTCCAAGTGTTGGTAAACTTGAATCTTTTGGAATGGTTCAAGCAGAAGCAATGATTTGTGGGATTGCAACTATTTGTTGTGATTTACCAGGGATTAGGGTTCCTATTCAAGTAAGTGGTTTTGGTAAACTATTTAAACCAAGTAATGCTTTTGACTTGAGTCAAAAAATAATTGAGGTTCTAAAAAATGGTAAAAAAAGGACTGTTGATAAACAAATCCTGGATTTATTTGATTATAAAAAAACGATTTATAAATACGAAGATCTATTTAATTAACGTTTAAAAATAATCACTTTTGGATGGTCGTAGACAGTAAAAGCTTCCTCTGCATTATCGTCATTAAAACAAAACCAAGATTTCCCAACAGGAGGAAAGCAAGGACGAGAAGTGAATTCAATCGTTTTTTTAAAAGGAAGTTGGTCATTAAATAATGATTGATAATATTGAGTTGTAGTGGGATATATTTCTGGATTTTTTGGAATTGTGGCATAGAGTCGATTAGAGGAAAGAATTATATAATCAGACCTATCTAATTGACCATTAATTAAATTCCACTTTTCAGTACTTTCTTCATCGAATAAATGTAAAGATTCATTATTGTAAAATCTAAATGGTCTTTCAAAAATTGGCAGAGGCAGACTGTCATCCCAATATTCTGAGGTTAAAGTGGCCCCACTCGCAATGTTTTGATAAATCCATTCTGAAGCTGAGATTCTAGTATTAGAATGGGAATAAATTGACAGAAAAGAAATTGGATATATTAAAAGTATTACTGAAATACATATATAAAATGCTTTTGATTTAAATATTTTTAATTTAAATTTTGATAAAGAGCCAATTAATTTAGCGGATATTATTGTTATGAAGGGATATATTAATAAAAAATATCTCATGGTTTTAACACTTTGAAACCCCTGATAAAGAAAAAAACCAAAAACCCATACGAAGATACTCCAGTTAATAAAATTGGGTTTTTTAAATAAATTAATTGCGAAAAAGACTAAAGCAATTAAAAATATAATGCCTATTGGTATGCCGATCCCCCAGTTGATCATATTTTTTAGAGGAAAAATAATTGGGGTTGTTTTTTTCCATTGAATGCCAGGTGGATATAAAGTGTCTGATTTGCTTAATTCGCTAAGCTCTTTAATATTAGAAATAAACTTAGAATTTAAACTCCAATTAATAAAATTTCCACTAGAAAAAGCTTGTGGTTGGTTAATACGAAATATCAATAAAGATGTTAATAAGAAAAATAAGCCATAAGTTAATAAAAGGAAAAAATTCTTTTTAAAAAATTTATAAATGAAAAATATAAATATTATTGGACCAAAAAATACAGCAGAGACTTTACAAGCAAGAGCAAGTCCAAAAGAGATTCCAATTAATAAGACATAGAGTGGAGTATTTTCGTCTTTTATTAATAAAATTAAAAAATAGAAAGTTAATACTATAAAAAAATTAAGGAAAGGGTCAACGGCAAAAAAATGAGAAAGCTGAATTGGCAGAACCATAATTGAATATAAAAAAGAAGACAATAAACCAATTTTTTCTGAATACAATTTCTTACCTATCTTAAATAAAAGGAAAACAATTCCGACATCAAAGACTGTTGATAGAATTCGACCAATTAAATTAATATATGCGTATGAATCATATTGAAATATATGAGCAATAATTTTGGTTAAATTTAAAGGAAAGGTGCCATAAACAAAAAAATTAAAATTATTATTATAAGGATTCATGGTGGAAACTTTAGGATCCAAATAATCAATGAATGAATCGGGTATTTCAATTGAAGAGGCCACCATAGTTAAAAACCTTTCGTCTGGCTGTAAATGTTGATCTTGATCCCAATTGAGACCATAAAGTCGAAAAAAGAAAGCTAATAGCACTATAAATAATAAAATTATTTTTGATTTCATTTTTTTTAATTAATTTTTTTTGTAGATACGAATAGTAGGATGATCAAAGACAGTCCATGTTTCTTCGGCATCTTCTGAATTTAATAAAAAGTCTACTTTTGGCTTGAATTCTTTAAGCTTATAAAAATTTAAATTACCTGAAAATAAATCTTGATAATAACGCCAGGAATTTGGGAAATTTTGATTCGATTGATTTTTAAAAACTCTCCTGGATGGAACAAAAATATAGTCACTGTTTTTAATGTAACTATATAAATCGGAAACTAGTTTAGGATTATTATCTAAATTATAGAAATCAAAATTTACAATATTAGGATTATTTGTTTTTAATGGGAAGTTAAAAACATTGCCACTTTCTGACAAAATTGCAGATGTAGAATTTATATTTTCGTTAACCCAATTAGAAGCAGAGATTCGAATGTCTGGCTGAAAATATAAAGTTAAAAAAATAATTCCAGGGATGATAGACACTAAAGTAATTAAATATTTTATGAATTTAGTTTTAAATTGATCGATAAAATAGGTAGCTAAAAGCGGAAAAACGAAGAAAATTGAAGACATAAACCTGGTCCATTTTGTATAAAGTTGACCATTGTAGATGAAATAAACAAAGGCTGGTATTAGTATTAAAAGCCATAGTTTATCTTTATATTTTTTATTTTTTAAAAAATAAATTAGACCAAGACTAGAAAAAATGAAAACAAAAATTCCATTGGTATAAGGGAAAATATTTTTGATTTGAAAAATATAAGGAACTGAATTTAAAAATTGATTGGTATAAAAGACTTTAATACTTCCAGTGGCAACTGAAACTTCATAATTCATTGATGAAATAAAATCATTTTTATTTATAAAGTTATATGGTGAAAATAAAAAAGCAAAAGTTAAAATTATTGAAATAAAAAAAAGTGTTTTATAGAGGAAGCTTATTATTTTCTTATTATTGATTAGATTTATAAACAAAACCAGAAAAATAGGACCAGTAAGTATTAGTGCTGAAATTTTTGAAGCTAACCCGATACCACTAATTATGGCGGCAATAATTATGTATACATTTTTATTAGTTTTAATAAATTTTTGCGAAAGATAAATGTTTAAGACAAATACAAACATCAAAATTGATTCGGTGGTGCCAAAGTGAGAAAGTTGAATTAGCCCTGGATTGAAAATCAATAAAATTATAAAAATTAATTGAGATAAGTTATTCTTAAAAAGATTTTTGGAAATTAGATATAAAAAATAGACTGTTAAACAAGAAAATGTGGCTGACCAAAAACGTAAAGTTAAAATAATATCTGAGAAAGTGTGATGTGGAGCAGTAAAAAAAGTTAAATATAACGGAAATTGGCCATAAGCAAAAAAATTGGGATTTAAGTTTTCTGAACTCATCTGATAGACAGAGACTGCCATATTATTCTCGTCGGGATTCATAAAAAACCCATTACCCCAGTCTAATTTAATAAAACGAGTGAAAATTACCAAAGAAAAGAGAAAACACACAAAGAGGGATTTTAGTTTGTTTTTTTTAGATGACATAGACAATAATTACCATCATCAGACCCCAAACTAAAATTGAAAATAATAATGGGATATCAGTGGCAACAATTCTCTCAGGTCTCTCTCCTTCTTGCATCTCAAAAATTATTTGACCATAACGCATAATTCCAAAAATTACAGGTAACAAAGTTACCATGTACCATTTTCTGTTTAATAGATCAGGAAAGTTTTGAAGCAAAAAATTATGAATAACACCATCAAAATTAAGAGGCTCTTCAAAGAAGGTAAACATGGCATAAGTGATTAAAGTACAAACAGCAAACATGGTTGTGTAAAAATTAAGCAAACTTTTGCGGTAGCCTTTTAAAGATGAACGAGTGATTGATCCAGTATTAAACATTTCACTTCTTCTTTTACCGCTAGCAATGAATAGAGATAAAAAGATAACTGTCAACATTATCCAAATTGGCAAATGGTATCCGCTAGCAATTTCACCAGCATAAGCTCTGATAATGAAGGAGATAGCGATGGTTATAATGTCTAAAATTGCTTTCTTTTTAAGAAAGAAAGAATAAGTAAACTGTAAGATGATAAATATTAAAGATATAATAAAAAACCCAAAACCAATGAATATTGATAAAGACAAACCAATAAGCGTTAAAGTAAGAGCGAGGAAAATAGCATTTGGCTCAGAAATTGCACCTCTGGCTAGTGGCCTATTTTTTTTAACAGGATGAAGTCTATCTTTTCTAATATCGACGAGATCATTGATTAAATAAGAAGAAGAAGACAATAAACAGAAAACAATAAAACCAAAGATACTCTTATATAAAACGTCATGATTGGTCAATTGACCATTTAAAATTGCGGCTGCCAATAAGCTTAAATTCTTAATCCATTGAATAGGACGCAAGGATTCTATATAAGCACTAATTTTTTTATTAAAATTATTCCCTACCATTGTCCTAATAATACCAAAAAAAACGATCTATATTATGTATTTGCAAAAACTTACAAAACTAGAAATGAAGCAATTACTAGTAATGTTGATAAACTGACCAAAATAACTGTTGGGAGAGTCCCTCCAGTTTTAAGTAAAGATGAATCAGTGCTTGTTTTGGTTTTAGTGATGACTGCTGTTGGTGCCTTAGTCACAACAACTGTTGGAGTTGGTTCTAATGTTGGTTCTGGTGCTGCAAGAGTTGGCTCTAGTGTTGGAGCCAAAGTTGGAGTGATTAATTCTCCGGACTGAGAAGCACTAAAAGCTGGCCCATTATTATTGTTTACAATTATAAATTTTCGAGTAACTGTCTCTAATAAAGAAGTCTTTGGATTTATAGCAGTAGCAGTAATACTATTTTCACCTAAAGAAAGATTATTTGGTGGTGACCAATGCCATGACCCATCAGATTTAGAAGTGGTTTTATCTTTAATATTTATCGAATCCATTTGAATATTAACTGTTGTGGAAGGTGGGGCAACTCCAAAGAAGTCAGGTTTTAAAGCAAAGACTGCTTCATTTTCTTTTGGATTGACAATAGTTAAACTTTTATTAGAAACAACAGGAGTGACTGAATTTAAATATCCAGATTGTTCTGTCCCATAGCTAGTGACTGGTTGTTGGGAAAATTTATTTTGACCAATAATAATATCTGGCACAGGATTGTTGTTTGAAGTATTTCCAGTGATTTGAGTTGTCTGATTATCTTTGGAAATAACGATAAAATATTCATCTTGATTGCCTGGTGGAGTAAACCAATTGTTTTTTGCATCGTTGAAACTGGTAGCTAAAGAAATATTCCAGTAACCTTTTGAAGTAACAAAAGCCGATAGAGGAGCAGCTCCGCTAGTATTTAAATAAACAATGGAATCACTTGCTGGTTTAAGATCTGATGTAAAAACTCTACCCCATGCTAGATTTGAAGTTGGAATTGAATTTGTTGGTTTTTGGGCAGTTTGAGTCTTGTAATTTTGATTCTCAAATTTAGAACCATTATTTATGAAATAAAATTGATAGTCAGTATTATCTTTTAAATTATTTATTTCAAAGTAATGGATTTTAGTGGCTGTTTCTTTTGTGTCTGTGTTGACGAATCTAATATCAGAAATAGTACGATTATCAACATTAATAATGGATAAACAATCAGCTGAAGTGGTGAATGAGACATTAAAAGAATTATTAGTAATATTTGTTATTTGAGGGTTTATTGGATTACAATCGCTGCTAGCCTTAGAATTAAAACTTGTAGTCCTGTTTGTCAAAAAAACTCCACTAAAAATACTTCCTAAGAGAATGACTAATCCTAAAATAGTTGGTATTTTTCTTTCTTTTCTCATGGAACTAATATTATTTTTACTGGACTAACAGCAGATTTTGTAGAAACAGGACTAAAACTGACACTAGATGTTGCCGGAACTGGATTTGTAATCATGATTGAAGAATCAGTGGATATTTCTTGTCGTGATTCTATTTGAGAAATAACATCCATATCTAGTTTAGTGTCAATATTGGTTATTTTTTCATCTTTGACTTGATTTACTGGTTTTATTAGATTCTGATAACTATTTTGAACAATTGAAGTAAAGATTGCAATAAAAGAAAAGAAAGCAATAAAAATAAAATATATAGAAAAATTATTTTTTTTCATTATTGTCTTTCAAATAAAATAAATTAGCAGTAATATTCATTCTTAGTTGATTTAAGGGATTGCCGTTTTTATCCTCGACTTTTGATAATTGAATACTTTTTAAGTCAACCAACCTTCTATTATTAAGAGCACTTTTAACAAAATCTAAAGTAGATTGATAATTAGTTTTACTGGTTATATCAATAGAATAAGTGTTAATATTGGGTGATATCGATGATTTTTCATTACTACTTAGATTAAAATTAATCTGATCAAGTGTATTAGAAGACTGTTGTGCAATTGAAGAGAAATTTAGAGCTGATTGATAATATTTTGGTTTATCTGGAAGACTGGACTCAATCACGTCATATTTTTCTTGAACCTGAGAATATGCGTCTTGAGCCTGGACAATACTTATGATCTTAGATTTCATCTGACTAGTTAATAACTGTTTTGATTTTATATCCCCCAATAACGAGAATATTGTTGTGGCAGTAGGTTTGATGGCAAAAAACAGAAAGATTGAAATAAGAACAAAAGTGGCAGAAATTTCAAGGTAATTCAAGAATTTTTGATCTTCTCTTCTTTTTCTAAGAAATTTATATATTTCTTGGAGCTGAATAAATGAATTTAATTCGGTCATGTTTTTGAAGGAGAATCTTTAAATATTAAGTATATACTAATTAAATATTGATTTTCTTGAGCTTTTTTTTCAATTTTATTAATATTTACTGTTTGAATATCTGGATTGAGCATTAGATTGGTTATGAAATCAACAATAGATTCTTCTTTGTAAGAGGTCAAAGAAAGATTGGCCACTGTTTTTTTTGTTTCTTCATCTTTGGAAATAGACAAATTATTGTAAATAATATTATCTGGAGTACTAGAGATTAAAGAATTAATTTTGGAATCATAACTTGGCTCATTGGTGTAGAAATCTTTAATAATTTTTAGTTTTTGCTGTAAAAATGAAAATTGATCTTCAAAATCTTTAGTGGTATTCAAGATGGCTCTCTGTTGTCTAATGACTTCAGAAAGGTCGGCATTTTGTCTGTCTAACCAAAAACGAGAAACAAAAGCAATGATAACTAATAGCTCTGTAAAGACAATAACTACCCTACCAACAGTAGTCAACCATTTTACTAGTCTAGAATTAAACGAATTAGGATTCTCTGATTCCGGCAAAAGAGAGACCTCTTTTTTAACAGTCATACATTCAGTATATATGACTATCTATGGAAAAAAAATAGCATTGGCTTAAATATCTTTATTATTTTTTAATAAAGAATTTTTTTAATTTGACGGCGTATTTTAAATAATCTTGATATTCATCAATATGCATAATTGACGAGGAGACAATGTAGGTGATAATGCCTACTAAACTAGAGATGGTAAAAAGAATCATTAGATAAATAGTTTTTGTTGTGTCTAATATAAAAATGTCAAGAATTCTAATACTAAGCCAAGAGGTAATTCCCATAATTAAAGTAGAAACAAAAATTCTATTAAATTTGGCTAACATTTGAGACCAATCAAATCCATCAACTACTTTTATAAATAAATACAAAAGACCAAACATTTGAACTAGGTTCCCAATTGAAGCACTTATGGCTAAACTGATAACTCCTAAATTAGTAAAAGTTACAAAATAATAACTAGTTGCAACAGTAGCAATTAAAGAAAGGAAGGAAATTTTAAAAGGAGTTCTGGTGTTGTGTAATGCATAAAAAGCGCGAATAAGAATCTGTATTACAGCCTGACAAGCAATAGCTGGAGTAAGATAAGCTAATATTTTGGCTGTTAATAAAGTGGCTGACCAAGGAAATTGTTTTGATCCAAAAAGAATGCGAACAATGGCAAGACGATTAACTAATATTAAAACAGTTATAGGTAGGGCCACATAAAGACTTTGGAGGATAATCTTACTGACAGTTTTTCTAAATGAGGTTAATTCGTTTTTAGCAATGTTACTGGATAAAATTGGCAAAGAAGCTTGTCCAATAGTAGTTCCAAATATGCGACTAGGTAAATACATAAATTGAACTGCCAAGTTGAGTAATGACAAAGACCCAGAGGCAAGAGTGGTGGCAAAAAATAATGTGACAGTATTCTCTATTTCTCCTAAACCTAGAGCTAAACTTCTAGGCACCATTAATCGAAAAACCTCTTTGACCCCTTTTAGTTTTAGATTTATAGTAGCTGAAAAATTAAAACCTTGACGACGAACAACTGGGATTTGAATTGCTAGATGAAAAAATGCTCCAACTACAGCACCAAAGACAACACCATAAATTCCAAATATTGGGGCCAGGGTAAAGATACTAATAATTATGAAAATGTTATAGATGATAGGGGAAATTGCTGAGACTAAAAAGGTTTGGTTGACTTGGAGAATACTGGTTACAAAATTACTTAATAGAAAGAAAATTTGGGCAATTAATAATATCCTAGTTAAATCAGTCATCAAATTAACTTGTTGAGGGGTGAAACCACCAGCTATTATCTGGGAAAGAGGATGAGCGAAAATTAAAACAATAATTGAGGCTATTGAGAAAATAATTAAGAGAAGATTAATTACACTTGAAGCCATTTCATCAGCTACTTTTTTATCTTTATGTAAATAAGATGAATAAACTGGAATAAAAGAAGCTGATAAAGCACCGGTTACTAATAATTTAAAAATTAAGTCAGGTAATCTGAAGGCAGCATTGTAGACATCAAGATCAGCCACACAACATTTAAAAAATTGAGCGTATAAAAATCTACTTCTTAAAAACCCTAAAAGTGCTGATATCCCGAAAGTAACAGCTAAAACTAAAGAAGCTGATAAAATACTGCTTTGTTTTCTCTGGGTAAATCGTGCAATTTTTTCTCTAAGAAACGAACTCATGGCTATAATTATACTTGATGTTAATCAAAAATTAATAATTAAAAGGTCTAATAATAAATTATTGTAAATAGTTTACATATAAGTTAGAATACTAGTCATGCCAATCAGTCTATCTGCAAAAAAATCGTTAAGAAAATCCTTAAAAAACAAAAAGGTTAATGTTTCTTTTAAAACAAAACTTAAATCAATCATTAAAAAGTTTTCAGCAAAACCAACTGAAGACGGTTTAAATGATGTTTATTCAGTTTTAGATAAAGCAATTAAAAATAAAATTTATCATGCTAATAAAGTTTCTAGATTAAAAGCTAAATATTCAAAATCAGCTAAATCTGGTGAAACTGCAAAAGTTGAAGTAAAGAAGAAAGCAGCTAAAAAAGTTTCTAAAAAGAATAGTAAAAAAGCAATTAAAAAAGCTAACAGTAAAAATAGTAAAAAAATGTTATAGCCACAAAGGTTTGGATTTATCCAAATAATGTGGCAAAATAAAGAGTATCGAAAGATACTCTTTATTGTTTTTTTATTTAATATTTTTAATTATATTTAATTTATGAGTAAGTTTTATATTACAACCCCAATTTATTATATAAACGATGTTCCTCATATAGGACATACTTGCACAACAATAGCAGCTGATGTTCTGGCTCGATTTCATAGACAAAAACAGGATGAGGTCTTCTTTTTGACTGGTACTGACGAACATGGTCAGAAAGTAGCAGAAAGCGCAGCCAAAGCTGGTTTATCTCCACAAGAATTTTGTGACAATATTGCACCAAGATTTGAGGAAGCTTGGAAAAATCTTAATATCAGTAATGATTTTTTTATAAGAACCACAGATCAACTCCATATCGAAATAGTCCAGAAATTTTTACAAAAAATATATGATAAAGGTGATGTTTATAAGGCTAAATATGAAGGATGGTATTGTGTTGGTTGTGAGAAGTTTTTGACTGAATCAGAACTTGTTGATAAACATTGTGCGGTTCATCCACCAGAAAGTACTGTTTGGAAATCAGAAGAAAACTGGTTTTTTAAATTAAGTAAATACATTCCACAAATTATTGAATTAATAAAAAATGATGAAAGTAATTATATTTTTCCAGAAGGAAAAAGACTGGAAATATTATCTAAACTAAAGGAAGACATTAGAGATATCTCGATTTCTAGGGAAAATGTTGAATGGGGAATTCCAACCCCTTGGGATCCAAAACAAACTGTTTATGTTTGGTTTGATGCTTTAATAAACTATTACAGCGCAACTCAATTTGTTGAAAATAAAGACCAATTTTGGCCAGCAGAGATTCATTTATTAGCTAAAGATATATTATGGTTTCATACTATAATTTGGCAGGCAATGCTTTTGTCTGCAGAATTGCCTTTGCCTAAAAAGACTTTTACTCATAGTTTTTATTTGATAGATGGACAAAAAATGTCTAAATCTTTGGGAAATGTAATATCTCCTCAACAATTAGTGGAAACTTTTGGAGTTGATGGAGCCAGATATTTGATTTCTAGATCTTTCCCTGGAGAAAATGATTCTGATGTAGGAATTGCTAGATTTAAAGAAAAATATAATGCTGATTTGGCTAATAATTTTGGAAACCTAGTTTCGAGAGTAATTAAATTAGCTGACGGATATCAACCAATTAACGAAACAGTTAATTTTGAAGAAGATTTTGAAAAATTGGTAAATAATCTTAAATTTGATGAGGCAGTTAATTTTGTATTTGATAAATGGATTAATTCGTCAAATGAAAAATTGAATGAAGTTGCTCCTTGGAAGTTGGAGGCTGGAGACTTAAAAAGAGTTGAAGTCTTGAATTTATGTATTAGTAACCTTAAAAAAGCGGCTTTCCATTTAAGACCAATAATGCCAGAAACTGCAAAAACAATTGAAGATCATTTAAGTAAAATGATTAAACCATTAGAAAAATCTTTGTTTCCAAGAATTATTTAATAATGATTGATACACACGCTCATTTGTCAAAAAGATTGTGCGACATTGACAGGGTAATTGTTGAAAAAATTAAAAAAGAAAATATTAAGGTTGTTTTGGCTGCATCAGATATTAAAGACTCTTCGGAAAACATTGAATTAAACAAAGAGAATAAAGGTGACTTTTTTGCTGCAGTAGGAATTCATCCTCAAGATACTAGTCCAGACGTTAAGTTGTCTATTGATGAACAATTAGATTTGTTGGATAGTATGGTAAAAAATAATAGTGATATAGTTGTAGGAATTGGAGAATGTGGATTAGATTTCTCCTCTGCACCACCAGAAGAAAGAGACAGGAGCAAAGAAGAACAAGAAAAACTATTTAGAGGACAAATTGAACTAGCTATTAAGTATAAATTACCATTAATAATTCATGCTAGAAAAGCAGTGGATGAAACTGTGGAAATTTTAAAGGAATATAAAGATTTAAGTGGAGTTTTTCATTGCTATGCGGGTGGAAAAAAAAGAATTCAAAAGATTCTTGATCTTGGAAAACCGCCGACAGCTTCGCAGTCTTGGCGGTCAGGCTGGTATTTTGGAATTGACGGTAATTTAACTTATGAAGATGGATTATCTGAAATAGTAGCTAAAATTCCACAAGAAAGATTAATTTTAGAAACTGACTCCCCTTTTCTTACGCCAGAACCATTTAGAGGCCAAAAGAATAATTCGACCAATATTAAATATATTTATGCCAAAGTGGCAGAAATTTGGGATAAGAGCTTTGAAGAAACAGAAAAGATTATTGACGAAAACGCAAAGAGATTATTTAAGCTCGTCTAAACCATTGCCATCAATAAGAAGAAGGATGAAACCTAAAAGAATGGAAAACAGGTAGCTTAATAATTGACTTCCTGGAAAAATAAAAATATCAAATATTCCCCAAATACCTCTCCAGATGATTATTATTCCTAGTAGGTCGATAATTATTCGTAAGTTTTTTCGTCTTGATAAATATTTTCTGATTCTTTTAATCATTTTATTTTAAATAATCTGAGATTATTATTTCCAATTCTCTGGTTGATGGATATTTATCAATAAAAGCAATGTCGCCATCAATCATTAAAATTGTATTTCCTTGGATACCCATGGAATAAACTCTGTTCATATCTTTTATATATTCTGGATCGTAATCAATTTGAAGTCTTTTACAGAGAGCTTCTATATTGGAAAATAATTGTTTACCTTTAGGGCTACCTTTGTCATATAGTTGAATTCTCATAATTCATTATAACAATTTATTTTATTGATTTTGTTTTTTCCAGATTTCAACAGTATTGATTAATAAGGAAGCGATGGTCATCGGACCAACTCCACCAGGAACCGGAGTGATAAAAGCAGCAATTTTTGAGACTTGTTCAAAATCAACATCTCCAACTAATTTCTCACTTTCAGGGTCAGAACTTAAACCAATATCAATGACAACTGCTCCATTTTTAACAAAATCTTTGGTTATTAATTTTGATTTACCAGCAGAAGTTATTAAAATATCGGCATTTTTACAAATATTTTTAAGGTCTTTAGTGTGAGTATGACAAATAGTTACGGTGGCATTTTTACCTAATAATAAGGCAGAAAGAGGTAATCCAATAAAATGACTTCGACCGATAATTATTGCATTTTTCCCTTCAATATTAATTTTGTATTCTTCGAGAAGTTTAATAACACCAAGAGGAGTGGCTGAAGCAATAGCTTCTTTATCTTTTTGAAAAAGTAAACCTAGATTAATTGAGGTTAAACCATCAGCATCTTTTTTGGGATCGATATTATTGAGAACCTCTGAGGTGTTAATTTGAGGAGGGAGTGGCAGTTGGACCATGAAGGCGGTTACATTGTTGTCATTATTAAGTTCGTTGACTAAATTTAAGACTTGGGCAGTTGTTGAATTTTGTGGTAGATGATGAATTCTGCCGTCAATTCCAATTTCTAAAGCTTTTTTTTGTTTCATCTCGTCATATTGAAGACTAGCCTTATCATCACCAACTAAAATTATATCTAACCTTGATTTAATGAGATTTTTTTGGATCTCATTTTTTAAGTTTTCTAAAATTTTTTGAGCGGTGTTTTTACCATCTAATAGAATCATATTTTTATATTTGAGTAAGTATTTCAAAACCAGAATCAGTAATTAAGACAGTGTGTTCAAATTGAGCTGAGAGAGATTCATCAAAAGTTCTAATAGTCCAACCATCTTTTTTATCCATAAAAACGTAAGGTTGAGATGAGGCATTGACCATTGGTTCAATGGTAAAAATCATACCTGGTTTAAGAAGAACATCATTTTTTCTGATATCAAAATGAAAAACAAATGGATCTTCGTGGAATTTAACTCCAACACCATGACCTCCGAGTTCACGAACAACACTATATCCTTTATCTTCTATGTAGGGTTGGATTATTTTCCCAACACAATCATTTAAATATTTACCTGGTTTTAGTGATCTTATTGAAAGATCTAAAGATTTTTTAGTGGCATCGATTAATTTTTGGGCTTCAAGACTTATTTTCCCAACAGGAAGAGTTATTGAAGTATCACCATAAAAACCATCTAATATTGTTGTGACATCAATATTAACAATGTCACCTTCTTTTAAAATTTCTTTGTCTGAAGGTATCCCATGGCAAACAACATTATTAATTGAGGTACAAATACTTTTTGGATAACCTTTATAGCCTAAAGGAGCGGGAATGGCACCGTGATCGACAATATATTTATGAGCTAAATTGTTTAATTCATTGGTTGAAACACCTGGCTTAACAAAAGCGGTTAGGTATTTTAAAACCTGAGCAGCTAGTTTTGATGATTTTCTAATACCTTCAATTTGTATTTGATTCTTAATCATAATTATCCTGATATTATACTCCAGTATCTGGTTAGGATATCTTTTGATACTCTAAATAAGAGTAGATAAAAATAAAAACGACAAAAATAAGAATTGGTAGTATGGTTATAAAAAATGAATATTGAGGAATAAGAACTCCTAATAAACATAAAATACCTGCTATTTTGAACAACTTATCCCCTACCTTATGGGTTTTATCCCAAACAATATCACTACTCATAGTCCAAGGAGTGCGAATGCCAACAAACCAATTTCTTTTGGCATATTTCATCAAAACTCCAGCATAATAAAAGATTATGCCGATGGCTGGTGAAATAAACTGAATCATATTAAATTGATAGCCAGAATTCCAAAACAAAGTTAAAACATAAATATAAAAAAGAAAACTAATAATGATGTTAACGAAGTTTTCAAAATATTTTTTGAATTGAGAGAAGTTTGTTTTATATGGATCTGTTTTAGGTAGGAAAAGAAATATTAATAATAAAACTATGGAAATAATTGGCATAAAAAACAAACCAAAAGCTTTGGTTGAATAACCATTAGGTTGACCATCAATTCCCCAATGAGTGACTATATTTGGTGGTAAAATTCTGTAAAAATAGGCCGCGAGACAGAAAGAAATTAAAATTACTATTATTGGGAAAAATATTTTTAATTTCTTTGATTTCATAATTTTTTTAAATATTGTTAGTATTATTATATATGATGAAAAATAAATTATCTCTACAACCTCTTCCATATTCTTATGACGAATTAGAACCAGTTATCTCTAGGAAGATATTAGAGTTACATCATGATAAACACCATGCTGCCTATGTTAATGGGGCTAATTTAGTTTTGGATAAGTTAGAAAAAAGTAGGTCTGGTGAGGTGGAAATAGATATTAAAGGAGTTTTGAAAGATTTTAGTTTTAACTATAATGGTGCACTTTTGCATGATATTTTTTGGAAAATTATGAGGTCTCCAATAGAAAATAATGAACCAGATGAAAATATTAAGAAAATATTGAGTGATAATTTTGGCTCATATGAAGCTTTTAAAAAAGAATTTAGTAACGCAGCAAAAAGCGTTGAAGGTTCTGGGTGGGCAGTTTTATGGCAAGATAAAGAAAATAACCTAATGATAGGGCAATTAGAAAAACATAATAATTTAGGATTAAATGAGGCCACCCCAATTTTGATTCTAGATGTTTGGGAACATGCTTACTATTTGGATTATTTAAATGATCGAGCAAGTTACATCGAAAAATGGTGGCAGGTGGTAAACTGGGACTATGTTGGACACATCATGGGAAAAATCAGGTAAATGGTATAAAAATATTGTCGGAGATGAAGGTCATTATTATCACCAAAAGATAATTTTGCCACATACTTTGAGATTATTGAAACTTCAAAAAGGAGATTCTCTTTTGGATTTGGCTTGCGGTCAGGGAGTTTTAGAAAGACAAATTCCAGAAGAAATTGATTATGTAGGAGTTGATTTATCTACTACTTTGATTGATGAAGCCAGATCAAAAAGTAAAAAAGTTAAACATATATTTGGGGTGGCTGATGTTAGTAAACCACTACCAATAGATAAGAAGGATTTTTCTCACGCAACAATAATATTGGCACTACAAAATATTAGAAAACCATTTGGTGTGATTAAAAATGCTAAAGATCATCTTAAGATAGGTGGTAAATTATTGATAATCTTGAACCATCCAGCTTTTAGAATTCCTAAATTCTCTCATTGGGAAGTTGATCAAAATAAAAGAATTCAATATCGAAGAATAGATAAATACATGAAACCGATTGAAATTCCAATTTCGACCAACCCTGGAAAAGGAGAAAGATCGGAGGAAACTTGGTCTTTTCATTACCCTATTTCTGCTTATTCAGAAATGATTTTTGATAATGGAATGGTAATTGAAAAAATAGAAGAATGGGTTTCTGACAAGATTAGTACTGGTGGAGCAGCCGATATGGAAAATCATGCTAGAAAAGAGTTTCCAATGTTTATGGCAATCTTAGTGAAGAAAATAAGTTAAGAAGTTACCATTCTATTTCAGGAATGACTTTTCTAACAATCATGACCTCTAAATCCCAATCTGGCTGTTGAAAATTATTTTTGGCTATTTTTTCTCTTTTATTTTTGTAAAACCTGTGATTACCATCGTCAATGGTTATATTATTTGATTTACTACTTCTATAGACTTCTATATATCCTGACGAATAACTGCTGGTCATTTCATCAGGAATTATTGGGGTTAATAATGATATTGGAAGTTCTATTGTTCCTCCTACGCATAATTCGTCAAATTTTTGATCAAATAATGCTTTTGCTTCTTTTTCCATGTTATTTTAATTTAATAAAAATTTGGCAATGCCAAATTTCTGGAATTGACTTGATTTCATCTATGTTTTCAAACCAAAAATACTCTTGAATTGGAAACTGTTTTTTTATTTCTGACTCAATCACTTCTGATGATAATGACCCGTTTCGACTCCATAGACAATAATGCTCAACATTAGATAAATTTTGAATTAATCTTAAATAAGGGAAGGCATTTTTAACTATCTTTATTTGAGAATCACCTATTTGTTGATTTAGGATATTAAAACGTATTTCTTTGGAAACATGCTTACTGTAGAGTTTATAGAAAAATAAATCTTCAGGAAAACGAGCTAGTTCTGGGACAAAAAAAGGTATTTTGTCTTTTAATTCAACAAATTCTTGCCAATTTCTTGGAAAAATTATTTCTTCTATTAATTGCATTTATGATACTAACTGTTTGCCAAAAGCAATGCATTGCTGTTTGATATCTAGCAGAGCGAAACCTTTGTGCTCTAAAACTTTTTTAATCTTTTGACCTAGTTCTATTGGATTTTTAGAATCAGCTGATTCAGCTAAAACATTAGGATTAATGGTTTTAATAAGAGCAATAGCATCGATTGGTTCATTAATATTTCCAGTTGGGGTTGATTTGGTTTTTGAACCTTTTGGAGTGGTTGGACTAGTTTGACCAGTTGTTAAACTGTATAAAAAATTATTTGAAACAAAAACTTTAATGTCAGAATTAGCTCTGGCAGCGGCAATTAAATGATTTAAACCTTCACCATAGATTCCACCATCTCCACCGATGACACAAATAGTTAATTCGGGATTTACTATCTTTTCACCCATAGCCATAGCAACAGATCGACCATGAAGAGTATGAGCTCCATAAGTATTTAAGAAATCAGCCATATTACCAGCACAACCAATGTCAAAATTTATGACTAATTGGTGATTTGGGATGTTTAACTCTGAAAATGCTGTTTGTAGAGCGGCATAAAAAATATAGTTATTACAACCAGGACACCAGGTTGGGATTACATGAGATCGGTAATTATTTAAGTTTTTCATAAAGTTCCTCCGGATAAAATGGTCGACCATTATTTTTAGTAATAATTTGGGTAGGGTTAAAATTGAACTGAGATTTAATTAAAGTGGTTAATTGACTAGTGCCGTTATTTTCAATAACAATAATTTCTTTAAAGGAATCAGTGATGATTTTTAGATCTGGATTAATTGGCCAAAGTGTTTTGATGTGTAAAAAAGCATATTCATCTTTATCTTTTATTGATTTAAGAGCTTCGAGAATTACACCTTTGGTTGATCCCCAACCGATAATTAATTTTTTGGCTGAATCATTACCAAAAAATATTGGTTTTGGAGCCAATTCAATAGCTGTTTTTAGTTTGTCCATTCTTTTTTGGAACATTTCTTGAGACAAATTAGCATCTTCAGTGGAGAAACCAGCTTCGTCATGTTCATAACTGTTGGCTAAAAATTCACCATTTAGAACGCCTGGAATGGTTTGAGGAGAAACTCCATCTTTATTTTTTAGCGAATAACGTTTGAAATCTTGAGAAACTTTGTTTAACAATTTTCCTTCATTTATGTTTTCTTTTTCTTTGGATAAATCTTTAGTATTAGAACTTGATTCACCAATAAATTTATCACTAACGACAATAATTGGTGTTTGAAGTTGAGCGGCTAAATTTAGAGCATCAATTCCCATTTCATATGATTCATCTAAATCTCCCGGAGCGATAACAACTTTTGGAAATTCACCGTGACCTGAATAAATTGCATGGAGAAGATCTCCTTGAGCTGTCCAAGTAGGAAGGCCGGTGGCTGGTCCTGGTCTTGAAACTAAATAATAGACCATTCCAATTTCAGCGACACCGCAATAACTAACGGCTTCATTCATTAGGGCAAAACCACCACCAGAAGTTCCAGTGGCAGCACGAGCACCAGCGAAAGCAGCACCAGCGGTCATGTTAGCAGCGGCAATTTCATCTTCTGGATGAATAACTTTTATTTTAAATTCTTCTTGTTTTTGAGCTAAAAAGTGAAGTGTTCCGGTTGCTGGAGTCATAGGATAAGCGGCATAAAAATTGATACCACCCTTAATTAATCCCCAACCAAAAGCTTCATTACCATCGTAGAATCCAGTATTTTTTTGCTTAATTTTTGATTTTTCAATTTCTCTTTTATATTTAGAAAAGTTTTCTTGAGCATATTTATAACCAGCATCAAAAGCTAATAAGTTTATTTCACTAGCTTTTTGATAAGAACTGGAAACTAATTTTTTAATTAATTGACAATCTAAATCTAAAATATAACTAATTACACCTACACAAATAGTGTTTGAAATGACTAAACTGCCTATTTCATTGGCTAATTCTTTTAAAGGTAAATATAATAAATTACCTTTTTTAAGTTTAATATTTTCTACTTCTTCATCTATAAAGACAAGAGAATCTTTAGTGAATTCATCAACATGAGTTTGCCAATGACCAGGGTTAATAGAAAAGAAAAAATCGACATCTTGGTGTGGAGCGAAAACTTTATCTATGGAAAAACTAACTTGGTAAGCATTGTGTCCACCGCGAACAAGAGATGGGTATTCACTGTAGTCGGTAACGTAATATCCGGAGTCTATTAATATTTTTGAGAGAAGTTGTCCTCCGGATTTTATTCCAAATCCAGCAAGTCCAGCTATTTTTAAAGTAAAAACTTTTTGAAACATTTTTATATTTTACTACACATTTAACTTTTGTTTTACTAATGCATTAAGTTTCTTTATAATTCAATTTAATAATTAACTATGAATACAACACTTTTAAAAGTAAAAAAGTTTTTTAGTAGATTTGGTCCAGGTTTTATTACAGGTGCTGCTGACGATGATCCATCTGGAGTAGCTACTTATTCTATCGCTGGAGCTCAATACGGATACCAAATGAATTGGTTAACTATTTTCTTGGTGCCGGCTATGGTTGCTATTCAAGAGATGTGTGGTCGAATTGGAATGGTCTCTGGTAGAGGTTTGGCTGGGGTAATTAAGAAATATCATTCAAAAAGATTACTTGTTTTAGCTGTTTCTCTTTTGGCTATAGCTAATACTATTAATATCGGAGCTGATTTGGGAATTATTGCCGCTTCTATTCAAATGGTTTTTGGATTTTATTTTTATTATTGGCTGGCAATTGTTGCGATTGGAATAATAATAATGGAAATTGCAGTCCCTTATAAAAAATATTCTGGTTATTTAAAGTGGCTAGGATTAACTTTGTGTGTCTATATTATTACTGCATTTATGGTTAAGCAAGATTGGAAATTAATTGCATTTAATACTTTGATTCCAAGAATGAAATTTGATTTGGGTTATATTATGACTATTATTGGATTTTTAGGAACGACAATTTCTCCTTATTTATTTTTTTGGCAAGCTTCTGATGAAATTGAAGAAGAAATTAGTGAAGGAAAAATAAGAGATTTTAATTGCAAGCCAAAAGTGGTCGCAGCTGATATTAAAGGAATGGGTTTTGACACTAAAGCAGGAATGATATTTTCTAATACCATTACTTTCTTTATATTATTAACCACAGCAGCCACTTTGCACGCTTCTGGGATTACAGATATTACAACTCCGCAACAAGCTGCTTTATCATTAAAACCTTTGGCGGGAAACTTTGCTTACCTTCTTTTTGCTTTTGGAATAATTGGTATTGGTTTGCAATCTATTCCTGTATTAGCCGGATCACTTGGTTATGCTTTAGCGGAAGTGTTTGGGTTTAAAGAAGGACTTTCTAAAAAATTTAGTAAAGCCAAACCTTTTTACTTAATTATCGCGATAGCTACAGGGGTTGGAGTGGTTATTAACGCTTTACAGATTAATATTATGCAAGCTTTATATTATGCTGCTGTTATTAATGGTATTGCGGCTGTGCCTCTTATCGCCATTATTATTAAGCTAGCTGATGATGAAAGGATAGTTGGCCCTTACAAAACTAAACCAGCGAATAGAATAATTGCCTGGATTACTTTCAGTTTTATGTTTATCTCTGTTTTGATTATGCTTTATGCCTTGTTTGCAAATAAAGGTTTTTAACGGATTTAGTTGCATTTAGAGGGATATATGATAGACTACAAGCTGATTTAGTTAAGGCGATAAATCGTTAATACTCTGCCCTGAGACAACGTTAGTTGTAAAATAATTATTTTTTTTGGGGCATTATTAAGTCCAGATTGCGATCTAGGACTTTGCCACAATTTAAATAATTTATGTATAACAACAGTAAGAGAAACAGCTCGTCTAGTTTTGGACGAAATAATAATAGTAATCAATCCCGTGGTGGTTTTAGCCGTTTTGGCGGACCTAGAAACAGCGGTGGTCCACGAAGAGGTGGAAACGGTGGTGGAAGAAGAAGATTTGCAGGTAGTGCAATTAATCCAGCTTTGTTTGTTAATAAAGCACAAGCAATCACTAAAATTGAAGAAACTACAACAGTTAACAGCTTTGAAGATTTTAATTTAAATCCTCAATTGTTTTCCAATGTTAAATATAAGGGTTATATTAAACCAACTCCAATCCAAGATCAGGTTATTCCACTTATTATGGAAGATAGAGATGTTTTGGGAATTGCTAACACTGGAACAGGTAAAACTGCAGCTTTTGCTTTGCCTTTGATTCATAAGATTCTAAATAATCCTTCAAGAAGAATAATGATTTTAGCTCCAACTCGTGAATTGGCTCAACAAATTAAAGAAGAAATTAGATCTTTTACCCCTGGTTTAAAAGTCTACATAGCTTTGGCTATTGGTGGCTCTTTTATTAGAGAACAAATTATTGATATTCGAAGAGGACCACATATTATTATTGGTACTCCTGGAAGAATTAAAGATTTAGGTGATAGAAGAGTAATTAATTTCTCTACTTTAGATACTTTGGTTTTAGATGAAGTTGACCGAATGTTAGATATGGGTTTCATTGATGATATTAGATCAATTGTTGATCAAATTCCTAAAACTCGACAAACATTATTTTTCTCAGCAACTACAACTCCAAAGATTGAACTTTTAATTAATACTTTTTTGAACAATCCAGCTAGAATCTCTGTTAAAACTAGTGATACTTCTTCACACGTTGAACAAGATGTGGTTCGAGTATCTCGAGCTAATAAAGAAGATGCTTTGCATCAATTATTAAAGCAACCTGAATTTAAGAAAGTTTTGATTTTCGGAGCTACTAAAATGATGGTGGAAAAGATTTCTGTCAACTTAGCTACCAAAGGTTTTAATGCTGCTTCTATTCATGGTGATAAACCTCAAAATAAAAGACAAAGAGTTTTAAAAGCTTTTAAAGAAAACCAAATAAATATCTTAGTTGCTACTGATGTTGCTGCTAGAGGTCTTGATATCTCTGATATTACTCACGTAATTAATTTTGATCAACCAAATAACTACGAAGATTACATTCATCGTATTGGAAGAACTGGTCGTGGTGATTCTAAGGGCTTTGCTTTGACTTTTGTAGAAAGCCAATATTAAATAATTAGTTTTTAAATTAAAAACCCTCCTAATTTTTGGAGGGTTTTTTTTGATTAATATATTTTTTACCGGTTAAAAGTTTGGTTGAAACTTCACGAACGGCAATTTTTGGAAGCGAATCACGATTTTTTTCTAAATATTGGGATACCTCTTGTTGATGATTTTTGATTAGAGCTCGTAAAAGCCAAGAAACGGCCTTGGTAATCAAAATGTCTGTTTCGGATTTTAATTTATCAATGTTTTCAAAAGCTAAGACAGAAAATCTTGGATCGGCAGACAACCTAACTGGTTTGGTTAATAAAACTAAACTGGCACGACGTTTATTAACATTTTTGTCGGTGGATAATTTTTTGATTAATTTCTGCCAATTTGACCAATTAGACAAAAGATCTTGATCTGTGAAAGCCATTTGACAAAGAGTGTCAGTTTCAGCCCATCCGTGGACATTTTCCAACCATATATCGAGATAATTTATGTCAAATTGTTTTTTAAATTCAGAAGAAAATTCAATTATTTTGGCTGCAATATTGATTTCATCATAAGTTTCTCCAAAATAAAGGGAATCTAATAATTTTATATATTGATTTAGTTCGAATTGATGGATATTTACAAAATCTTTGGCAATTTGCCGAGTGTCTTTGGTATTAAGATGGTAGGAAGGTTTATTGGTGCCGACATACTTGAGACCAAAGCCTTCATTGTTGGGAATTTCTAAACCGGAATATTTTTTGACTTCTTTTAAAATTTCTTTGTGGTAATTATTTTTGATCATTTTTTGATTAACGGTATTATTTTAAATAATTCAATTGTGAAAAAAATTAAAATTGATGAGGCTATAGATATTAACCAATATAAAATAGGTAAGTTAGATAATCCAAAAAATTGTCTTAATGTAGGTATTAAAAATGGCAATATTTGTAATACTAAGCCGGACAAAACAGCAATAATTAACCATTTATTTTCGAAGATATTATTTTTCCAAAATGGAGCGATGAAACTTTTTACCGAGAAAACGTAGACTAAAGAATCAAGACCAAGTGTTAAAAAAGCCATAGATCTGGCCATAATTAAATCGTTTGTTATTTTGTAAACAATCAAGAAAGATAATAAAGTTATAACTCCTGCCATTAT
>Ga0247841_10001517_pt1 | contig 51768 bp, 57 predicted proteins | sample LaCruzMarch2015__2_FD_192410 | JGI IMG/M metagenome (GOLD analysis project Ga0247841, IMG submission 192410) | Freshwater microbial communities from meromictic Lake La Cruz, Castile-La Mancha, Spain - LaCruzMarch2015_18m | ecosystem: Environmental > Aquatic > Freshwater > Lake | place: Spain... | reverse complement strand
AGCGGTACAGTCAGTGAAGGGTAGTCGAGAAAAGTAGTGTCTAAGTACCTAACAGGGAGAAGGTTCCTAAATGCTTGTACGTATAACTAACCAGTGCCATATGGAATGCTCCCACTGCATCGTTAATGCTACCCCAGATGGTGAGCATATGTCTATGGACACCTACAAGAAGGTCCTTGATTTTACAGCACAATATGACCCAACTCTTCTATTCTTATCCGGAGGGGAACCAACAGAACACCCCAATTTTTTAGAATTTGCGTACATGGCAATTGATTATGTCCGAACCAAAAAAATTGGGTTTATATTGTGTGCCTCAAACGGAATGTTTCTTGACGATGAAAAATATGCAAAAGAAATTCTGAAACTCGGGATTAACCTTCAGATAACAAACGACAGCGAGTTCTATCCAAAAAGAATAAAATTTAATGATGACCCCCACCTGACTTATGTAAATAAACTTACAGTAGTCACACCCTTAGGGAGAGCCGCTAACCTATCCCGTATATCTACTTGTCAATCCCCCATGTGTTTTAACTTAAGGTCCATAGTTTCCCACTTGAGGGATTTAGGGGAATCTTTAAAGTACCTCCGGTCCAGGATTAAAATGTGCAGTCCATCTATAAATGTGGATGGTACCCTTGTAGCTGGAGAAGCTCCAAGCTGTCATGCAATAGGCACGGTGCAATCTACTGGAGAAGAGATCACTAAAAATATCCTCAATATTCAGTGTGGTAGGTGTGGGTTACAAAAAAATCTTAAAGGGCAATTAAAAATCCTATGGGATGGAATGGAAGGTTTATAATGCAAGAAGAATACATCCAGGACAAAATTCAAAACCTTATAGAAAAATATAAGAAACAACTACGGGGCATAATCAACCCAGAGGGTTATACAGAATGGGAGGACGTTGGTCTCGACGGTCCCCATGAAGAATTTGACACGATAGAACAATATCTTGAGATATCTGGCAGGTTTGATGAAGAAAGAGAGTCTGCTATCTGTTGTATCCGGGAATTCATAACCAGTCTTGAAACACTGGTGGAAAAGGGTGATGATGACATTTAAGTATAAATTAAGCTGCATAACCCTTAAGGATCTCACATGGTAGTTCTATCCGGAAAAAATGAAGAAATAGCTTTAGAGTATATAGCTTCCGCTGAGATTACTGCTAAAATGGCTACATGTTCTCGATCAAATTGCGGATCGATAATAGTTGCACAAAATGAAATAATAGGTACAGGGTTTAATAGCCCCCCAAAGCATCTTGAAGGACAAAGAAGGTGCTCCTGCGATAAAGGCATATACGATTCAAAAGTGACCGATAAGACTTGCTGTGTCCATGCAGAACAGCGTGCAATGATCGATGCTTTAAAATGGCACCCCGGCAAGATAGCTGGATCCTCCTTATACTTTATCAGATTAAAAAATGGAGTAGCAGTTAGATCCAGAGAGCCTTACTGTACCATCTGCAGTAAAATGGCTTTAGATATCGGGATAAAGGACTTCATCCTTTGGCGAGAAGCCGGAGTCTGCGTTTATGACACAGAAGAATACAATAAGTTGTCTTACGAGTATCAGAAACCCCAAATAACGATTAACAAAGGGTAACTAAATTGGATTGTCCAATAAATGAATGTAAAAGACGTATTGACTGCGGAATACTTGAGATCACAGGTAAGATACCTGAGAGTAGTATAAAATGTAGTTATTTTCTACCTGTAAAAAAAGAACCTGAAGACAAACAGCAACCATTAACATAGGATTACAATTATGAGTACAGATCTTTCTCTATTAGTTAAAAGTAAAATGTTTCCAGAAAAGCTCACATATGAGTTATTAGATATTGTGCGAAGAGATGACGCTGTTGAGGGGCTGATTGATCACATAAATTATAAGATGGCTAACAATGCCTCTCAGATTGAAAGCCTGGAACGGCAGCTTTCTTCTTATAATGAAACAATAGAAGTATTAAGAGGGGACCTACGAGATGCTACAGCACAGTTAAAGGAAGTTACCTTGAAAAAAGATATTAACTTTCATAGCTTAGTAGCTAAATTCCAAGAAGAGCACAAAAGACCCCCTAGCCTTGATGAAGTTTGGGAAGCAATACTAGAAAAGTTATAAGGGACTTTTTAAGAAATAAAAGTATCTTGACATCTAAATCATTTGTGGTTATACTCAGTTTAAAAGAGTATATTGAATACAGCTGGGTGATACCACTTAAAGGAGATAGTTAATGGAACAATTAATTAAAGCACTTCAGATCTTTCTAAAATATGGCAACCCTGATTACCCCACACACTGCGAACACGATGTTCTGACTATCTGTGGCATTGAGCCCAATAAAGTATCCCCTGAGGATCTCAGTGTGTTGAGTACCCTTGGATTCTTTGTAGATCTCTCTGAAGATTGCTTTAAATCTTATAAATTCGGAAGTGCTTAATCATGAGAGTAACTCTAGGCATAAGTGAGTCTGTAATAGTTAGTGGGACCGGGGTAAATGAGCGCAATGCCATCGAGCTCACAAATATCGAAGGGAGACTCTTTTCTAATGAACCAAGCACACCTGAAGTAGTGTCGGGATTGCCGCAGTTTGAAGGATTCTTACATCGGCACCCTAAGTTAGAGGCAGAATTAAACATTGATTCAGAGCACGTTATCGTTGATAAATTAGAGTGGCAAAAAATAAGGAAGCACTTCGGTCTTCCTTGAAGTACCTTTACACTTTTTACAACAGGTGATTATGGACAGATTTTTACGAAAATACCAAATAACTACTGAGCTTTATCGGGAGCTAAAAAGTATGATGCTCGACGGTAAAGTAGGTGAGGCATTGAGAATATTTAAGGATGCCTCCGGGCGTTCTTTCCCAGAGTCTCATCGAGCTCTCCTTTCCGAATTTAGGCTAGAACATAAACTAAGTAAGGATATGGATATCTATACAAGCCTCCAAAAAGTAGAAAGTTTTGAAGGGCTTAAGAATTCCCCTATTGATTATGATTTAAAAAAGCTAATAGAATTTGTAAGGGAACAACTGTACCTGGGTTTAAATGGCACGTCTATTTTAACAGATGTAGATGAGCACTTTCTATAAATAGCACCTTGTATACTGCCTGGGGGACGTATGATTAAAAGTGTAGATAGTCAGATAGTACTTAAGGCTCTTGATGTAGCTAGAGAGCAATTCTTCGAATCAGGGGTGGACATCCTAGATAAGCTTTCTACCTATCGAAGTACAGGAACAATATCAGGTTACCTGGGGGACAAGGCGTTTGATTATATAGATTTCTCTAAAGTCATGAATGAGGGCTTTAATTCTGTTTCCCTACAGCTTCTCTTTGAATCGTTTATCTACCTACACTATTTCGGAAAAGTATCAAAGCTTAATATAAATATTAACGACTTCTTATTTCGAAGGACTTTTGACTCAGCAGCCTTTGATAAAAAAGCGGAGGAATATTCTAAAGTTTTAATAGCCATCGATGTATTAAAAACTTACGTAAATAGCTGTATGCGTCAGATAGGCATTAAACGCCCTCTTTGCCTAGAGATAATAAATTCCACAGACAGTATCTTAGAGATACTAAAGACCTTCAAGGATGCTGTGTCAATATCTCTACACCACTATGGAAATGCAAGCTTCTTAGCCTCTAAGATACCTATAAGCGAAGAGCACCCCTTTGATATTAGTCACCCAGTAAATCCTCATGTATTCTATACTAATAACCCTGAGCAGATCCTAACCCTTGCCCACAAAGCTGTTCCAGGAGTCTATATTATCGCGAATGTGCCGTACAATAATCATGCAGATACCGCTTTTTATTTCTTGTTCCGTCAAAAAGGTTATGCATATCTTGTAGAAAACTCAAAGCATTCATATAGGGATCAGATTTACAGAAATAAAACAAATGGCACACCTGGTAGGGATGCGTGGCTTGATCGTAGATATGATACTTGTAATTTCCCTGTTTCCTTGGTACTTGAATTTTTTGAGGGGACATCTAAAGAAAATGCTATCAGTATAACGAATGGTTTTGACTTTAGATCTTTAGGTAAAATAACCGATGAGGACCCTACATGTCTTTTATACACATATGCATTTATCGATAGATGCTATACATTCTTAAAAAACAAAGAGTTTACAGATAAGATATCTAATACTTCTTGTGCAGATTATATTTCTAAGTTATTAAGTAAGTCTCTAGAGACTGTCCCTGTTTTAGGCAGAGAGCTACTACCCTCTTTAAAGAGTCTGGATACAGTCTGGTCTTCGGAGAGTGTTAGTGTGGAAAATGTTAGTATTGTCCTCAAAAACGTAGAAGATGAATTACCGGTAATTAAGGACATAAATTTGTCTGATCTGCCCCAAGGTTGCCTAACATCCGTAGAGCACCTTAAACGCGCTGTTGTCTATCGAAAAAGGCTTCAAGAAGCTGAGACACTTGAGAAGCAGTGGCAAGAAGATTTTAAAGCTAACCAAGAAACAGTTTATGATTCTATAAAGAGTTTCATTGTGAAAAAAGGAACTCCCTTTATTTTATCCAAAGGACTAAAGAACTTAAGCTACCCTATGCAAGTATATAGAGAATTTGGTCTTGGTAGTATCCCTGAAGCATCTAAGCTTATTAATGCTACCATTTTATCTAGGTATGATTCAAAAAAGGATATTGAAAAAGAGAATATACATTTTATTAGTCCTACACGTATAGGTAGTTCTAATTATACCTATGGGTATGAAAGATCGTTTACTATCTCTAAACGGGAATCCAGTGTAAATCGCAATTTTTTATGTTGTGGGTGTGAAAAAACATTAGCCAGGTATTCTTATGAACTCCGCTTTCTTGACTGGGACGTATTCCAGGCTTTCTTTGAAGTCACTGAAGAAGAAATGAAAGAGATCCCTTTTCAATTAAAAAGATATTTTAATCAGTCGTCAACAGCATATTTTGGTAATCGCATCTTAAATGATTTAGACCCTATTACCCTTATCCATAACCCATGGTTTTCTGACAGCCTCAATACCCGTTCAGGAAAGTCAGAAATCATACACAGCAATAATAGACCCCCGGCTTTTTTTGTACATTTTCATCTATGCGGTCACTGCCGTAAAAAATTAACTAATGCAGCAAACTATAATAAGGTAACGTGAGTATATGAAGTCCAGTAAAGAAATGGAAGATGCATTAGTTAAGTACTCAGGCATGGGTCTTATTACTGTGCGCTCAGAAAATAACCCCCACCTTAAAATTTCTTATAAAGGTGCGGGTAAGGATATCTCAGAGAAATGGAATGTAAAGATATACTCCTCAGGATCAGTGGTGACAACGGATCTTGACACCCTTATGAGTCTTGTTGAGGGAACCTTTAAAGCTCCCAACACTTCTCTTAAAGTAATTCAAATAGATGACGCTGGAATAGGGTTCCCTCTATGTGGGATAATGATCGGTATCTACGATGGTGTCCGGATACACACAGAGACTGTGGATGTATCCCTCTTTCAAGGAATCGCCTATGAAAGTAAAGAGTATGTGTCTGATTACACTACAAGAGGATTAAATATCATAAAGAGACTTTGTATAAAGCCAAAAACACATCGAATAGAAATATGCAGTGGTTTTATAAATCAGTCTTTAAAAGCACATTTAAGATCCCTGGGTTTTGAAGTATCTATTACAGATATAAAAGGCCCCTTACAAGATCAGCTTGAGAATCTTTATAAGAGACATGTGTCTCAGCTTACCCGTGAAGGTCTAGGGTACGACCCGAAAGGGATGACCCCCAATCAGATAGCGAATAACTACAACAATGCTGTAGAGTGGGGGAGACGCCACGCCCCACACCTACTCAAAACTGGGTGGAAGGCACTACAATGATTTCTAACAGCATCTTTAAAAAATTTGACGCTATGTACACCATAGAGGAGTACCAGGTCTTACATAAGAGATTGCATGAGCATGTGAATCAATTCTATGCCGGGTATAACCCTATCTCACGGTTAGACGAAGCTTTAGTTATGTATATAGATAAATTTGATTCTGATGAGGAAATATTTTTCCACACATTCATAGACGGGAAAGATACTCCTCAGGCACACAGATACTTCTCTGATTGGTTATACACTAGATCAAGAGCAGCATTTAGACTTATGTATACCACGAATATTTTAAGAGTCCCACTATTTATCAACAGTGCAGATACGATATTGACAGAAACTGCTCTTTGGAGACTGGAAATAGGTAAGTAATCTGATATTTAAACATTTCACGAAAGAGAGCTCCTGTGGATATACAAACTGAAGCTATGAGGCAAACTCCACAAAAAGAAGTTTGTGCAATGCAGGATATTGAGGGGTACTATGGTATAGAGTATGTCAACCACCCTACACCGAGCGGGGGTACCCGGATGCTCCCGACATGCAGTGACAAGCGTCGATTTAAAACCCCTGAGGAGGCTGTACAAGCACTCAAAGACATTTTAGCACAATTTGAAGGAATATAAAATGAAAAGAATTCTTACTTTAGTAATCGTAACAACCCTTATGTCCTGTAAGTCTTTCCAAAAAGAAATAGTAATACCAAGAGAGACTATTCAAACAGCATTAGATAAAAAGTTCCCAGTGGATAAAAATCTGATTATTACTCGATTAACACTAAAAGAGCCCCATGTTTATTTTAAGAATACAAACATTGGAATAACCCTGCTGTATAATGGAAACTTTCTCGAAAAAGAGATTGAGGGTAACGTTGACCTCAATGGGCATATTCGATATAAAGGTGGAGCGCTCTTCATTGATAGCTTAGAGATAGTCGAACTTACCGTGAATGAAAAAGAGTTCTCCAGTAATGATAAGTTCAGAAAAGGCATTATAAATCTTGTTAAGAATTATCTTGAACGCTACCCTGTTTATACCCTGAAACAGTCTGACTTTAAACAGAATGTAGCCAGACTACTCCTCAAAGACATCACTACCGACGAGGACAACCTAAAGGTTACCCTTGGTCTATAAGGTTTTTTTATATGTCAATTGAGTACACAACAGAGGAATACTTAGAGTTAATTAATGTCTCACCGGCATATAACATAATTAACGCTATGTATTTTATGATAGACCAGGGTCACGCGTTTGATGATGTTAAGTGCACTGATATGGAAGCATGCTTAAGAAGGAGTTATAGTAGCTTTGCTAAACTTATGTATGACTGTCCTATAGAAGGCATGCCCCTTTTTATTAATAGTCCCAATGAAATAGTTAGATCTATTATTATGTGGCGATTGAAGATGAATAAGTGATAGCTCATTTATCTTTAGTATAACACTTATTGTACTTTTTTAAAATAAGTGTTATATTAGGTTAAAGCTCTAACATGTTAGGAAAAATATGCTAAGAATTATAAACATTGACGACTACGTACTCAACGAGGCGAAGAAGGTTATAAGTTATGCTTCTGAGCACCCATACGATGAATCCTACCGTATCCTTTTAAAGTCCGGGGACGTTTTACCCGTAGGGGATAATCCAGACCATGTTGTGCATATTCACCAGGGATACAGAGCAGTCTACTCTATCACTACCTTAGATTCTAAAAGATACCAACATTTATCCATATCAGTTGAAGAAAAAGGGAAGTACCCTGGGATACCCGAGTCAGAAATGATTCTTGATTTATTCGGTATGGGAAAAGACATTCATGATTTAGAAAATGTTTGGATGGAAGAAGATGTTCAGGCCATTAACTTTTTAAAGGAAGAGGTAGTATGAGCGATAGTATTAAAGAGCTTCAAGAACAGATCAATAAGACATATACCAAAACCTTTGGAAGAACCCCCCTCAAGCAGCGCTTAAATGATATTAGTAAAGAAGCTACGGAACTCGATAGATACCTTGACCTGGGTAGCTTAAGAGAAGAGGCTGGGGATCTTTTTACAACTCTCGTCCAGTTATTTAACGAATGCAATTGGTCAATTGAAGATCTCGTCGGAGAGAACTTAAAAAAGATCATAAAAAGAAAAAATCAATATAAAGCGCTCGGCAGAAAAACTCAGGTAGCTATCTTAGGTGGAGCATTTGATCCGATAACTGTTGGGCACATCCAAGTTGCACAACTTATCCTTAATCAGAGCCAAGTCTTCGACGAAGTTTATCTATTACCTTGTTACCAGCATATCTATAATAAAAAAATGGCTTCGCCAGAACATCGTTTACACATGTGCAAGCTGGCTGCAAGTGTTGATGGGCGTATTAAAGCATTTGATTATGAAATAATGCACAAACTCGGTGGAGAAACCTATAACCTGGCTAAGAAACTCCTTGAAGATAAAAAGTATAAAGACAGTCATTCTTTTTCTTTTATCATCGGACTCGACAATGCAAATACCTTCTCTAATTGGGTGAACTACGCTGATCTGGAAAGACTGGCTCGATTTGTGGTAGTACCTCGTACTGGTCAGAAACCTAAAAGAGGGGTGAACTGGTACCTAAAAACTCCACACATATATATTGAGCCTGATGCCCCACTTCTTGAAATATCCTCCACAGATATCCGAGAAGGTTTCACAAACCTTAAGACAGATGATAAACTATTTAATGATCCAACGATGGCTTTTAACTTCGGGCTCAACCCAGCAGTAAAAGCATATGCGCTTTCTAACAAGCTATACTAATAAATCTAAAGTACATAAGATAACCTTTACATATCAAAAAGGAAGAACACATGCGCACTCAAGAAACACTAGACATTCTAAGAGAACGTGGTGCTAACGGAATCAAGGCAGAAGAGTTAAGTACTAAATTCGGGCATGTCATCCCTGGGAGTGTTAGTAAACTCATTACCCTGCTTCGGGCTAAAGGGCACACCATTATAAGTGATCGAGCGGTCGGGTATGTCCTTACAAAGGAAAACATCATCACTGAAGCCCCGAGAGTAAAGCGACCATACAATCGAAAAGAAAAACCGGCAGAAGATAGTGGGGGCACCGTTCCTGAACACAAGAAATATCAGATACTAGAAGTTATTCGGGCAGCAGGTGCCGCAGGGTCCAACCCTTCCGATCTCGCTAAGGTGGCGGCTATTAAAGAAAGAAGTGTCTGCTACCACATACACATCCTTCGTAAAGAAGGGCACAGTATCCTCTTTAAGGGCGGTATGTATGTGCTTAAGGGAAGTAAACGAGTACGCCCTCCTGAAAGCAGCCCCGTAAGTGCCAACGTGCAAAACGATGCCGTTGATTTAAAGGATATAGCAGATACGATAGGCAACAAGCGACTTATACAGGGCATCAATAAAATTAAGAATGCGGATAAACCCGCATACGTTGACCTTCTGAGAAAAATCTTTTATTACACAAGATGTGCTACCGCCATGCTTGACACCAATGTATACTTTGAAACTCTAACAGAGGATATTTAAAAATGCGGTCCAATACTCTCGATATGATGAATAAGGTTAAAACCTTTCTCATCGAAAACACGCACATTTCTGCAAAAGCTATAGCAAAAAAGTGTAAGATGTCTGAAGGGGCAGTCTATAGACTTATCAGACTTATGCGTAATGACGGTATCGGGATACATGTAACCAGCAAGGGATACGTGCTCTCCGAATTTGCCAGTAAGATAGATGACACCGGCTTTCTCCGTCGACTTAATGGGCGCAGAACTTCAGACTGTATTGCTATCCAGGCTTCCGCACCTTATATCAAAAAAAGATGGAATACTGTTGAAGATAAGCGGGGCTTGGGGATAATCTTGGGTGCCCTCTCATCCGACTTAACACTGCTTGGTGAGGGACTGTCGGTCATTCAAGCCCTAGAAGATAAACAAGGGTTAGCTGTCATCTAAAATATTTACTGCAGTTGGTTCCCTTGATACAGGGAATGCCAACTGCAGATATTTAAACCATCCAGTCAGTACTATCGATCTTACCTGTGCGAATTAATTTGTAGAAAATCTCAACTATTTCCGGATCAAATTGTTTCCCACTTCCCTCTATAATTATATTTAGGGCGAACTCCCTATCCTTGGCGACCCTATATGGTCGACATGGTCGACTGGATGTCAGCGCATCAAATGTGTCAGCAACAGCGAGTATTCTCGCTCCTAAAGGTATTCCTTTTTCTTTAAGATTAAGTGGGTAACCTCCCTCCCCATCCCAACGCTCATGATGATGGAGCACATATTCACTTATCTTCCCTGCTGGATCTACAGGTTTTACTATCCTATAACTATTTTGCGGGTGTAACTTAATGGTGACCCACTCTTCAGGAGTTAATGCGTCTTTTTTAAATAGTATCTCATCCCTGATGCCTATCTTACCAATATCATGTAACTTACCCGCAGTAATAACATCTCCAATAAAGTCCTTATTATATGTGTATTCCCAGCAAATCTTTCCAGCAAGTTCACCAACCTTTTCAGAGTGATTCTTAGTATACTCATCCTTCTGCTCTAAAGCAGCACTTAATGAAGAGAGAGTGTTAATAAAAATTCTGTTTTTATCCTTTTGGATAGTGTCAATCTTAGCCATAAGATTTCTTGACACATACCTATTTTTTCTATTATTTCTGGTATTTCTAGCAGCCTGTAATAGAAGCAGTCCAAGAGATGTCATATCAAAGGGTTTAGTAAGCAGAGCATACGCATCTTTTTTAATAATCTCATCTGTAAGATCATCTTTAAGCTGACCAGTAATAAAAATTGTAGTAAGATCTGGATCGATCTTCTGCATATGGTCGTATAAGTCAAACCCAGTACCGTCCCCATTAAGGAAAATGTCACACAGAGAAACATCAAACTGATTAATTTCTATAAGTTCTATTGATTGCGTAACATTCTTTGATGTGCAGCACTTACCTCCGTGTATCTCACAGAAATCTTGTAAGAGCTCTCTCTGGTGCTCATCATTTTCTACTACAAGGATTTTGAGGTTAACTAAAAATTGTGTGTGCATAATAAATAAAAATCCAAAAGTTATATGTTAAAAAAAGCTGCCCTTATCTTATATTGTAGATATGATGACATCTAATAACTTAAATAAATAGGTTATTAGCAATCTCTATTAATATATGGATAAAACATGGTTTATGTAGAATGCCCGAACGTTTCCACATCAAATAAAAAGAGTTTATTCCTGGCTGGAGGTATAAGTCAGTGTCGAGACTGGCAACATCTTATAGTATCCAAGCTACACACCTTTGATATTGTGGTGTATAACCCTAGAAGGGCATCCTTCGACCACGATAATCAGGATGTAGCCTCTGAGCAAATTATCTGGGAAGAAGAGAAGATGAGAAATGCCGATATAATCGTTTTCTACTTCTGCAGAGAGACGCTCTGCCCCATTACATTATATGAGCTTGGTATTTATAATATGACTTCAAAACCCATTATAATTGGAATGGACCCTGATTACTCTCGAAGAATAGATGTTGAAGTACAAACAAAGCTTAAAAGGCCCGAAGTACCTATAGTTTACGGTGTCAACAACTTACTAAAAGAATTGCAAATTACAATTATTAATTTATAAGTATTTAAACAATTATGTAACTTAAGGATTACTTATGCCTATCCTTTTATCAAGTGAAATACAAAAAACTTGTACAGAACTTAGTATACGAATGAAAGAGAGATTTCCACTCTCTAACTTGAATGAAACCTGCCTTGCACTTATCAATATATCTAATGATATAGATAAAACAAATGTATGGATAAAAAGTCCTAACATACCTATAAGGGTAAGCTCTTGGTTATGTATTGCTGCCCTACTTGTATTTATAATACCTGCGTATGTTAAACTCCAAGTCACGTTTACTAATATAAACATAGCAGATTTCTTTCAGATGCTCGATGCAAGCTTTAACGTTATAGTCCTAGCAGTAGGTACTGGATTATTTCTGATGGCTAGTGAGACTCGGAAGAAAAGAAAAAAAGTAATTTCTGCTATAAACAAACTGAAAAGTATTGCGCATATAATAGATGCACAGCAACTCAAAAAAGACCCGCGATCAACCTCTGGTATCCGCACAACCAGCTCCCCTATAAGATCTCTTACAGACTATGAACTAGGGAGATACCTAGACTACTGCTCTGAAATGTTGTCTCTCATCGGTAAAATAGCGTTTTTATATGTCCAACATTTTGATGACCCTGTAGCGAATGATTCGGTAAATGATCTTGAAGCACTTACTACGGGGCTCTCTCAGAAGATTTGGCAGAAAATTGTTATAATTGATAATTCCTCCCGGAGAGAAGAACTTTCAAAGCATGAAAATGTGTCAAGCCTAATTTGAGCTGGTGCTAAGAGAGATTACCTGTAAATTTTTAATACATTAAGGAGTTGCCTTGTCCATTAAATTCTACAAACTTAAAGACCCATATGGTTGCTTTTCAAATTTCTCAAGACACCCTATAACTTTGGATAACAGGATATGGCCTACCACCGAACACTACTTTCAAGCCCAAAAGTATTTAGGTCAGTATCGTTTTTTTATCATAGCTAACGCGGCAACCCCGCGTATTGCAGCAGATCTTGGAAGAGACCGGGCTATCCCTTTAAGGGAAGATTGGGAACAGGTTAAAATAAGTGTTATGAAAGCTTGTGTGCTTGCTAAAGTTCAACAGTACCCTATGATAAAGGATTTACTACTCAGTACCGGTGACGAGGAGATTATTGAGGATTCCCCTATAGATTATTACTGGGGATGCGGAGCAGACGGGACAGGTAAAAATATGCTTGGTAAAATACTCATGGAGATCCGTAGTGAGTTGTATGTGCCTGTTAATAACCTTTTCTTGGAGTAGGGGCTGTGGACAATAATAAATTTCAGAAGCTCTTCTTAGATAAGCTCTCTTCATCAATAAAGAAAGAGTTCAACAATTCCTATTTTCTACAGGAACTTTACACTAAGTTTTCAGAGGAAAATAAAAAAGAGACAGATAAACTTAAATGCAGTAATTCTATTCTCCTTCAGACATTTAAAGAGCTTGGGGAGGTTTACGGAATAAAACCTAACATAGGTGCCCATGCCCTGGACCTTGAGGGGGATGTTATTAAATTTAAAGACTGCATCAGCAGTTTGTCCCAAGCTACTAAACCTAAACAGCGATACCTGTGCTTCTCCGGCACCTCTGAATTCGGAAATAGTTTCTGTAAATGTATCCTTGAAAAAAATTATAAAGATGTTGAGGATACCATAACAGATAACTACCCAGATAGTCTGGAACATCTATATATTGAGACATCCAACCTAATGGTGGCTCTGAGTGCCAGGACAAAGACACCAATTTCAGATCTAATGTACATGCAAGAGGGGGATCTTCTCACTAAGATTTATACATTCTTTCAAGAAATAGTGCGTGATGATGGTGTGTCTTTGCAGTTGTATAGTGAGTGTATAGAGTCACTAATAGATACCAGCCGTCATAGTGGTAGAGCTATATTATGGGTAAATATCTAAACAGTATAAGGATTATATGTCAAAACCCTCTGATTATGAAAATGCCAAGAAGATAACCTCTGAACTACCTAAGATTTATTTAGGACAAGAGATAAGCACACCTCTTGGTTTGGGGTTGGTAATAAATATCAAGATGCCCTCCAATGGTTTATATCTTAGCCCCGAGAAAGCTGAGTGCCTGGTCTGGTTTGGCACCGATAACAGTAAAAGTGGGTGGGTCCAGTATTCCTATTCACTAAAAGAATTGGAGGGATATCTATGACTACAGATATTAAGTTAGAAGTAAACTTCCAAGGGCACCACTTTCACGAGGAGTATCTTAGAAGTGAGTTTCTTCGGTCGATTAAACTTAGAGACACACTCATACAGAAGAATCCTGAAATTTACGTAGAACATTTTAAGGGATTTTTTTGTGTGATAGAAACTTGTGGGACATGTGGTAAGAGAGTATCCTTCAAAAGGTCAGACCCACAAGATGAAACAAAAGAGGAATATACGGCAGATACTGCATGTCAATATAAAGATGGATTCCCTCCCATAGAAGCTCTAATGGAAGTACCTTCTGGAGAAATACTCTTTTTTAATGATATAAGAAGAGAGTATAATGATGAGGAAAGTTTTGATATCTGCACTATTAAGGGGACAAAAGAGTTTACAGACTTCTATGCAGAGCAAGGGCTTATTATGCATTTCGTGGGAAACACCTGCCCTAGCATATTTCAGGTAAGTCCAGACAAATTAGAGGTAGGGCACGCTGCCTATGATATAGATGATGAGGAGAACATCCCTGAAACACCGCCCTCTTCATGTGACCCCAATAAAAGTATAGGATATGTATGCACGGACCTCTGGTGGTACTGTGCGGTCGACAGGTCTATCTTTGAAAAGCACATAGGAAAGACTATAGATCAGTATGTAGAAGAAGGGATAGCTAAAAAAAGAAATACAGACTACGTACTAGCTACTGCTACACCGGGGACGTATAAAACTGTTGGTCAGTATCATATTGACTCTGATCACTTATTTTCGTATTTAGAAAGAGTAAAATAAAAGGAGGGACAGGCTATGCACGACCAGCTAAAAAAAGCACGAGAATTCGCCCTAAAATGCCACAATGTTCAGGTATATGGTGGGATTTTCCCATACTTTAAACATCTTGAGGATGTCTATCTCGTGCTAGTTGAATTTGGATTCACTGATGAGAGGGACTTAGATATTTTAACAGCCTCCTTCCTACACGACACAATAGAAGACACAGCCACTTCGTATAACGATTTGAAAAAAGCTTTCGGAGAAAACGTTGCAGAAATTGTCTACTGCATGAGTGATGAGCTAGGTAGGAATAGAGAGGAAAAGAAAAAAAAGACCTACCCTAAAATTAGGGGTAATCCAAAATAGGTTATTCTAAAAGTTGCAGACAGAATAGCTAATGTAAAGTTTTCTTATACTCAGGTATCTGATCATTTTGAAATGTATCAAAAGGAACATAAAGATTTTGAATACAATCTTCGCATACACAGGCAGATAGATGAGATGTGGGAGTATCTTTATAAGATTCTATTTCCCATTGAAGGTCGGGTATGTTAAATACGTCCCACTACTCTAATAATGAACTCCTATTGCTCTTTAAGATGCTTGCTGACAAGTGGCAGGTATTTGATGATCTTGATCTAAAAATAGAGTACAAGGCTACATATGGAACATTTAATACTGTTGTTTTACGGACACATACATTAAAGCTTAGCCTGGGTTCAGTATCCATATCTACCACGGTAGATCATGACGAAGTAGCGCGTCTTAGAGGATCGCAATGGGCGGACCAGGGACAGAGGAGTCTTTTAGACTCGGACCCATTTACGGAAATGTTCAACATTGATTTTATGCAGATTCCTTTACATTTGAACATAAAAGACTCTGTAGCACGAAAAGTTATTAATTGGAGACTAAACATCGGGAGGTAATAAGTTATGGAAAAAGAGACTGATCGATTAGCAAACATTTTAGATGAGAAAAAAGCGGAAATCTTAAGAGACATCCAGGACAGTTACACATCCGGTATTTTAAACTCTATCTCCCTGTATAACTTTAATATTACTTTGTATCTACTGTGTAAAGAGGTGTTTAATGGAAATAGGCAGTCTGTCGAAGGTTTCATAAAAGGGCTTTTCACAAACACCCACAAAAACATTCTAGAAAAAATAGCCCTCTCCATAAAAAAGGACGCAGGAGAAGATTTTGAGGAGCTTTTCTCAGATTTTAATGAAGAATTACAAAAGGCTACAATACCTATATTCGAGGATGTCTTAAGAAGTATTCTTACCGGCTATAACGCAACATCAAATGAATTATCAAAAGATAAAGAAACCCCTAATGAGTAAAAACTACACAGATCTCTATACCTATGATGAGTGGCTTTCTCTAATAGAGGGCCTCAAGGGAGTTCCTGGTTTTAAACAAACTGTGAGGAGTAGTCCTGGGGATACCCTTCGAAATGTCTTTACTATTACTCTCAAAGAGGACTTTGATAATAATTATGATTATACTGCTAAAATAGCCATAATAGTGGTTGAGGGTGGTGTGCATATTGAAAATATGAGTAATAATAACAAGATTCTAGATAGATTGATGCAATGTGCTTTCGAAACACCTCTAGATCAAGTACCCCTATATATAAATGATGGGAACGAAGTAGTAAGGTATGTAGCTTACTGGAGATTAGCAAATAACTTATGAGCTCCCTTGAGAGATATACTGAAGAAGATATATGCAGTCTTTTGGACAGTGTCCGTCATATCGATAGGATACCTATAGTCAGTTATCTTGAAAAACAGACATTAGTACACTTTGCGTACCTCTATGAGGTTGCAGGGATCTTCAAATTTGAATATGATGAAAAAAACATTTCAGACTTAGTAACTAGTGACCTACGGAACTTCTTGTTCAAGGTCCCTCTTGAGGAAGTCCCTCTATATTGTAATGACTTCCCGAATTTTGCAATATGGAGGCTATCGATAGGTAAATGAATCAGTATGCTGAAGGAGATCTGAATATTCTATTAGACAGGTTTTGGAGTAAGGTAAATTTAGACCTTATCCCAAAGGGTGGGGGGTAAAGATATAATGATAGCTATTACTATTCAAAGGGTGGAGACTTATATCTTATGGGACACACTTCTAAAGATAGTACTAGATAGTAATCACTTTGTAAGCTCAGGACTTATCCCTCTCCCTAAAGATTATTGTCTACTTTTCAACTTTATACACTATTTTCCTTTTGATAGTGTACCTTTATACATAAATGAAATGCCTGAGGTTGCCCGTTGGCGATTAGAGGTTGGTACATGAACTTCTACACCAAGGAAGAAATACAGATATTAAAATGTAAATTTAATCCTTGTTTTTCCCTAACGGTCCATAATTTAATGTATATATACTTAACATTCTACAGGGTTGTATCCAATATTGAATACAGACTTTTTATTTCCCTATTAGATAGTAGAGGGGACTGGGCTAATATCGACTTAGATCGTGTAAAGTATCAGCCGTTTTTTGACAACCACCTAAATAAAAGAGATCTAAAAGAACTTTTTGATGTAATCTTCAAACTCGAATTTATAAGAGTACCCCTGATAATAAATGACTTACCTGAAATTGCTAACTGGCGCTTAGGGATAAATAAGTGATGCTGTATACTGATGAAGAAAAACAGTGGTTATTAGATTCCTTGGACCTTAACCTCGGTAATCCAGAAGAAGCACCAGAAGTGCGTATCAGGTATAAAGATGAGATATATTATATAGACCTCAGTGTAATTTACACAATACTCTGCGAGGATACCTTAACCGGTTTAGAATCAACTTGTCCAGCAATAACAAACGAAATAGAATATCTTATGCTTAAAGAACCCATTGAAAATATGCCTCTACATATAAATGTTATACCAGAAATAGCCCGGTGGCGTCTGAAGGTGGGAAGATGAATAGTTATACCGCTGAAGAATTAAACAGCCTTCTAAAGGAGTTAATCATCCCTGTTATAGTCGATGAAGACCTTAACTTCGTGACCATACAGCCTGGGAGGACGATCATAAGGGTAAATGAGAAATCGTTTTTTTCTATAGTTTTTTTAGACCCTGCACTTAACCCCTTAGATTTTCTACATAATGTAAGTGGTAGGAGAGATGTAGACGTCTTACTTGATATGAGAAAGTTTATATACGAGGTCCCACTTTACCAGGTACCTTTGTATATAAACATTTATGAGGTATTAGTTGCGTGGAGATTAAAAATCGGTAAATAACATTTATATTCAAATATATCGGAGATATCTAACATGGCTAAATTTCAAGTAGAAAAAAGACCCGACAATTCTAACGGTGGCTTTACTGAAACTATTAAGTACTATGTCATGCACCAAGCTAATGTGCAAACAAACCATAATAAATTCTATACAATAGAATTACAGAAGCATCCGGATGGTCGGTATAGGATTTTTACGCACTATGGAAGACTTAGTATTTCTAATATTTATGAGATACGTGAAAAAGCAGATGGGCAAGACTGCTTTGACCTCTCTGTAGCAGAATCTGAATTTGAAGCTATCCATAAGAAAAAACTTTCTGGTAAGACTGCCACGGACCCCGTTACTGGAGAAAAATCAAAAGAATGTTATGTAGATGTAGATGTAGTGAGCCCACAAGTAGGTAGTGAGAATATCCGTGGCAAGGCTGAGGTAAAGAAACAGGTTACCATTAAAACAGCTATTGATACTTCTGTATACAACCCCGCTGTAGCAGCCCTTTTAGACCAGTTGGTTGAAGAGAATGTACATTCAATTACAAGTATGACAAGCATCAAGTTCACAGCTAATGGCTTTGCCACTGAACTTGGGCCTGTAACCCCGGGACATGTTGACAGGGCTAAAAAAGTCTTGGATGATCTTAATGGTGAAATGGATAAAGATGGAAACCTTGATTCTGAAGATAAAAATGTGCAGAAGCTAAATTCACTTTTCTTTTCTCTTATCCCGAAGCCCTTTTCCAGAAAAATATCCACAAGTGATATGCTACTAAGTGCTACTAAGATCCAGGATGAGTACGATATCCTTGAGCAGTTAGCTACAGCTGTCCAAATGGGTGCTGCTATGAACCAGAACACGGCAGCTAAGATGAACGCTCTTGGAACTGAGGTAGAAGTCCTTAGTGACAAAAAAGATTGGAATCGTATCGTCAAGTATATCGAAGAAAGTAAAGCTTCAAATCACCGGGGATCGGATGTATGGGGATTTAAAGTTAAACAGATCTTTAAAATTCGAATTCCTGAAGAGCGCTCACGTTATGATGCTGTCACAAAAAAGTTTGGAAATATTGAAGAAGTATTCCATGGATCCGCTAATTCAAATCTTTTGAGTATTCTAAAAAGTGGACTCATTATCCCAAAGAGTAATGCTCCCCATGTATGCGGGAGAATGCATGGGGATGGTGTGTATGGGGCAAATAACAGCACAAAAAGCCTAAACTACTCGATAGGCTTTTGGGGAGGAAGAAGAAGCAGTAATAGAAACAACTTCTTATTCCTTGCAGATTTTGCCATGGGTAAGACCTATAAGACTCAGAGAACTAATCCAAATGGTGCCCCAAATGGTTATGATAGTGTCTGGGCACAAAAAGGTAGTAACCTCTTTAATGACGAGTTAATAGTGTACTCTCTCCCCCAGTGTACTTTAAAATACCTGGTTGAAATGATTAAGTAGTACTGTTAACAGAATCAAAGTTAAAGTGTCCTGCAAAAGTTAATTTTTTATATTTAAGAAATATGTGGTGACATTCATTACTTTTTAGTATATTATTATAACATTAAACATAATAGAGGTCCATATGCAATATGAAGCTACAATTCGTGAAAAAGTCACAGAATTTGTTCAAACAAATAAGTTGTTTACATCTGTTGATATTGCTAATGCTATAAAATCGACAGGACTCTGGGTTAGAAACGTAGCCGTTCGGGATTGGTTACAAGAAAATTTCAATGATAAAGATGTCTTTGAAGATTATGTGATATCACAGATATCTGTTTGCAATGGTAATGCTATGGCAAGCCTATACCACCCTGGATTAAACGCTCCAAGTGAGTACACCGATCGTGATCAACGATCACTCACCCCCGATGAAGTCAAAGCTATCCAAAAAGCTAATGTCGGAAAAGTAAAAGATACTGCTGCAGATATTGATAAAATTTTGAAAGCCAACTCGGACGATGAGGAAGACGACACGGATGACTCTGTCCAAATGACTGTTGTCCTCCGATCATTACAAAGACTTAAGATACCAACAGCAATGATAAAGGCCCTTGGTTGGGTACCTGGTCAAACAATCGACCCGGCATTGATTCTCACTACTAATGTGATACCTGGGACTTTAAAGGTAAACGATGACTTTCGAGTATCTATTCCAAGAACTGCCGTACCGTGGGGAACAAAACCTGTAAAAGTAATCCTTAAAGATGGTAAAATAAGTTTTAAGAAAGCTTGATATGGTTAAACTTGAATTAACTACTGGTACTGATGTGTGCTTTAATCTCAAGAGTTTCGACCGAGAAAAAAGCCTATACAACGCTTGGTATTCTATGTCAGATATGCCAAAATACCAGTATAAAAAATTTGAGATTACCACGGACACCGATGTGCATTTTTTATACGCTATAAGGGATATAAAAAATTGCACGGTCACAGAGAGTGTATATATCCCGCCCCCACCACAGCCACAATCCCCTCCTCAACAGGACGGGGAAGAAGGGCTGTTACAAAGTGCCTTAAAAATGCTGATGGGAAGAATTCTAACAAGGTATTCATCCGAGCAAAAAGAAAGATTAAGTCTTTTTTATATAAAACTGTGCAGAAGGAATATCAAGGAATTACTCCCTGACTATGAGACGGCACAGCTTATAAAAGGGCTCTTATCCGATACTAAGGATAATATTGATGAATATGTTGAGAGGTACATTGAATACTATAATCAAAAGGTTAAGGGCTGACTAATGTTTTCTATTGATCAATTATTTAATGATGAATACCAGTGGGGACAATTTCATGATGTCGTCTCTGAAGTAAAACTTGGGAAGTACACCCCCGAGGCCCTTAGATTGATCTTTGACCAGCTGCCTGAAAGTATAAAAGATCTGGCACAAATGTGGGGCATTAGTGATACAGTAGTACGAGATGATGCCTACGTGTTCCTACGTCAAAACCCTGAAATAATACTCCCTGAAAAGAACAAAGACAGTATTCTCAAGAGGGTGTGTAATCATGGAGAGGTCTGAACAAATTAAGCCTTTAATTGATAGAGGACTATCTTCAAGAGCTATTGGTAAACTGTTGGACATTAATCCCAATACCGTACAGTACTGGGCAAAAAAATTAAATATAAAATTTAAGCTATCAAAAAAAGAAAACGGGAAACGACCCTCAAAATTAGATTTAGTAGGTCAACAGTTTGGGTTCTTAAAAGTAACTGAAATGATTCAAATGGGAGTAGAACAAGCCGGAAGTTATAAAGCACTATGTACCTGTACCAACTGTGGGAATAAAACTTTTATAGTGAACCCAAGAAGTATTATGCAGGGGAATACTACATCCTGCGGTTGCCGTACAGACCAATATAAAAAAATTTCTGGGAGTAACAGCACTCAGTATACCGGATATAAAGAGATATCAGGGAGCTTCTGGAGTAGCCTTAAATCACATAGAGCAGGAAAAATTCATATAGGGATTACTATAGAAGAAGCATATAACATATACGTTAAGCAAGATAAACGCTGTGCTTTATGTAACCTTCCAATAATGTTTGGTAGAGCAGAACATAAATCAGAAACCACTGCTTCGTTAGACAGGGTAGACTCAACAAAGGAATACACTATAGATAATGTTCAATGGGTGCATAAGCACATTAACATTATGAAAAATATATTTAACCAAAATTACTTTATAAGTATGTGCAAGTTAGTTGCTGCAAATAACCATATAGAGACCCACATACTTAATAATATGCACTTTAACAGAAAACGTATAATTATGAGTAATGCCATAAAAGCGTACAATGGAAGCCTCTTTGATTATTTAAGGTCAGAGCAAATAGACACAATTATTAATGCTGCAAATGGTGTTGGTGTAATGGGTTGCGGCATTGCTGGAGCTATAAGAAAATTTGGAGGTAGATGCGTACAAACTGAAGCTCTTAATATCTGCCGGGATCTGAATCCTTTACCTGGTCAAGTTTATGTAACAACCTCTGGTAATTTAGTACATAAGGGTGTTGATAGAGTACTCCATGCAGTAACTATGAAAAACCCAGGAGGAGAGACCTCATATGAAATTATCGAAAAAGCATTTGAGTCTTCATTATCCGCTGCTGTGTCTGAAGGATCTCATAAAATTGGTTGTACAGCACTAGGTACAGGAGTGGGTCTTTTACAACCAGTTAAAGTAGCTGACCTCATGTATAGTATCGCTAAAAAGTTTACTGGGAAAATTGATATAGTGTTTATTGATCTAGACACTACATTTATAAGTAGGGTAGCTGAGCTCATCCGGATAAATGAAATTTAATGCTTGTAAATATAAGTAATCTTTCTGGGATGAGACTTACGAGAATTAATGAGGAGCTTTTAACATGGCGAACGTGAAGTGCTTTTATTTAGGACCATATTTAAAGGTGTGGCCCCCAGAAATCGACTATGAATCTACTATGAAGACATGCACCAGCACTTCTTGTAAGAATCACGGGCAGTATCTCCGTAGTAACTTCTGTGAGATCTGCGGAAGCACTATAGATACTTGTAAGATTACGGGGAAAACTCATCTGAGTCTGCATGACTTTTTAGCACATACCTGTGGTGATGAGGATTTATTTGGGGTTGTCCGCCCGGATGATGAAGAATTCTCTTATCTGATATCGAATAGTAACCTTCAGGGAGGGGACCATATTGAATCTTTTGGGGACTACCCACTACCCGATCCTTCAATAGACCAATTTGGGCATAATGATTGGACTATAGTTTGTGGTTTTTTAGACGTCAAACAAATCAAATATGAGAAATGTTGTGGTGTAGTTTTTTACTATAATTAGCCCTTGTCTGGAGTGAACATGAAAATCAAAAAAAACTGTACAGCATCTAGTTCTGATTTTTGGTATGACCTAACAGATGGTGGGTACCTTAAACCAACTGAAATTTGTGAGAAACCTGAAGACGCTAAACGAGTACTTGATGCCATTGCAGTACTAAAGGATTTTAAGAAATCTTGTGAGGAACAAATAGAAGATTTCATACAATGAAATCAACATTCTATAGCTAATAAAAACACGTATATAATAAACTCTTACTTATTCTAACAGGAGATACCACATGTCAAAAAAGTCAAAAAAAGTTTGTTTGCTGACCATCGATGGTCAAGTTGATTTCTGCGACCCAAATGGGGCACTCGCGGTCCCAGGAGCAGACAGAGATATGTCTCGTTTGGCAAAAATGATTCTTCGTGCAAAGGGTGATATCGATGATATCATAGCTACCATGGACTGTCATAGAACGCTGCATATAGCACACCCGATCTGGTGGGTTGATGCACATGGAAACCACCCGATAACCATCCCGTTTGGGCCCCCTACTTTGATATCAGAAGATGATGTTGTAGGCCCTAATCCTAAATGGATGGCATTTAACCCGGCATTTCGTCAGAGATCCATTGAGTATGTCCAGGCACTGAAGAAAAATGGTCGTTACGTACTTTGTGTATGGCCCCCTCATTGCCGCATAGGTTCGGAAGGAAACGCTATATACCCTGAACTTTTCGATGCCTTCTGTGCATGGGAAGAACAGTTTGCAGTAGTGAATTACGTTACAAAGGGGAGTAACATGTTTACTGAGCATTACTCAGCCCTTAAAGCGGACGTTTTCGACCCTGAAGATTCAGGTACCGGACTCAATACTGACCTAATTAAATTGACCCAGGATCCAGAAATAGCCTATATCGGTGTAAGTGGTGAAGCAGGTTCACACTGTGTTGCCAGCACTATCCGAGATCTTGCTAATAACTTTGGTGATGAGAACATCAAGAAATTAGTGTTTATAGAAGACACATGCAGCCCAGTCGCTGGCTTCGAAAAACTTCAAGAGGATTTTGTAAATGAAATGGTAGCCCGAGGCATGACAGTAACTACTTCAGATAAGTTTTTGTTGTAGCCTGGTTAATGCTCTTTTGTGGGTAGTCTTTTGTTCAACAAAGCTACCCTTAATTAACGTATTTAATGAAAATGTACAAAAAACACAACCCTTTAAAGGAGTTTAGTTTATGCCAAAGATAATGGGTCAAGACGCTACCCAAACACATAAAACCCTACATGGTTTTAATTTCAGTGCCGTAACCATAGATAGACTCGGGGCATCCGATTACACTCTTGTCACAATCGTTCAGGACATTTCAGGATCTGTGCAAGGTTTTGCTAAAAACATGGAAGAGACCCTTCAAAAAATTCTTGAAGCCTGCAGAAAAAGCCCTCGATCGGAAAATTTACTAATAAGACTTGTTACTTTTAACGACCATGTCGTTGAGATACACGGCTTTAGAGAGCTCAAAACGATCGATAAAGCTGAGTATGATAGTATCCTCAAGTGCTACGGATCAACAGCGCTTCATGATGCCTCCCTCAATAGTGCTGAAGCTACCGAAGCTTACGGTAAGCAACTCGATGATATCAGTGAAATTAGATCCAACGGGGTCATGTTCGTCATAACCGATGGCAGAGACAATGTCTCTGTGGTGGCAAAAAATCCGGAAGTGCTTAAAAAGGCTTTCCACAAAATTAAGACTGGCGAAATCGCCCTTGAATCCTTTCTCTCAGTGCTCATTGGTGTCGGGACCGATAAGACTGAAATCGATTTCTTAAAAGATCTGAAAGATTTAGCGGGTTTCGATCAGTTTGTAGAATTAGGGGATGCAACCCCTTCAAGATTGGCGAAATTGGCTGATTTTATCAGTAGAAGTATCAGTTCGGCAAGTCAATCACTTGCTTCAGGGCAAGTATCTCAACCGTTGACTTTTTAAGTTTTATGGGGGGACTACATAGTCCCCTTAAAAATAAGTTTAAATTCTTGTGACAGGATATTACATTACCACCATGGCTACTGTAAAAAATGAATTTCACTGTCCTGTGTGTGATAAGTTCTTTGTATTTAGCTTATCATCCACGTTAAACCAAAACTACCGGATACACTGCCCTAATTGTGGGCATGTTCATTATAGAAATATTGTAGATGGCATAATCACCGATACGAGAATCTTTGATAAGTTCGATGAAGCATTGATCGCAGATATTCGACCCATGAAGTCATCTTGTATAGACCGTATATCTGATGTAGATAAAGACAGTTACTTTTATCATAAAGCCAGTGAAGGTTTTTTATACCGACTCTGGAAGGAATTTAAAGGACATCTTGTATGAACCTATTTTCAGGGAAAAAAGAAATGCAAAAAGCGCAAAAAAACAATCTTACCCCATTCCAGTCAAGAACTAAAGATCCAAAAAAAGTTCCTGATAGAAGTTCCGATAAGAACATTGAAGATGGGGAGTTCCTTAACGAGGACCTTAGCGGGGTTATTGAAGAGGGGGAAATTGGGGGCCTTACTTATAAGTCCTTAAAAAGAGGAAACATCCATCTCATAGACAAAGGCCGTAATGTCTTCAAAAAAGACCGCGCTGTTTTCTTGAAATTTCTTGAGACAATAAATTTTGATAACATCCCAGAAGGTAAGCACTGCATGGTAAAAGGTGCCGGGGATACTAAGTCTCTTGTTATTTACAGAGAGAACAATGAGATAAAGTTTAAGCTTGATGTCGTTTTACCGGCTATTATTGTTAAACTGAAAGAAATCTTGGTTAAAAACTAATGTACACCCCTCTTATAATACAGTTTTTGTTTAACTACGCCATATGCGTTATAACTTTCTCTATTATACGAAACAGGTTATGTTTATATGACCCCTTAGCAGTTGTTCTTGTCTTAATGGCATCTCTTACCCTACTTAATTCCATAATACACAGTTACCCTTTATGTACCCTATTAGGGACTATTATAACATTCCTATTTTACAGTTATATTTTTGTACCAATCACTTATAAAAAGGGAGCTTAGCATGAGCCCAACGATAGCTATAGATAACATAATTGTGTGGGACCCTTGTCTTTTGAAGCAAGTTGAAGAGGCTAAACAGCTCTTCCTCAAATATAAAAAGATGGGACACACCCTTACTAAAGAAGACGGTACCCCCATGGAAAGATTTGATCCATCAGTAGGGCAGGTCACAGTACTTTCAGAAAAAGCAAACGGACAACGTGTCATGAAAATCCTTAGTGAAAAAGGAGACGATCGAATAACCTGGGACAAGGATAACCTAGCCAATATTAAAAAGGCTAAGGATGAATTTGAGAAACTTCTAGAAAAAGGTTACCAGGCTTTCAGTGTTGGCAGGAACGGTCAGAAGAATGTACAGATCACTGAGTTTGATGTTGATGCTGAAGAAATAATAATGATCCCACCTACAGCAAAAGGCTAATCCTATGCTCACACCTAAAAAGATATGGTTGCATGTTGAAAAACGCCTCCTTGATATAGAGAACACAGGGGCATATTATGCAGGGGGTACTCTATCATTACCCCTTGGCACTAACAAACAGAATAAACCTATTGGTGTCTGTCTTAATATCTCCGGTAAAGGTTTTGTTTTAAGTGATCTTAAAAACACTACGGTATATCTCCCCGACCACATCACAAGTTTAGTTCGTGAGCTCTACCTGAAGTACAAGGGAAATACTGACCATTACCAAGAAACAGTTGTAAAGGAAATGGAACATGACCATTCAATATGCCCCACTAGATAGTAGTGGTTATATCAACTACTATAACGCAGGTATGGACCTAACAAGTGGAACATCACGCACCGGTGTTTCAGTAACATATCGCACAGACAATACTTTAAGTGCATACACTACCGTCCCTATTGGTACTGCGTCAACTGATGAAGTAGATACAATAGATGCAGTAGCAGGTACACTATACGCTTACCGAAATGCCTGGGCTGCTACCACTCACTGTAATTTTAACTATGAGCTAACGTCCCAATATAGCACCCCATCTACATATTATGTCAATGATTATTACCACATAACCAATAGGCAGTACGATGACAATCTGTACCTTAATTACCAGACACCACCAGTGGTACTTAAACGCCAGAAACTCAAAAATAATTTAATTATCATTGTAAAGAGCAGAGCATGCCCACTAAATAATGTCCCAAATAACGAGTGGGTAGCCATGCAGACTCTTCGAGAAATGATAACTGAAACAGACTTCCGAAAATATCTTAAATACGGGTTTATCCTTGTGAAAGGTTCTAGTGGTAAGGTGTACCAGATTTTTCAAAGTAAATCTCATATTAAAGTCTATTCAAAGGGTGTTCTGATAGAAGAAATTTGTGTAAGAATAAAAGACAGCAAGATCCCTAATACAGACAGTGTCATTGCTTTTAAAACGATCTTAGAAGCTAATGAAGAAAGTCTCACAGCACTTGGAAACAGATATCAGAAAAGGGCAGCATAATTATGTTAAAGTTTTTCCTCGGCATCTTATTTCTAGTTACACTTTCCCTCCCTCTCACTCAAGGATACAGTAACTTACAGATAAGATTTGTAGGACTTGTTGAGGATATAAAGTACGTCGGACAAAGTGATAAAGGTTTATTTTATGTACTACTGACTGATAAGGGTAATCTATACACCATAAATGGTCATACCCCCACATATTTTTCGGTGCGGGACTCAGTCTTTGAATACTGGCTTGAGTATCAATTAAGTGGTGTAGGAAAAAAAGATAGAACATACTTTTATCCTTTAGTTAATTAAAAAAGGAGCGCCTATGTCTGGATTTAGTATCGGAGCAGGGGTTTTTAATTTACTGTGCACGGCGGATAGTGCAAGAGCTCCAGCAGAGTTCAGTTTTTATCTAAAAGGGGACCTTGAGCAGATGAGCATTCAACGTGCTTTTTTGCAGAACATAGGTTTAGAGGTAGAACAGTCTAATGTATACCCCGTTCTTAAACAAGAGGATGTCCCGGCAGCATTAATTAGAATATTCGAATCTCGGGTAAAGGGTTGGTGGAATTACAAAGAAAAGTTAGTTGAACTTAACATTTGTACCGCAGAAGTTTTTATGGAACAACTTAGACTTCAGGTTGAAAATAATAAACTGACCGAATAGGGTACTTATTTCATAGAATAAAAAGGCTTATACTTATGAATACCGATTCTTATTACGAAATTGGTGCTTCACATAGAACCTGTGAAGACTATACGCTTACCGGGCAATATGATGGTATGGCATACGCCATCCTCTGTGATGGATGCTCAGACTGTGACCATGATGCTGTCGGGGCACGGATACCCTCCCATACTGATGTAGGGGCGCGATTACTCGCACACATCACTAAAGGGGCAGTCATCTATTTAAAGAAGAGGGGGATCATTGGGACGGATGTTTACCCTATGCTCTTACAAGAACTCTTAGTTAGGAAGTGTCTTGAAATCCAGCAATCACTTGGCGTTACTCCAGATGTGTTTGATGCTACACTCCTAGTCAGTGTTGTTTTAGACGGCAAGGCGACTACTATCGGCTGGGGAGACGGGTATCTCATTTTTGTTAAAAAAGATAATACTATTGACGTAGTGGAAGCAGTTTATTCCTCTGGGGCTCCGTACTACCTCTCCTATGAATTGAGTCTCGGTAAAAAAGAGGCGTACACATTGGCGTACGGTAATGACCCTATCAGTTTAAACGAATACACGCTTAATACCTCGGGAGATGTTTTAAAGACATCTACTAAGGATCTTTTCCCTACATTTTCACACACAATGTTTCATCAAAGCAGTACTGATGACCTTAAAGCCATTGTACTGTCCAGTGATGGTGCCAATACCTACCAGGACAACCCAAAAGGGATACTCCAATCTGGAGAAGAAAAAAGGCAATACAAAGCGATCGAGATCATCCCTACTATGGTGCGGTACAAAAGTCTGGTTGGAGAATTTGCTACCAGAAGAATGCTGCGTATGAAAGCGGATATGGAAAAAGAGAACAAGACACACTTTGACGATATTTCCTGCGCAGCAATAATTGTAGATTGAAGATACAGCATTTAAGAGATGTTTATCTCAGTTTATATCTGTATATTATACTAAGATGCCCTATATAGGGCATAAAAGAAAGTGCTACTTTATGGATTTACCAATAACAGTCATAGTAAAAGGAAAAGGCCCACAAGTCCTTGATAAAAACTCCTATGTTGCTGCGGGGGGTGAGGGGACGGTATGTAAAGTTGGGGGTACCGCTTATAAAATTTACCATGACCCAAAAAAAATGATCCCCATGGATAAGATAAAGGAACTTCAAGCATTATCACATTTAGATAATGTTCTTGGACCCCGAGATATCCTCTTTGATCAAAAGAATATCCCTATTGGGTTCACAATGCCCTTTAAATCAGATACAGAGTTTATTACCAGACTTTTTAACAAAAACTATCGTAATGATAATAGCATTTCTCCGGAAATGATCGTTATGCTTATTAAAAAAATGCAGACTACTCTTTCTGAGATACATAAATGCGGAATCATCACTGTTGATTTTAATGAGATGAACGCTATCACCAATATGAAATATGATGATATCTATTTCATTGATGTCGACTCCTATCAAACAAAAACCCACAAGGCAACTGCCCTAATGGAGAGCGTCCGGGATAGGCTATCACCAAAAAACCAATTCTCAGAAAAAACTGACTGGTTCTCTTTCGCAATAGTAAGCTTTCAGATGTACATGACCTTTCACCCCTATATGAAAGGGAAACATCCAAACTATCAGGCTAGAGACTGGTCGATACGAATGGATAAGAACATTAGCATCTTTCACCCAGAGGTAGCCCTTGCTGATCTCTGGAAAGATTTTAGTGTTATCCCTAAACCTCATTTAGAGTGGTATAAAGACGTGTTCCATAACGGAGGCAGATCAGCACCCCCACTACCCGACGGTGCCCTTATAATAGGCCCTGGTCAGCCTACACTTATAGTTGGAAATGAGAAGTTCTTGGTCACAAAAATCTGTGATTATCCAGACCCTATCACAGGATATTATTTCTTGAATGGTAGTGTTTATATAATAACCAAAAAGGCTATCTATTCCGGAATCAGGAAACTAAGGGATCTATCTTCTTTACCAAAGTCTGTCAGCATTGCTGGTGTTACGGGTATGGATCCGGTCATAGTAATAAAATCTGACAATCTGGTTTCCTTTGAGGATGCTTCAGGAAAAACTATTGGTACGATCGCCGCCACTCAAGCTATGCACTATAACGGAAATATCTATACAGTGTATAACAGCAGTATGACTGAAAATAGCTTTATATTCTCGGGTAATAACATCCTTCACGGAACAAAAAAGATAAGTAATATCTTTGAACCAGCGACAAAGCTGTATTCAGGGGTAGCACTTCAAGACATACTGGGAAAATGCTGGGCAGTGATCCCTTACCAGCAAGGGAGATGCTTTAACGGTCCTATAAAAGAATTAGATAACATCCGTATAATCGATGCAAAATTTGAGCACCATGTCCTTATGGTCATCGCCGAAAAAAGTGGGAGTTATAATCGCTATACCATTTGTTTTAACGACACAATGTCGGAGTATACCTATCGTATAGAAGATAATGTTGGTGAAACCACAATTAACTTTACCTGCATGAGTAATGGGGTTTGTGTCCATCTTGCAACAGATGATACTATTGAACTTTTTAAGAGTACCGATAAGGTAAAAGAAGTTAAAGACCCACCCATAACTACGGATATGCGTCTTATAAATGATCTCACGGGAATTCTATTTATAAATAAGAAAGGGTTATATAGCTTAAAGCTTATTTAGATTGAAGATACTGTAATAAGACTCTTTGAATCGCTTCATCAGAGGCGTTTTTATGCTTAGCTTTATTTCTTGGACTTTTTTTCCAGAAATGGTTACCCCGGGAGACGTGGTCCTTCTGGTGTTCACCTTTAAGTACAAGTTCGAGGTTTGAGGGTTCATTGTTACTTTTGTCTTTGTCCTTATGATCGACCTCTTCGGTTTTAGGGTCTAATAGTCGACCTAGTTTGTTTTCCATCTTTACCCTATGGAGGTAGATATATCGTGCCTTTCTATCGGACCGGACCTCTGCATTAGGATGTACAGGGTCAGTTTGGCAATAATAATATCCGTCCTTAGTAGCCTTAATTATGCTATCTGGGACGATCGTAAATGGTGGACCTTTTTTATTAGACATACTTATAGTTAAACATTAAGAGGTTATTATAAATAGTATGTTTAATAGGCATTTTGTGGTAGCTATCCTCTTTAAAAATTAGTATATTAAAATAAATTATCCCAAGGGATTTCATATATATGAAAAAAAAAGTTGATTGGCAGGATCGATCTGAAAATGCCAGAAATAAATTGATAGAAATTTTTTCTGACATCAACAATGATCTTTATCTGGAAAACGATGTAAATTTAGCCCATAAATTCGATGTTTCATCTTTGACTATATCTAATATCAGGAAAGAGTTACAAATACCCCCTGTAACTAATAGGGTCTTAATTAAGATCAAGGGCATCAACACCAAGAAACTCACTAAGAAGGAGCTTACTGCCCTACTCGGTCCTAAATGTCCAGATATCTCCCGAATAATTCAAAGATACTCCATCAATGTCAAACAGGACCGTGCACCTGTTACACAGGACACTGAACAGCAAAATATATCTAAAAAATTTGGAGGGCAGGATCGCGCAGAAATAGCAAGAAAAGAGATGCAAGCCATCTTTTCTGACCCTAACCATGATCTCTACTTGGAAAAAGATATAGCGTTGTCTCGTAAGTTTAGTGTATCACGCTTGACCATATACAACATACGGGAAGAGCTTAACATCCCTCCTAGAACAGATAGAATACTACTTAAGGTCCAGGGTATTGATACCAAGATGTTTACTAAGCGTGAACTCGCTACGCTACTTGGTATTAAGTATCAGAATCTTTACAAGATAATCAGGGAGTATTCCATTGTTGTAAAACCTGATATCTCCCCCATAGTCTCTATGATAAAGTTTCAAAAAGCTAAAAAAACTTTAAAAGATGCTCAGCTTACAAATCAAAAAAGGGTAACTATACTAGTTACCCCTTATATTCTCAATCCGTAAGTTTGACTCTTCTTAAATCAAAGACCCTGTAGCATCAGTCTTTAATTTTCTCCATATTTTATTAGTATAATCAAATCCATGCATCTCTACAGCCTTATTCTGACTAATTTGCTCAGACAATGACGGGAGATATCTTATGACTCCTGGATTAGAGGCATCCTCCACACCACTGGCATTTACCCCCTTCAAACGAAGGTATAAGGATGATTCGACAGTAAGGCCTAAGGTAGCTCTATTGAATTTATAAAAAATTGATTTATTACTGAAATATCTGTCGGGGTTATTAGGGATATACCTTGCTATTTGAGCCTCACCCGCCATATTAGCAGCTGCAGACCAATATAAATTAAAGGTAGAGTAGACACCCGTGCTATCGAAGTCCCAGAAGATTCTTACTTCTGAATCATTATAAGACAATTGAACTGATGGAGCAGTCATAATAAGATTCCTTTTATACCCGGCGGTATCCTTTGGTATAAGGGTCATTACCCGGGACATTAAATTAATAAGTTACATTACTACACTATTTCAAGAACATCTTTAAGTAAGGTGTAATCTTCTATGCTAAAGCCTGTTTCAGTTTCTGAAATTGGTATCTTAGCTTCTAGTGCAGTTTCCCATTCAGTATCAAATAGCTCAAGCATTTCTTTTTCTGATGCTAAAAAGTCCTCCTCAGTCTTGTAGATAAATTTCTTATCTGAGACTGAAGGATTCCCATCACTATCAAGTACACAGTATTTATATAAAATATCAAGGTAAAGGGGTTTTACTATCTTTAAATGCCCTGAGCCCTTCTCCAACGTAGCGTGGAGTTGTATTATTATACGAATTGAAAGCTTCTTAGTGAGCTTTTCTTGTAGAGATTGTATAACTGGTACAAAGTTATTATTAAATAATTTCCCAGTTTTTAACTTTAGCACAATAACCCCTGTTATTTGAATATTATACTTTTTGTCCCTGTTACTCAAAGTCTAAAGAAATATTAGTGGATTATTAATGGGGGTAGTGCGCTGTCAGTACTCCCCCATTATATTCCCCATTTATACCTGATCACCACTAATTCCTATCTTATAAATTTCCCCCCAATATAATAACCTGGGCAGTTAGATCAGAAATCTGTTTACGTTGTTCTTTGGCAATAGCAAGTAAAAAACCTATACAATCAGAAGTATTCTGTCCGTTACGGTCTGAACTTACAAGAATTGTTGGAGCATCATCAGCAATAAAACCTATGTGCCGTGCAGCATCTTCACTTAATAGTACTTGGTCTTTAAAACGATAATTTACAACTTCTAATTCATCAAGGATATCTAATACAGGCATATCATACAAAACTATATCCTGCTTTGACTCTCTTGTAGAAGCATTAACCCAAGAATGGGTAGTTGTATCATAGTATCCACCACCAGTAGTCTCCATATCAAGTAAATGAGTTGGAACAGTCTTTCCAATACCGACAAACCCAGCAGAAGTGACCCTAATTCTTTCCAACATGGCAGCGCCATTATCGGGTCTAGTATAAAAAAGTAGAGTACCGCCAAATCCGCCTACTGTACCACCTGTCCCTTCAGAAGCAGAAGATATATAGGCTTTATGTCCTGGGTTTGTGCCCGACTTGCCAGACACTGGTTGACCGAACGCTAAGTATCCTAAGGCAGTCCCAGCAGCTTCAGTAGCTGCATTAGCCAATAAAATAACACCATAACTTGAAGTTGTAGCCCCACGCCCGGATATTAAAACGAAACTTTCATAGGCATTTGGTGCTCCTTGAAAAGAACTCTGAGTCATAGCTGTCTCAACCGCTAATGCAGGAACAGTGGTGGACCCCCCAAGAGCCTTAACAGGGCCACAATGTGTAAAATTAGCACTTTGAAAATTCTCGATTATTTTACCACTGGTCATCGCTCTGGTACCTGAACTAGCCAGTGCTACTGCTACGAACATCCCGTTCCCATAACAGATAGAAGTCCAGGTAGCACTAGTACCTGCCCTTATAGTCCAGGTAATCCCATCGGGTGATACCCCTACTGTACTACTGCTACCTACTACTGCTACAAACTGCCCGTTTCCATAACAGACTGAAATCCAGGCATAGGCTACTGCGGCACTTCCTGCCGTCCAAGTTATACCGTCTGGAGATGTCATTATTGTGGGGGTCCCACTACCTGCTACTGCTACAAACAAACCGTTTCCATAACAGACAGACACCCAGTTACTATTAGCAGCACTTGTCCTTATAGTCCAAGTTATACCGTCTGGAGATGTCATTATTGTGGGGGTCCCACTACCTGCTACTGCTACAAACAAACCGTTTCCATAACAGACAGACACCCAGTTACTATTAGCAGCACTTGTCCTTATAGTCCAAGTTATACCATCTGGAGATGTCATTACTCGATTACCTGTTCCAGTACTTGCTACTGCTACAAAAAGCCCGTTTCCATAACATACTCCATACCAGTTATTAGCTGCAGCAGTTGTCCTTAAAGTCCAGGTTATACCATCGGGAGACGACATTACATACCCAGCATACGCTGTGGCTACATACATACCCTTCCCATAGCATACCGCCCTCCAGTCATAATCAGCAGCACTTGTTCTTGCAGTCCAAGTTATACCGTTTGGAGAGGTCATCACACGGGTACCGGTCCCAGTTCCTGCTACTGCTACAAATTGATTGTTTCCGTAACAAATAGCCTGCCAGCCGTTATTAACGTTAGTTGTCGAAGCAGCCCAGCTTGCACCATCTGAAGAGTACATCGTCATGTTACCTGACTGAGTAGTCTGTACTGCTACAAACAAACCGTTCCCATAACTGACAGCAGACCAAGTATAACCGAGGGCAGTCCTTGGAATCCAAGTTCTACAACTTAGATTAAATTGGTCCGCTGTTATATTTCCTGACACATCAAAGGAGAGTAAGTTACTAAGTACACTCTGACCTTGGACATCGGGCACTGTGTTCTCCAACAATTTACCGCTGGTCATCACTCTATTACTTGCCCCAGTAGAGCCTACTGCTACAAAGAGACCATTACTATAACACACAGAATTCCAGTTGTTATCCGAAGGAGTCGATCTTATAGTCCAAAGAATACCATCTGGAGATGTCATTACTCGGTTCTGTGAACCAGAAGCAGCTACTGCTACAAACAGTCCACCCCCATAACAGACAGAATTCCAAGTATTATCCGCAACGCTTGCCCTTAAAGTCCATGTTGAAGTGTCTGAAGATGTCACCACACGGTTACCTGTTCCAGTAGTTGCTACTGCTACAAACAGCCCGTTCCCATAACATACGGACTTCCAGTCATTATCCGAAAGACCCGATCTTGGGGACCAAGTATTGCCATCATTAGAGGACATCACTCGAGTACCTGTCCCAGAACTTGCTACTGCTAAAAATAGCCCCCTTCCATAACAGACAGAATACCAGTTATTATCCGCAGCACTTGTCCTTATAGTCCAAGTTATACCATTTGGAGATGTCATCACCCGGTTACCTGTTCCAGTCATTGCTACTGCTACAAACACCCCGTTCCCATAACACACAGACATCCAGTTATTATCTGCAGCACTTGTTCTTGAAGTCCAAGTTATACCATCTGGAGATGTCATCACCCGGTTACCTGTTCCAGTGTTTGATACCGCTACAAATAGCCCGTTCCCATAACAGACAGAAGTCCAGGTAAGATCGATACTAGTATACCTATTAGACCAGTTAATACCATCTGGGGAAGTCATTGCCATATTATTTAGTGCCGTACCTGATACTGCTACAAAGGTACCATTCCCATAACACATAGAAAACCAAAGATTATCTGAAGAACTTGTTCTTGAAGTCCATGTTCTACCGCTTTGAATAAATTGTTCCGCTGATACAGTGCCCAACACCTCAAGATAAGTTAAGGAGTTAATTATACCAAGGGCCGTAATATCAGGCATTATATTATTCAAGGACTTTCCACTTGTCATTACTCTGCCACTAGCACCATCTATGGAGGCTGCTACAAACATTCCGTTTCCATAACACACAGAATACCAACTATTATCCGCAGCACTTGTTCTTATAGTCCATGTCATACCATCTGGAGAAACCATCACCCTGGTACCTGTACCAGAACTTGCTACTGCTACAAACAGCCCGTTTCCATAACACACAGATCTCCAGTCATTATCCGCAGCGCTTGTCCTTGCAGTCCAGGTAAGTAAATTATTAGAGGTCATCACCCTGTTACCTGTTCCAGTGATTGCTACTGCTACAAACACCCCGTTTCCGTAACACACAGAATACCAACTATTATCCGCAGGACTTGTCCTTGCAGTCCAAGTTATACCATTTGGAGAGGATATTACTCGGTTACCTGTACCAGAATACGCTACTGCTGCAAACGCCCCGTTTCCAAAGCAGACAGATGTCCAGCTATTATCAGCAGCACTTGCCCTTATAGTCCAGAGAACCCCATCGGTAGACGTCATTACACGGTTACCTGTTCCAGTAGTTGCTACTGCTACATACAGCCCGTTTCCATAACAGACAGAAGTCCAGTCGTTATCTGCAGCACTTGTCCTTGCAGTCCAGAGAACTCCGTCAGCGGAAGACATCGCCCGGGTACCTGTCCCAGTATTTGACACTGCTACAAAGACGCCATTTCCAAAACATACAGAAGTCCAGTTATTATCAGAAGCACTTGTCCTTGCAGTCCAAATTATACCATTTGGAGAGGATATTACTCGGTTACCTGTACCAGAAGCCGCTACTGCTACAAAGGAGCCATTCCCATAGCACACAGACTGCCAGGTATTATTATTTACACTGTCTCTCATAGCCCAGGTCCTACCGCTTTGGATATACTGTTCAGCGGATATAGTGCCTGACATATCAAAGGAAGTTAAAGAATTAAGAACACTCTGACCCCTAAACTCAGGCACAGGGTTATCCAACGCCTTACCACTGGTCATCAGTTTGTTACCTGAGCATACTGCTGCAAACAAACCGTTTCCATAACAGACAGACATCCAGGCATAATCCGCAGCACTGGTCCTTATAGTCCATATTATACCATCGGGAGAGACCATTACCCTGTTACCTGTACCAGTATTTGCTACTACTACAAAAAAACCATTACCATAAGAGATAGACTTCCAATTATTATCAGCAGCACTGGTCCTTGGAGTCCAGGTAGCTGCATCAATAGAGGTCATCACTCTATTACCAGTCCCAGAACTTGCTACTGCTACATACAGCCCGTTTCCATAACAGATAGATTCCCAGGCATTATCAGCAGCACTTGTCCTTATTGTCCAGGTAATTCCATTGGAGGAATGCATCACCCTGTTACCTGTACCAGTACTTGATACTGCTACAAATAGCCCGTTTCCATAACAGACAGATGTCCAGCTATTATCAGCAGCACTTGCCCTTATAGTCCAGAGAACCCCATCGTTAGACGTCATTACGCGGTTACCTGTTCCAGTAGTTGCTACTGCTACATACAGCCCGTTTCCATAACAGATAGAAGTCCAGCTATTATCAGCAGCACTTGCCCTTATAGCCCAAGTTATACCATCAGGAGAGGTTGTCACTCGGGTACCTGTTCCAGTATTTGCTACTGCTACATACAAGCCATCTGCATAACAGACAGCAGACCAGCTATTACCACCCATACCTGACCTTGAAGTCCAGTTAATACCATCAGGAGACGTCATTGCCCCACCACTTACCCCACTAGTATTAACTGCTAAAAAGAGCCCTTTCCCATAACAGACAGAATTCCACAAATAAGAAGATGGAGCATCTCTTAAAGTCCAGGTTCTACCACTTGAGAGAAATTGTTCAGCTGTTATATTTCCTGACACATCAAAAGAAGTTAAAGCAGAAAGTATACTTCGCCCTTCAATATCAGGCACTATATTATCCAGCGCCTTACCACTTGTCATCACCCGGTTACCTGTGCCGGTACTTGCTACTGCTACAAACAAACTGTTTCCATAACAGACAGAATTCCAAGTATTATCCGCAGCGCTTGTTTTTATAGCCCATGTTATACCATCTGGAGACGTCATTACCCGGTTACCTGTCCCAGAAGCAGCTACTGCTACAAACAGCCCATTCCCATAGAAGATAGAAGACCAGTTATTGTCCGCAGCACCTGTTCTTGTAGTCCAGGCTGTGCCATTTACAGAGGTCATCACTCTGTTACCTGTACCAGTATTCGCTACTGCTACAAATAGTCCGTTACCATAACAGACAGACAACCAATTATTATCAATTGCGTTGTACCTTGCAGTCCAGGTTATCCCGTTAGGAGAGGTCATTGTTCTATTAGTTACCCCAGTAGAGGCTACTGCTACAAACTGTCCGCTCCCGTAACAGACAGACTCCCAACTAATATCTGCAGCACCTGTTCTTGTAGTCCAGTTAGCACCATCAGAAGAAGTCATCACCCGAGTACCTGTACCAGTATTTGCTACTGCTACAAACACACCATTTCCATAGCATAAAGACTTCCAACCATTATCTGCAGCACTTGTCCTTATAGTCCAAATAGTGCCATCAGTAGAGGACATCACTCGATTACCCGTTCCAGAACTTGCTACTGCTACAAATACACCATTTCCATAACAGATAGAATTCCAACTATTATCCGCAGCACTTGCCCTTATGACCCAGTTAATACCATCGGAGGAAGTCATCGCCCGATAACCTGTACCAGTGTTTGATACTGCTACAAACTGCCCGTTTCCATAACAGACAGACATCCAGCTATAATCTGCACCACTTGTTCTTGAAGTCCAAGTTCTACCACTTAAGACAATTTGATCTGCAGATATTGCTCCTAATACTTCGAGGGACGTACTTGGGCCTGTAACACCTATACCGACATTACCATTTAAGGTTGATATATTACTGTCTGCTAAACCTTGTGTACCCGTAAAGAGGGGTATAAATCCAGCGGTTCCTGTCCCAATAAGGCCCCCGCCTCCCGCACCGCCTACCCCTGTGGCACCTTGTATACCTTGTAACCCAAACCCTGTATATCCCTGTATACCAGTCATACCTCTTAGACCAGTTATTCCCTGAGCCCCTGTAGAACCTATGAGGCCTTGTATTCCCTGTGTACCTTGGATTCCTTGTGTCCCAGTCATACCTCTTAGACCAGTTATTCCTTGAGACCCTACTGTACCCTGTGTACCTTGAATTCCTTGGATTCCCTGAGCACCCGTAAAACCTATGAGGCCCTGTGTTCCTTGTATTCCCTGTGTTCCTTGTATTCCCTGAGAACCTGTAGAACCTATAAGGCCTTGTGTACCTTGGATTCCCTGTGTCCCAGTCATACCTCTTAGACCAGTTATTCCTTGAGACCCTACTGTACCTTGGATTCCTTGTGTACCTTGAATTCCCTGAGCACCTGTCTGACCTATGAGGCCTTGTGTACCTTGAATTCCCTGTGTACCTTGAATCCCCTGAGCCCCTGTAGAACCTGTAGAACCTGTGAGGCCTTGTGTTCCTTGTATTCCTTGTATTCCCTGTGTACCTTGAATTCCCTGAGCCCCTGTAGAACCTGTGAGGCCCTGTGTCCCAGTCATACCTCTTAGACCAGTTATTCCTTGAGACCCTACTGTACCTTGGATTCCTTGTATACCTTGAATTCCCTGAGCACCTGTCTGACCTATGAGACCTTGTGTTCCTTGGATTCCCTGTGTACCTTGAACCCCCTGAGCCCCTGTAGAACCTATGAGACCCGCGACTCCCTGAGCACCAGTAGAACCAATTGTACCAGTGACACCCTGTAAACCATTATTACCAGTTATACCTTGTGCTCCAGTAATACCTCTTAGACCGGTTATTCCCTGAGCACCTGTCAAACCTATGAGACCTGTTGACCCTTGAAAACCTGTTGACCCAATGAGACCAGTGGTTCCCTGAGCACCTGTCTGACCTATGAGACCCGTAGTTCCTTGAGCCCCAGTAGAACCAACTGTACCGGTTGCCCCCTGTAAACCGTTATTACCTGTAAAACCTTGTGTACCTGTTGCCCCTTGTAATCCTGTAGGGCCCACAGTACCAGTTGTACCTTGTGCTCCAGTAATGCCTCTTAGACCAGTTATTCCCTGAGCACCTGTCAAGCCTATGAGCCCGGTGACCCCCTGAGACCCTATAACTCCTTGAAGACCTGTGAATCCTTGAGCACCAGCTAATCCTGTGAATCCTTGAGCACCAGTAACTCCTTGAGCCCCTGTCAATCCTATAAGACCTGTAGCCCCTTGAAAACCAGTTACCCCCTGAGAACCTGTAGTCCCTTGGAGGCCTGTTACTCCTCGAAGTCCTGTTACTCCTTGAAAACCTGTTACTCCTTGAAAACCTGTTACTCCTTGAAAACCTGTAGTTCCTCGAAGTCCTGTAGCTCCACCACCAAGATTTGCAAGGGTTGGGTCTAAGATTAGACCACAAGTCATCACTCTATCACCTGTACCAGTTTGTGATACAGCTACAAATAGTCCGTTGCCATAGCATACGGATGTCCATTCATTATCTGCTACACTGGTTTGGCTCGTCCAAGCAATACCGTCTGAGCTCGTCACCACCCTTTTGTCTAAAACACCTGAAGATGCTACAGCTACAAATAACCCATTACCAAAGCAGACTGAGTTCCAGGAATTAAAAGTAATTACACTCCGTATCGTCCAGGTTACCCCATCAGGTGAAGTAATTACCCAAGACCCAGTGGAGACTGCTACAAACAATCCATTCCCATAACACACTGATTGTATGGGGGAACCTAACCCAAAAACTTGAAGCTCCCAAGTAATACCATTGGGGCTCGTCATAATAGTCCCTGATAGAGAAGTAGCCACATACAAGCCATTCCCATAACATACAGATCCCCAGTTGTGGTCAGGTACAGAGGTCTGAACAGCCCATGTGATACCATCAGAAGATGTCATCACTCTATTACCTGCACCTGAAAACGCTACAGCTACAAAAAGCCCGTTGCCATAACATACTGATGCCCAAGCATTACCTACTATACCTGCCGGTACCTCCCAGTTAATACCATCAAGGCTCCTCAGCACACTACCACTACCAACAGCTAAAAATATACCCTTACCATAGCATACTCCCTCCCAGCCACCACCTCCTACTGTTCGAGCGGTCCACTTGCTCCCGTCTGAGCTGGTCATCACCCTATCCCCAGTTGCCCCCCCACCAGCTGCTACAGCTACAAATAGCCCATTACCATAACACACACCATACCAAATATTATCCGCAGCACTGGTCCTAGAAGTCCAATTTCTACCACTTGGAATTATTTTATCAGAAGAGATTGTCCCGAGTACATCAAGTGCTGTAAGAGGGCCAGTCACACCTATACCAACCTTACCACCTAATGTCGATATCGGGCTGATAGTTAAAGTCTTAACACCTGTGTAGGCAGGTATAAACCCTGCGACTCCAGGCCCAACTATCGCATCACCATTAAACCCGGTAGACCCTTGAGATCCGGTAAAACCTACTAACCCTGTATCTCCTCGATAGCCTGTAGCCCCCTGGTGTCCTGTATTTCCTTGAAGTCCTTGAGACCCCGTATTTCCTTGAAGTCCGGTAGTCCCTTGAGACCCCGTAGACCCAGATATTCCTTGAGACCCCGTATCTCCTTGACTACCAGCAAGCCCTATTGAACCAGTTATTCCCTGACTTCCTACAGAACCGATTAAACCGGTAGACCCTTGGGACCCTGTAGAACCTATTAGGCCTGTTATACCCTGAGTACCAGTTAAACCAAAATGCCCTGTTATACCTTGAGCACCAGTCTGTCCGATGAGACCTGTTTCTCCCTGAATTCCTTGAGACCCTGTCAGACCGATTGAGCCGGTTGCCCCTTGAGACCCTGTAGAACCTATTACCCCAGTGATTCCCTGAGACCCCGTCGACCCTTTAAGTCCTGTTTCTCCTCGAGCCCCAGTTAGTCCTATTAGACCAGTTTCTCCTTGATACCCCGTTTCTCCTTGAATTCCGGTAGAACCCATTAAGCCGGTGACTCCCTGAGTTCCTGTCTCTCCTTGCGCCCCAGTTAGCCCTTGAATTCCGGTGGAACCAATGATACCGGTGACGCCCTGAATTCCGGTTGCCCCCTGAATTCCGGTTTCTCCTTGAATTCCGGTAGGCCCTATTAAACCGGTTTCTCCTCGAACCCCTGTTTCTCCTCGAACCCCTGTTTCTCCCTGATGCCCGGTTTCTCCCTGAACCCCAGTAGACCCTATTAGACCGGTTTCTCCTTGCGCCCCAGTTAGCCCTTGAGCTCCAGTTAGCCCTTGGATTCCGGTAGAACCTATTAGTCCAGTTTCTCCTTGCGCACCAGTTTCTCCCTGATGTCCAGTTTCTCCCTGATGTCCAGTTTCTCCTTGAATTCCGGTAGAACCTATTAGACCTGTTTCTCCTTGAGCTCCAGTTAGCCCCTGAGCACCAGTTTCTCCCTGATGCCCAGTTTCTCCTTGAACCCCAGTAGGCCCTATTAGGCCTGTTTCCCCTTGAGAACCAGTTAGCCCTTGAGAACCAGTTTCTCCCTGATGTCCTGTTTCTCCTTGAATTCCGGTAGACCCTATTAGACCAGTTTCTCCTTGAACCCCAGTTTCCCCTTGAGATCCGGTTAGCCCTTGAACCCCGGTAGACCCCATTAGCCCTGTTTCTCCCTGTGCACCAGTTTCTCCTTGAGATCCAGTTAGTCCAGTAGACCCCGTATAACCCGTTAGTCCAGTAGACCCTATTAGACCGGTTTCTCCTTGAACCCCAGTTTCTCCTTGAGCACCAGTTTCCCCTTGAGCACCAGTTAGCCCTTGGATTCCTGTCGACCCTATTAGGCCCGTTTCTCCCTGTGCACCGGTTTCTCCTTGAGCGCCAGTTTCTCCCTGAGATCCGGTAGAACCTATTAGACCAGTTTCTCCCTGAGATCCGGTTTCTCCTTGAGATCCAGTTTCTCCCTGTGAACCTGTTTCTCCTTGAACACCGGTAGAACCTATTAGACCGGTGATCCCTTGAGATCCGGTTTCTCCTTGTGCACCGGTCGATCCTATTAGGCCGGTTTCTCCTTGAATCCCGGTAGGTCCTATTAGGCCGGTTTCTCCTTGAACACCCGTTTCTCCTTGAGCACCAGTAGAACCTATGAGACCGGTTACCCCCTGAGCCCCTGTAGAACCTATGAGACCTATTTCTCCTTGTGCACCAGTTTCCCCTTGAGATCCAGTTTCTCCTTGAACTCCAGTTAGCCCTTGAACCCCGGTAGCCCCCATTAGACCGGTTTCTCCCTGTGCACCAGTTTCTCCTTGAGACCCGGTGACTCCTTGAACTCCAGTATCACCTATTAAACCGGTGACTCCTTGAACTCCAGTATAGCCTATTAAACCTGTTTCTCCTTGAACTCCAGTAGAACCTATGAGCCCGGTTTCTCCTTGAGCACCGGTAGAACCTATGAGACCGGTGACTCCCTGAGCGCCAGTAGAACCAATTAGGCCTGTTTCTCCTTGAACTCCAGTATAACCTATTAAACCGGTTGTACCTTGGAATCCTTGAACCCCAGTTAGCCCGATTAACCCTGTTATTCCACCTATCCCTGTTGAACCAAGGGGACCTGTTTCGCCTTGGAATCCTTGAATCCCGGTTGAGCCTATTATGCCGGTTTCTCCCTGAACTCCCGTAAAACCTATTAAACCTGTCTCCCCCTGAATTCCCTGTGAACCAGTAGTCCCTTGAAAACCTGTTGAACCAATTAGACCTGTGACTCCTTGACTTCCCTGTTCACCTGTTAGCCCAATTAGGCCTGTGACTCCCTGAGCCCCAGTAGCCCCTATTAGGCCTGTGACTCCCTGAGATCCGGTAGAACCAATTAAGCCTGTTATTCCTTGAGCCCCTGTAAAACCTATTGCACCCGTAACTCCTTGAAACCCTGTCGAGCCTATCAGACCAGTGACTCCTTGAGACCCAGTTGACCCAATGAGACCGGTTATCCCTTGAGACCCAGTTGACCCAATGAGACCGGTTATCCCTTGAGCTCCTGTAGAGCCAATTGTACCAGTGACTCCTTGAGCTCCTGTAGAGCCAATTGTACCAGTGACTCCTTGAAATCCGGTAGAACCTATGAGACCTGTGACTCCTTGAGACCCCGTAAAACCTATGAGACCTGTGACTCCTTGAGATCCGGTAGAACCTATCAGACCTGTGACTCCTTGAGATCCGGTAGAACCTATCAGACCTGTGACTCCTTGACTTCCAGTTGCCCCAATTGTACCGGTGACTCCTTGAAATCCGGTAGGACCTATGAGACCAGTGATCCCTTGACTTCCAGTAGAACCTATCAGACCGGTGACTCCTTGAGAACCAGTAGAACCTATCAGACCGGTGACTCCTTGAGAACCAGTAGAACCTATCAGACCAGTTACCCCTTGAGATCCGGTAGAACCAACTGCACCAGTGACCCCTTGAAATCCAGTAGAACCTATCAGACCGGTGATTCCTTGAAATCCAGTAGAACCTTTTACACCAGTGACTCCTTGAAATCCAGTAGACCCTATCAGACCAGTGACTCCTTGACTTCCAGTAGCGCCTATCAGACCGGTGATTCCTTGAGATCCTGTAAAACCTATCAGACCGGTGATTCCTTGAAACCCAGTAGAACCTATCAGACCGGTGATTCCTTGAGCCCCTGTTGTACCTATGAGACCGGTTATTCCTTGAGATCCGGTAGAACCTATGCGACCAGTTATCCCTTGAGACCCCGTAGTACCTATTAATCCGGTGACCCCCTGAGATCCGGTAGAACCTATGAGACCTGTTGTCCCTTGAGATCCGGTAGGACCAATTAGACCTGTGATTCCTTGAGATCCTGTAGAACCTATTAGACCAGTGACTCCTTGACTTCCAGTTGTACCTATTAGGCCGGTGACTCCTTGACTTCCAGTTGTACCTATCAGACCGGTTATTCCTTGAGCCCCTGTTGTACCTATTAGACCAGTGACTCCTTGACTTCCAGTAGAACCAATTAGACCAGTTATTCCTTGGGCCCCTGTTGTACCTATTAGACCAGTGACTCCCTGAGACCCGGTTGTACCAATTAGACCAGTGGCTCCCTGAGACCCGGTAGAACCTATCAGGCCAGTGATTCCTTGGGCCCCTGTTGTACCTCTGAGACCGGTGACTCCCTGACTTCCAGTTGTACCTATTAGGCCGGTGACCCCCTGACTTCCAGTAGACCCTATTAGACCGGTGACCCCCTGACTTCCAGTAGACCCTATTAGACCAGTGACCCCTTGACTTCCAGTAGCCCCAATGATACCGGTGATTCCCTGACTTCCAGTAGAACCAATTAACCCGGTGACTCCCTGAAATCCAGTAGACCCTTTTACCCCGGTGACTCCTTGTAACCCAGTAATTCCTTGGGCCCCTGTTGCACCTATTAGACCGGTGACCCCTTGACTACCAGTTGTGCCAATCAGACCGGTGACTCCCTGACTTCCAGTAGAGCCGATTAGACCGGTGATACCTTGAGATCCGGTAGAGCCGATTAGACCGGTGACTCCCTGAGACCCTGTTGACCCAATAAGACCGGTGACTCCCTGAGACCCGGTAGATCCTATAAGACCCGTGACCCCTTGAGATCCGGTAGGCCCAATTAATCCGGTGACCCCCTGAGACCCTGTAGAACCGATTAGACCCGTTATGCCCTGAGACCCTGTAATCCCTTGAGATCCAGTTGAACCAATTAATCCGGTGACCCCCTGAGACCCGGTAGAACCGATTAATCCGGTGACCCCCTGAGACCCGGTAGAACCGATTAATCCGGTGACTCCTTGAAACCCAGTTGCCCCTATGAGGCCGGTGACCCCTTGAGATCCGGTAGAACCAATTAATCCGGTGACCCCTTGAGATCCGGTTGATCCTATGAGACCAGTGATTCCCTGAGATCCAGTAGAACCTCTTACCCCGGTGACTCCCTGAGCCCCAGTTGACCCTATTAGACCTGTTACTCCTTGAGATCCAGTTGAACCAATTAATCCGGTGACCCCTTGAGACCCAGTAGAACCAATTAATCCGGTGACCCCTTGAGACCCAGTAGAACCTTGACTACCCGTAGAACCAATTAATCCGGTGACTCCTTGGAGACCAATTAGACCTGTTATCCCCTGAGAACCTGTTGCCCCAATTAATCCGGTGACCCCTTGGGACCCAGTAGAACCAATTAATCCGGTGACTCCTTGGGTACCGATTATGCCGGTGATTCCCTGAGATCCAGTAGAACCAATTATGCCGGTGACCCCTTGGGACCCAGTAGAACCAATTATACCGGTGACCCCTTGAATTCCCGTAATCCCTTGAGATCCGGTAGAACCGATTAATCCGGTGACTCCTTGGGACCCAGTAGAACCGATTAATCCGGTGACTCCTTGGGACCCAGTAGAACCAATTAATCCGGTGACTCCTTGAAATCCAGTTGACCCTATGAGACCGGTGATTCCCTGAGACCCAGTTGTACCAATTAACCCCGTGATTCCCTGAGACCCAGTTGATCCTATGAGACCAGTGACTCCCTGACTCCCAGTAGAACCTCTTACCCCGGTGACCCCTTGAGAACCGGTGGCCCCAATGATACCGGTGACTCCTTGACTTCCAGTAGAACCAATTAGACCGGTGACTCCCTGAGAACCAGTAGAACCGATTAATCCGGTGACTCCCTGACTCCCAGTCAAACCTTGACTACCCGTGGAACCAATTAAGCCAGTGACTCCCTGGACACCAATTAGACCAGTGACTCCTTGAGAACCAGTCGAACCTATGAGACCGGTGACCCCCTGAGATCCGGTTGTACCAATTAATCCGGTGACTCCCTGACTTCCAGTAGAACCAATTATGCCGGTGACTCCTTGAGGCCCGGTAGGACCAATTAAACCGGTGACTCCTTGGGTACCCGTGGAACCAATTAAGCCGGTGACTCCCTGGATACCAATTACTCCAGTGACTCCCTGAGAACCAGTGACCCCAATTAGGCCGGTGACTCCCTGACTTCCAGTAGAACCAATTGTACCCGTGACTCCTTGAGAACCAGTTGAACCAATTGTACCGGTGACTCCTTGAGAACCAGTTGAACCAATTAATCCAGTGACTCCTTGAGAACCAGTTGAACCAATTAATCCAGTGACTCCTTGAGAACCAGTTGAACCAATTAACCCAGTGACTCCTTGAGACCCGGTTATACCCTGAGAACCAGTAAAACCAATTGTACCGGTGACTCCTTGAATCCCTGTGGAACCAATTGTACCGGTGACTCCTTGAGCACCAGTTGAACCTATTAGACCAGTAACTCCTTGAGCACCAGTAGAACCTATTAGCCCGGTGACTCCCTGAGCTCCAGTTGAGCCAATTAGCCCGGTGACTCCCTGAGCTCCCGTTGACCCTATTAAGCCAGTAACTCCTTGAGGCCCAGTAGAACCGATTAAGCCGGTGACTCCTTGAGGCCCGGTAGAACCTATTAAGCCGGTGACTCCCTGAGCTCCCGTTGAGCCAATTAGACCTGTGACTCCTTGAATCCCTGTGGAACCAATTAGACCAGTGACTCCTTGAATCCCTGTGGAACCAATTAGACCAGTGACTCCTTGAGCACCAGTTAGCCCTATTAGACCGGTAGCACCTTGAATCCCTGAAACTCCCTGAGACCCAGTAAAACCGACTAACCCTGTTTCTCCTTGTGCCCCGTAACCAGTCTCACCCTTTAAAGCACCCTTAATACCTATATACCGGTAGGCAGTTATTTTAAATGGTTTAGAAAAAGCTGCTGTAGACCCATTGAATATTAGGATTCCTGTCTGATAATCAAATATCCAGTCTGACGCATTCGTAGGGAAAATCTCGACATTATCAGAACTATACAGGCGTACCAGGTATAAATCCCCAAACTTGTCACTAATCCACTCTTTTAATCGATTACCAGAAGAAAATGCATAATAGCACTGGTGACCCAGTACAGAGGAGTCCTCTGTTAAAGCAAGTAATTCGTGTCGTTCAGCAATTCCTGCAGCGACTGCTATTGACGGGTCAGACGGGACATCTTCAGCCCAAATATCACTCTTATGGACATTTATAGTACTGTCCCCAAATTCCTCATAAAATGTTTTAGAATTTGAAGTATTCCGTTTATTTATTAAGCTTTTAAAAGACTTGTCCTCTTTAGACCACGCCACGAAAACCTCCCATATATTATGTACCTGATATAATCATTCTTGATGCTTTACTAGCTGATGCATTCCGCAAAGTAACACGGATAAAGATGACGCCATTAGAATTAGTAGAGGTATAGGTGCCAAAGGTTATGTTTAAGGTACTACCTGTCGAAGAACCTAAACGGCATCCATTACCATCCCCAAAGGGTCTCCCAACATCAATCCAACCAGTCTCATTAGGTAATCTTAGTTCTACATTTAAATTCCCTAAACCTGCGGCAGAAATATCTGTGAGGACTATCCCTGTAAATATCAGATTCATCCCTGAATGAGCAACCCCAATGTTGGTTGCCCACACAGCTACTTGATCTCCACTGAAAGTGCTATAGTTTGTCCCACCACCCTGTGCTGGGAGATAACCTGAAGTAAAATTGATATTTGGATAATTCCAGGTATTATTATACAATAGAATGTTACCATTAGGTAATGCAGAGGAACTATTCCAGTTTCCTGTAGGATTACTGAAGTTACCTGGTATAGCAGAAAAGTCTGTTGATAACAACCATCTATAATTCTCATCAAGCATATAGATGGTACCATTTGTACTGTATGTAAGGGGGTATGTGTTAATTAACCTGTTCGCTGTAACGGATGTTGATACTGCATTTTTTCCTGAAGGCTTTCTTGCAGTAATAGTTGCCATGGCATTTATATTGTAAACACTGGCAACACTTATCGGCACCCCTACCAAACTCATATTGTACTGACTGTTATACGCAAAAGAGTTCCCGGCAATAGCGATATCTGTCGAAGGTATACCTGGCATGATATACGAAAGAGGATTACTAGGCCTTATGCATTTATTAGCGATACCTGCGATATTAGCCGCGATATTAAAAGTATCCCCTGTGTAATAGTATCTTATGCCTGATAGGTATCTTGAACTACTTAAAGTATTTTGAGTTACAGCGGCACCAGAGGCAAAACTTGGAGCAGGGTCTGCATTATCAAACCATACCTTAGTTGTATTAGTTAATTGATTGACTGCAGATGTTTGATATCTAATAGCATGTGTTTTATATCCCTCAGATATCTGGGTATAATTTATTCGAGCATTAGCTTTTCTCCAGATGCTATTATAATTATCTAATGCTGTAATCTCTATGTTACCGGAAATGCCTGTACCACTGGACGCTGCCCTACTTGATACGTCAACTCCATCTTCAACATGAATTACTGTACCAATGTCTCCCTCAAATGTAGACCCCACTTTAAAATTTGCCGAGGGATTCGGGGTAGCTAAATTATAGGTGCCATCTATAACATAGTCTGATATAGTACTTCCAGCTACCCTTCCATCCTGATACCAAGCACTCGTTAATCCTGTTGGAATTATAGCTGGGTATTTTATAGTATTTGACAGAACTAGATCACCAGACATTACCCCGGGAGCTGCTGGAGCAATACTTAATAACAATTTATTTATATCATCTAAAGCTATCGAAGTTAAGGTTGTATTTTGCCAAGGAAAAATACCGCTATAATAATTATCTCCTACTGGTACCTGATTAGCTTTTACATCAAGATAAGAGATCCCTGTTACCCCTTGCAGGCCCGTGGCCCCTAGAGTATCCGTACCAGTACCACTCCCTGGTGGACCAGTTATTCCTTGGATACCAGTTACTCCTTGAATACCTGCTCCAGTACCTCCACTACCCCCTGAACCAATACCGGTTACACCTTGAGCACCTGTCGCACCCTTTGTTCTAAAATCATAACCATTATTGTATATTGAAGGAATTTCTCTAATAGGTCCCGGATTTAAGCTGTCTTCTATAAGTGTGGCAGGGACTCCTTTTAATCTTAAATAAAACTTTGAATCACCCGAAAGACCTATCTCAGATCGACTAAACTTATAAAAAACTGTAGCAGTATCCCCAGCTACATTAGGTATGTGATATTTCAGTAAGCCTTCTGTAGACATACTTGGATCTAAGGACCAATACAAATTATAAACAGCATAAGGGCTTACTGAGTCAAATTCCCAAAATATTGTTACAGTAAGATCATTGAAGGCAACCTGTATACGAGGGACAGACATAGTAAATAATCTCCTTAGTGTCTCTTCATAGATAGCGTATTACCACTATGTGTTTTAGTAGGATCATTAAGAGATTATTAGGCTTTTCCACTCTGTTAGTTGATAACTTGAAGAGATATTCTGCATGTTTATAAGAGTAGTAAAATGGACGTAAAAAAAGCAGCACCACATATCCCTAAAGATTTCCATGTGATACTGCTTTTTAAATTTAATTGTGGCTTAAAATTTAGGGCTTAGTAAGACTAAGCCCCATTTTATCCTTTGTTACATTCCAGCACATACTATCTGAGAGGCTTTAGCAGCTGATGCGTTTCTCAACGTTACCCTGATAAACACTACACCGCTTGAGTTCGTTGATGTAGATGTTCCAAAAGTAACGGCTAAAAGACTACCACTACTTCCAGCTTCGTTTCGGCAACCATTACCATCACCAAAGCTCTTACCACAATCTAACCAGGCAGTCTCACTAGGCAGTCTTATCTCAACATTTAGACTTCCACTACCAACAGCAGAAATATTCGTGTAGAGAATACCAGTGAAGGTCATGTGCATACTTGAATGAGCTGCCCCGATATTTGACGCCCAGACAATTACCTGATCCCCTGTAAAAGGACTGTAATTCGTACCAACACCTTGTGCTGGTACATAGCCTGTGGTAAAATTCAAGGAAGGATAGTTCCATGTTGCATTGAACAGCTGCCCGTTTCCATTTGTAAGGGCATCTGAACTCACCCAATCACCTACAGGGTCACTGTATCCTGTAGGAATAACTGCAAAATTAGTTGTAAGTTTCCAACGATACTTTTCATCGTACATACTAATATTACTGTTACTACTATAGCCTACAGGGTATGTATTTAACAGCCTATTCTGAGAAACTGACACAGAAGAAGCTGTAGCCCCATTAGGTTTAGTCCCTGTAACAGTCAGCCTTGCGTCTGTGTTGTAAACATTTGGAGAACTTACTGTAATTACAGGATTAAACGCATATGCGTCACTGTACACAAAAGTACCGCCTGCAATTGCAATGTTTGTTGGACTGATACCTGGCATAGAATATGAAACAGGGTTTGTCGGACGAATTGCCTTATTAGCAATGTTAGCTATGCTACTTGACGAATTAAAGGTATCCCCAGTTCCATAATACCTAATACCTGAAAGGTACCTAGAACTTGATAATGTGTTTTGTGCTACAGTCGGGACAGTCACCTCAGGAGCAGCATTGACATTATCATACCACACAACAGCATCTGAAGACACTTGATTAACACTAGGAGTGACATACCTCATAGCATGCTTTTTAAAACCTTCTGATGCCTGTGTGTAATTAATCTGTGCATTAGCTTTTCTCCATATTGAGTTATATGTAGCTATGGAAGTGATCTGCACATTTCCTGTTATACCTACCCCAGAAGCGATACCTCGAGAAGTAGCATCAACCCCATCTTCAACATGGAATACAGTACCTTCGTCGCCAGCAAAGGTTGACCCGCATTTGAAGGTGGTTGTCGGGGTGGCACTAGCTAAGATATAAGAATTAGCTATAACATAATCGGAGATAGTACCTCCTGCAATGGCACCATTCTGATACCAAGCTGCAGTAAGACCTGTGGGTAGTATTGCAGGATACTTCGTAGTATTGCTTAAAACTAAAGCGCTACTTAAAGGTCCTGGTGCGGCAGGC